>JGI24508J20089_1000188_pt1 | contig 13747 bp, 12 predicted proteins | sample LinPmetageLP24_FD_20089 | JGI IMG/M metagenome (IMG submission 20089) | reverse complement strand
TAGCTGGCCATATTCCATATATCAAGGACCTCATTAGCGGATACAACAATTGCCAAGTACGGACGCGCCGGATTCTCCTCGTCTGGCAGATAAACAATGAGAGTGAGTCAAGGAGAAGAAAACCCATCCTGTTCGCTTCTAATCTCCTCTTAGGCCAAGAGCAGTGGGTCAAGAGCTGGATGGATGATCTCCTCGATAGTGATACTGGATATGTGCGTATGCGTCATCCAACCTTGCCAGCTTTCTAACGCTAGGCAGATACTCGAGGTCCGCCTCCATGTCCTGGATCACGGTGGAAAGAAAGATTTGGAATACGGAAATCACTCTAAGATCAAGAAAATATTCAACCCGCCGAATATTGTGGAAGTGCTCCAAACCGAGTTCGCATCCCACCGAGGCAAGGTGATGGTCTCCCGTATGCGTCGATCCATTACATCCTTGAATTACCAGCTGACATCATGATAGAATGTGCCGATCGAATCATGGCCGACAAAGTCCGTAGAGAGGTCCAGCGGAGAATGAACAAGAGGGTTCNCCTGGTCGAGCTAGACTTCCAGCCATCCTTGCGAGAGACGGGGTGGCCGTCAACTAGTGACATGGAATTCAAGTGCAAGGGATAGGTAACCAAGTATCGGTGCTCCTGCATCAAGCAGAGAGCATTTGAAAGGAGGCTTTGTAGAGTAGGCGATTAGACTAGGCCGAAAAGTGATTCTATTCATCAACCGTACTGCGAGTCCGAGCTAAAAGAAAAAATGGGCCTTTGAGTTTTTTTATTTTTTGAGATGTGACTGACGAAGTATTCTTCGCTTCCTCTTGCTTTTTTGGGACCCTGCCACGGCCGTCGCAGTTGTTGGTTGTCGGTTGTTGGTTGTTGGTAAAACCAACATGATCGCCGTAGCGGTAGCCGTTGTTGGAACCAACAGATCGTCGAGATGATGCTGTGCCACCAACAAACTATTGTCCGACANGCGGCACCAACATCTCCAACATGCGATGAAAATTATCTGCCGTGCGGTACGCTGAGGTGACAACCAAGATGATGGTCATTTGTCCGAGAAAGTGATGATCACCTGTAGATTTTCTGCGAGTCTCTAATGCACTTGCATCTTCACATCTCAACTAACGCTTTGCGGCACCAACACCTTGGGCAACCAACACCAACATCTTGGCCGACCAGCCGCACCAACATTTCCAACACTGGCTTATGCGATGGAAAACTTTGGCCGTACTATCCGGTGAGGTGGTAACCAAGGTGATGGTCACTTCCTTCGGAAATTGATGGTCACCTGTAGATTTTCTGCAAGTCTCTGGTATTCTGGCACCTCACATATCAACTAATGTAGATTGCCATCAACGTGTTATATAATTCACAATTTAGCCCTCTCTCATCCACGAAACTATTCTCACGATTTCTAAATCCACCACTAAGTCATAGAAAATCATGCCATGGCGTTGGCGGTGCTGCCGCTGCGACAATTCTCAAACTGTCAGCTTCGACGTTCGCACCTGCAAGCTTTCCGAATGTCTTCACCTTCGATGCCTGGGTTGCGAGACGCGATTCGTCGATTTCCAATTGACGACCACTCCTCCGAACAAGGTCGATGTTGGCTGCACGCAAAATGTTGGATGGTATGGAGCAAGCAGGGGTATGGAAAGAAAGTTTGCTGATGTTCTTTAGGCTAGGCGGAACGCTGCCGGCTCGTTAAGATGGGTCTGTCGTCGTGTTGGTTAGCGAGGGTTATGTTTTGGTATGAAGGGTANCCGAGTCAGCGATTGAAAAGGAAATGAGATAACAGTACTCTACTTTTTGACCTTGCCCAAAGAGGTCACTGTGACCCGTCCTCAGATCAAATTCCCTCTNTGATCCTGCGCAACGTGATCTATGCCCCAGAATTCCATCCAATCCCTCTTTGCCTTGAACTCGCGCCGCTTAGAGTCCTCCAACGCATTCCGAAGCTGAGCTATCACGTCATCTAACCGGCCGACATCATGATCGAGGTAGTGGGCGAGAAAGAGCTGCTGAGAGAGGTCGTACACGGTTGCGCGGAACCGTTGCAGGTTCTCGAATGCTTGTCGGTAAAATTGAATCTCTTGGCGTTGGTGGCCCAACTCCCTCGTGAGCTCTTCGATGCGGGCCGACAAGTTCAAGGGGGGCGTTTGTTTTGCAAGTTGGAGCCTTTGTCGAGACAGCTCGAGTATTGATGTTGACCCATTCTGAAGGCCGATTTGATGATCTAGACTGTTTATGCTTGGGGTCTCGGANTAGGTCGGGATGGAGGGAGTGAGTACTCTCAACTCGGAATTACCGTGCAAATCTGACGGCTGGGACATCCCTGATGAACCTGACCGAAGCAAATTTGCAGCACAGTAGGAATGGTAAATCAATCTCAGTTGGGGGTTATCATACTCTTACACGAACCAGTGGTCGCTCCGACCATCACATAATGGACTCCAGTCGAAGGCTGCTGTGGACGACTCACGCTCGAAGCGACGTGATCAAGAGGTGGGGTCAAGAGTGGACNNAAACTGCTCGATGACACACTNGAGAGANATTCTGCTGCGTGTTGATGCTAAGCCGGTTGTANAGCTNTTGGTATGCCGGGCTCAATGAGAACAAGGGAANAATGGTGGTAGTTGGGTCTAGGANGAGCATGAGGTATCTCTGTCGAGATTGACCGTCTGCGAGTNATCACAAGAACAGCAACACTAACGTCAGTGCATTGTTAAGATCGTGAGAAGATATGATGTTGGTCAGGGGGTTGTTTCTCGATGGACAGGAGGGCTAATTTTTCACAGATCCATTGTTTCCCGCCGGGATAGGGCGCAGTAAAAGATGTCGTAGGCATTGGTGGCTCCGTGTCTGCTCACGATCACCAAAGTGCAAGGGGCTCGAGAGATCCGCGCCTCATTTACCGGTAGGTTGGTAGCCTTGTATGCAAAGGGTCGTCTTTTGTGGGGTCGTCTCTGAGCCTTGCCTATCGCACGTTCTCCACCCCGAGATCAGGCTAGTGGAGTCACCAAGATATCTGCGGCGGTTCCCCAGCGGGTCACTGGACCGTTTCTGCGCCGTGCGCAGCACGCCTTTTCCCCCGCCTACTATTCTCAAACAGGGTAGATTAAGCGAAGGGAACACCTTCCTTGGCGGAGAAAATCTAGTGGTTCGCATTTGATATGATCAGCCAGAACTTATTTTAGTAAGCTCATGCCATTTCCAAGGCCGAGGACGACGTGTGAGTTATTGACTAGCCATATTAGGAATAGTCGATAGGCATAAAATCTCGACACAAATTGCCTGGGTGCCTGAGGTAAAGCCGAAACCCATGGAGCATTCGGTAATCAAGCAGGCGATTTGCTGAGGAAACTTAGCACGGGGTGACTGAAGCTGGTGCAAAAGAAGGCTTGGAAATTCTTTGACTTGGAATATCTCCGGCTGACAGTTATCCGAGAGGAAAGGAAAAGACCGGACCGCGCCCGGGAACAACCTTCGAGCGGCTGTCACCGTCGCGCTTCCGGTCGCAGAACTCTCGCCTCCAGACCACCACCAGAACCCGCTTATGGTTGGCACCTGGCTGAAGCCAATATCATCCTCTGCACTGAAACGCCATGTCCGACCACTGAGGAATCTCTGCGCAGAGATCAAGGTCAAAAACTGCCTTGTTAGAGCAAATCCGGACATGAGAAAACTAGCTATGGTACGCTAATCATTGCACTCATCAAACTCGATTTTTTGTTCCAAACTACCAGCGTTCCAAGACGTCTCCAGGAGAGATCGAAAACGGAGCAACCCCTCCAACGAAAAACGTCCACTCTAATCTGGAGATTCGTTTAGTGTTCACCAGGGAATTGTGTTCTTCTCAAAGGTGACTCCCGCACGCTGTTTTGCGCGATCCTACTGCTTTCAGTGATCTGTGCAGATTCNGTACAACCGTAGACATTCGCGGTCCTACTTGTGGCATATGATCCGCTTCGAGTGGATGTCGAATTCTTTTGCTGGATTTGGTTTGACATNTCAGTGCTGCAGACGCGAGTGGCAATCTGGCTCTCGTGCTCACCCAGCTGAAGCGATTCACTCTGTCGTTCCACAGAAGTTGATGTGCCGTTCTCTGTCAAGATCTTTGCATTTTGGGTCATCTCTGTTTGGGAACCCTCAAATGTCGGTGTTGTTTGATAGATTGCATTTCCGGGCCCTGNGGTACGTCGGCCACCGAGAATCTCTGTAGCCTCGCTACTCAATATGGCCTCCTTGAGTATTCGTTCGAGCAATTCTATCGTATCTTTTTGTCTCCCGCTTTCGAACATAAGAGCATCTTGGCATGCTTGATGACTTCGACGCTCTTCATTGAGAACTTCCCAGCTNGAGAGTAGAGACGCCTCGCACTGAACGAGAGTATTTTGGCAATGGTGCATNGTTGTTTGAGCTTCGCAGAGATCCTTCTCTAACCCTCGTGAGTGATTCTCCGCNGCTTCCACCCTCAGGTAGAAGTCTTGCAAGAAATCCCATGTTGACCTTCCCAAGCATATTTCACACTGAGTAGTAGATACCTGACGACTGTTAATGGCCACTTCGCCTACGTTTCTGGAAGAGCTTACCGAGGGGTGTTGAGACATTGAGAAGTGTCTGCGGGCAAAGCATACAATTGGACGATATATTTGGAAAATGATAACCTTGGTGGTGCTCGCTATACTCGACACAAATCCGATCAACTTATACCCAAATCGCCCTGTGTGCGGGAGGGGGAGGATGGGGGGGAAAATCGCTTGGTTTGGCCCGAGTTTGGCTGTACTTGATCATCCATGGTTCTACCATGTGGGCCCTGGATGACCCAGTCATAAAGTTCGGGCATGATCATTATTGTCTGAACGTCCATTATCATATGAGATGACGGCTACCACTTGTTGAGGGGCAGTGTGCACCATAATTTACAGATTTATGGATTCAAAGACATATCTACAAGTAAGTTCGCATTCTGCGTACATATACCGGTCTTATACTCCTGACATCTATCCTGCATCGGATGAAAATCTGAGCGCTGTCTATTTTGTTTTCCAACTTCCAAGGTGCTCCATATACTGCTGCAATGCCAACTTGTCCTTCTCCACACCTCAACTGCGATATGGGATCTTTTCCAAGTGTTGGTAGCCATGGAAGCGCTACGTACAAGTCTTCGAAATACCTGGCCGTCTCTGGCCTTGCTGCGTACTGTCTAGCTTCTGCGAGGAGGGGATGAAGTGGAAGGAATACACCCAACTCAAGAACACCCCATTCATATCGTGGCTAAGAAAGAATTAGTTTCTGGAGACGGTTTGAGGAGAAGGGTATCCTACCAGCGGGCGGTCGCGGTGGAATGGTTTCGCTAGCTTCATCGACACCTTGAGACCGACTGCTCTGATGATTAGCTTGGGATTGATGGCATAGAGCATTGCACGGACCTTTTGATCTTTTTGGCAGGCCTAGGTCTCTCAAAGTCGTCGGCATTGTCGGAATTCTTACGCTAGCTTTCCTTCATAAGCTTGTGTAGATAGAAACATGGACTCTGTACCAACATTGCGGCCGACGTGACAAGCCCAGCATCCGTAACTTTGTTCTGACTGCAGTGGTGCTTCTCTCCTGGTGATTGTTCATATTGAAAATATCCGTGAGCTGCTTGACCGTGGCTATTGGCAGTCTATTCCGAAGGCTGACTAGTAAGGATTTCTCTGAATCGGACCACACAAGTCGATGATCAGACATGGCTATGTTAGGAACCAACAGCAAGCCAATNCGGGCAGACTCGTGGACTTGATATAGCAGCGCGGCAAGCGCTTCCGGCCAGACTGACGAAGATCTCCCAGAGAAGAGGGGTAAAAAAAAACCTTGCATTGGGTGGAGCTTGCTTAGCGGTTAAACCATCAGGGATCGGAGGGTACAACGTTAAGCGGGAGTGGCGTTGGCGAGACTTCATCCCGGGCTTGACCATATTTACGTGCTAGCAGTCGGCGGAAGACTAGCGCCATTCATCTTCAATGGGTTTAAAGATCCGGACCACCCAAAATGCGACGAGGTACTTTTAAGATCCATAGCCAGCATCAATACAGTGCATATCCTTACGACGCCATGGAGAACACCACAGATGACGGAAGTTGGTGCGACACTTCTAACGCTACAACGTCAATTGACGTTCAAGCAGTCCCTACGGATCTTGATTTCTGGAGCCAGATTATTTTCTCGGACCCAGAAACGCTGGCTCAAGACTCACAGGCCTTTGCGAACTCTAGCATCGACAGCATGATCATGGCANCGCCGGACGTCCCGAACAACTCCTCTAGTAACCAGGATTTGCCGTATCATTTGGACACCGAGATGCTCTGGCTAGACCAGCTTGCTCCCCAAAGCTACAATTTGCCCACTGAACAGTCGACTGAAGCTATCAGGGAGGAGGTGCCCACTGACCAGTCGAATGAAGCTATCAGGGAGGAGGTGAAGGAACTCAGGGACGCGTAAGTCACCGCATCTATTTGTTCACAATTACTTATTCGTTGCAGGCTACAGGAAGTAAAAAGGTGGTGTAGCCTTTTCAGAGTTATGGTACGAACTGACACTACACAGAGAGCTTGTCACAGTGAAAGGTCAGTTTCAGACGGCCAATTCGGAGCTGTACACGATCAAGTCAAACCATACGCAGCTCCTACGCTGGACGCTGGATATGGGCGAGACTGTGAAAGCACTTCTGAAATGGCTTGCAGAGAATATGGGAGCGCATATTGTGGGCCAGGAAGGGCATCAGGTAGAGGAACTAGGGTCGTGGCTAGATCATAGTTCTGAGAGCTGAGGAGCGGATATGTAGGAGGAAGCGATCTCAAGCGGACGAGGTTAGAGACATGTGATTCACGTAGCTCGCAACCAAAACTTCGCTCGGTTTCTTTCTTTGTCGCTACAACCTATGTAATAGAAGTCCACAAAAAGAGGGCACTTCGGGTGGCCAGCAGGAAATGGAGGTGATAACTTCGGTGTCTACCTCGCTTACTCCACCTCATCAATGCATTTATACTACGATCTGCCCCGAACAAAGTCGTTCGAACCTCACCCGTCTTACCCGCAATGTTTTGGACAAATTTTCTCTTTTTATTCTCCCTGTGTTGCAACCTGGCCACCTGCGGCAGCCCACCGGCCGCTGGCAAGAATNTAACCTTTCGCTCGGTAGCATATTTTGCCAATTGGTATATTTCATCGTCCGTTGTTGGGGCCTTTGCTAAAGTCTCGACAGGGCGATCTATGACAGAAAGTTCAACCCGCAGGACCTCCCAGTAGACAATTTGACACACGTCCTCTATGCCTTTGCCAATATAAAACCTGACACTGGAGAAGTGTAAGTCTAGTTAATGAGCTTTTGGAACGGTCCTTCAGTCATCAGAACTCCCGCTAATACTGTAGGCTAGGTACTTGTCCGATGCTTGGGCCGATACGGATATCCCCTTTCCCGAGGATTNTTCAAGCGAGGCAGGAACCAATCTTTATGGCTGTCTCAAGCAGTTATATCTTTTGAAGAAGAAGAACCGTCACCTNAAAGTACTCCTCTCCATTGGTGGCTCGAGTTACTCAGCGAACTTTGCNGCGCCAGCATCGACTGTGTCAGGTAGGACAGCCTTTGCCTCAACTGCTGTCACACTGGTTANAAANCTCGGANTCGANGGCCTCGATATCGATTGGGAATTCCCAGNAGATCNTGCTGAGGCNGGAAATATGNTNCTCCTCATCCAAAGCGTTAGGGAGGCACTGGACGCTTATGGGAGCTCGCTCAACCCACCATATCACTTCCAGTTGACAGTCGCGTCCCCAGCCGGGCCTACCAACTACCAAANAATGCATATTGCCGACATGAANAAGTTTGTTGATTTCTGGAATCTCATGGCCTGGGATTATGCCGGTCCTTGGAGCACTCTAGCTTCTCACCAAGCCAACCTCTTCAGGTCTGCAGGCGATCCGGCTGCGACACCCTTCGACACCCAGACGGCCATCAACTACTATCTGTCCCAAAACGTCAGCTCAGATAAAATTGTCCTTGGCGTTCCTATCTATGGTCGGTCTTTCGACGCAACTGATGGTCTCGGAAAACCATTNAATGGCGTTGGTAAGGGCACCTGGGAGGCTGGTGTCTACGATTACAAAGATCTTCCATTAAGAGGAGCTGTTGAGAAGTACGACAACGCGACCGGTGCGAGCTATAGTTATGATGCTACGACAAGGGAGTTGATTAGTTACGACACCATTATGNCTGGGAAGCGAAAGGCCACCTGGATTCAGCAGATGAAACTTGGTGGTGTTATGTGGTGGGAGAGCAGCGCTGATCGGCCAGGGGACAAGAGCTTGATCAGGAACACGGCTTGCGTTCTCGGTGATTTGCGGTTCGCCTCGAACCAATTGGTCTATCAAGATTCGGTCTATGACAATCTTCGGGCAGGTATGCCAGGAGAGGGTTGTATTCCAATCTCCTCAACAATATCAACCGCCAGCACCGCAGCATCATCATCCAATTCGGCTGGCACACTTTCGTCTTCGACTACAAATATTGACACGGCATTACCTACGGCGGGTGAAGACCTCGGCAATTCTGCCCCNATATCATACACAACGATCACTGTGCCAGCAACAACGCATTGCGTAACGTCATTGGTCATCGTGACCAGCTATCCCAGTCAACAACTTTGAGTGGTTGAGTTTTCTGCTAAACAGCCAACAATTCTAGTACACAGCTTTCTGTTTTCGGGAGTGGGGAGGTTACAATAGACATCTGCAGGCGTCCATAGAGTATAGAATAGNTTGCAAAGGTGTCAATATACTGAGGAGACCTTTCGATTAGTACAACGTTTACTCGTATGACAAGATATGATCCAAGTCGTCTGAGACTCTGAGCAGAGCTAGCGTGCACGAGTAATGTGCAGGGGCAAAACATATATATTAGGCTATCCCCCAGGCCCAGGTGTAACAGCGTGCTCATCTTCCTTTACTTTTCACGAGATCAAACTATGGACGACCCGGCTGGTCCCAAGAGCCTGAAACGCAAGGAATCACGAGATATCAATAGCGATTCGAATCCATCCCAGAAGCGCCGTAGAAATCAACCGGTCATAGCCTCTACTTTTCGTGCCCAACGTCGTGTTTCCGCCACGCAAGTCATCGACCTTACGAGCGATATTGATCATTGTGCTATCTGCCCGAATGTTCTTGGNCAAGGTGAAGATGGAGTTTCCAGCATGTTTGCCTTCACGATCTGTGGCTGTGTACGAGGCTCCACCTAGAAAAAGTCCCAATGCTGACTTCTCTTTTACAGATCAGGTGCGGCCAATGCCTTCGTGAGCTTATCCCAGTAGACCAAGAAAAGGACGTTNCTGGGATCGAAGGGGTCTACTGCTCAAAGGATGACCACTTCGATCACGGAGAACAAGCTGCTTGGAGGATATTTGGGCGGGATTGCGAGATCTGCTTCATTACATCAGGTGAAGGGGGTGATATGTGTCGGACACAATGTGGCAAGCTAATCCCACCTCCACAAATGTACAAATAGTATACTGATTGCGATAGGCCACACGTTTTGCTTTAAATGCCTCACAGTGTGGGTAGACGAAGAAGAGAAGACTACCTGCCCTTGCTGCAGAGTACAGCTCTCGTATGAGGTATACAGCTTCAATACTTTCTCGCGTGGGGTGGTCTGTTCAGGGGGAAAAGAAGCATAGTTATCTATAGTGTCTCATCTTGGAATTCCTAAACTTAATTGCTTCCCGCACCCAGCTGTGGTCTTGTCGTTGAGTGTGCAAGTCAATGAAGTTTGATAGAGGCAGTGCAGAATTTGGTACCCAGGGAAAGCTTGGCATACGTTCGGTGCCCCTATAGACTTTCAAAATCGCCCCACAATGATGGTGCGCTGAAGCTGTTACTTGCTGGCGTGGTGAATCTGACCAAACGGTCATACCAAGGATGGCAAGGTGGTTTGTTCGCTGACCCGCCCTAAGTTGAGGGCAGTGACGACCCACCTGGTGGTAATTTTAAACGAGTCTTGCCCCACTCAAGGCTGCAAGCCGTTGACAATTCGCTTGCAATACTTGGCGTTGTACGCTAAGNTGATCAGCAAGAGTATTTAGATATCCGATATAAACATGCAAGACATTACGAGAGTCTCCTTGCCTTCATTCAGAGCTGGCTGAGATTCGTATCCGAATGGATATTGCCCGACCACCTAACAACATGGTACACGACAGTGATACAGACATCGAAAGGTGGGCAGAGCAACAAGTCCTCCGGGTAGAGAGTCTATCCAAGCAACAAGTGCTTCTTGAGCTACTCGGTATCATGGAGGGGTATAGCTACTCGTGGCATTGCATCAATGAGTTTCTTCAAGCCCGATTCGACGAGGGCAGTCTTGAANGCTCACCNGTCGATGGAGATGTTTTATTTGAGTGGAACAATCTCTGTGATGAGAAGCGAACGTGGGAGGAAAATGGGTGTCTATCAGTCAACGATGCGGGCTTCAACATAGATTGCTTGATCAATCTCATGATATTACCAGTCCAGGCGGGNCTTGGTAACGAAGGTAAGCAGGCCCCTTGGTCCTCTTGGAGCATACTAAGAGAATAGCACTACGTCTTGTCACTAGTAATAGAGACAAACCCGGTGCTTCTATCGCAGTTTTGGGGGTAGGTCTCAAGGACTCGGATCATCTCAGGTCTCGGGCGGCTTCATGGTTTATGACTGAGAGCGACACTTCGTCATTAGAGTCTGAAGATAGCGAATATGTGGATGACCAAGAGGAGACAGATGATGAAGGGTCNGAGCACGTGGGTGTCGAGAATCTCTGTGGAGGCGAATCTGATGAAGCGCGGAACGAAGATGAGGTCATGGGTATTGGATATGGAAATATCAGTGAGAAGGGATCTGACGAGGAGGAGAACGAAGACTCTGGGGACAGCTCTCTTACGTCGGAGGTGGAAAGCGACGACGAGGAGGAGAACGAAGACTCTGGGGACAGCTCTCTTACATCGGAGGTGGAAAGCGACGACGAGGATATTGGAAGTCTTGGTGTGAGGATTGTGGACATCGATGATAATGATGATGTCTCTGACTTCCTGCTCTGAATTCCGGATTTAAAATCTCGTTTAGATATCACTCATATCTGAAGTCTACAATTGAACCAGCTTTCTTAACACTAAAGTTTTTTGGGCGTCTTAAAGTCATCCGTCTTGAGGCAGTGTAATAAGGCAGCGGAAAAGACAGCCTGTTCACAATGTATACCCTCGAGAGGTCGGCGGTCACGCCGAATCTGCTATTGGTCGAAATTTTCCAAATCTAGATTAATCATGTGCGGCTATAAAGGGGGCAATATAGATATGGTTTATGATCATCAGAGGCAGTAAGAAGATGGCCTGATTGACGGCTGTGTTCCAGCGTTAGTGAATTATGTAATTTATCTTCAAGGTGGGCTTGGAAGGTTGGCTTGAGAACACCCTGCCTGGTCTTCCTACAAGTTACAGTCGACTCAGGAGTTCCTTCGTCCCGTCTACACCTCACTTCCAACTATGAGTAGCAGTATTAACGACGTTTTAGACCAAGCTGCTGGGAAAGCCCAGAGTTCCCAGGGCGAGTCATTAGCAACCTTTATTGCATCTCTTACAACATCTGGAGCAATTCTTGCACTGGGGCTCATGGCGTACATACTTCTTCGATGGAAATGTCCCGAGTACTAGTAGGTTATCTCAATGAGTTATCGAGACCTCATACTGATCTTAAGTCATCAACGAGCATGCCAAGTCCCGGGGACAAAGTGGAAGCCAGTCCCACTACAGCTGCGAATGCTCTTCTCGCCGATTCCAGACCCCGAGCTGAAACATGCGTCTGGNTTCCAAAACTACCTCTTCGACCGATACTTACAGACTGTATTGAAGTTTTTCATCGTTCTTGGACTGGTGTTACTGCCAGTGCTTCTTCCTTTGAATGTGGTTGATGGCAGGAATGAACTTGGAGGTGTTCGAGGGTTGGATCGTTTCAGCTATTCTAATATTGGTCTTTCGCACACTGGAAGATACTGGGTCCACCTGATACTTGCCACTTTTGTCATCATTTTAGTATGTCACACCATTCAGAGTGAACTCTTGGTTTATGCTAGACTCCAGAGTAGATTTGGGTGGGACGGCTGCAAAGGATCCTGTCTCCTCCTTACCTCCACNTCAGCAAAGCAACTCTCCGCCAACACAATCAAGCGACGTTTTCGTAGTATATGTGGGGGCGTACATGGAGTAACGATAAATCGGAATCTTTCTAGTTTACGTACGAAACTATGCCGTCGAGACGTGTTGATAAGGAAGCTGGAAGCTGCAGAGACTAAACTCATTGTCAAGGCAAATCATCAGAGGAAGGTTCTTCAGCGATTGGAGGGTAACGACCCTGACGACGATAGCACATCTTTGCCTCCTTGGATGAAGTACCTGCATCACGATGATCGCCCGTTGCTGCGACTCCCACTCTCCCCNTGGCTGCCGGTCATACCTCTTCTGGGCCCTCGCGTGGATGCTATCCATCATCTGCGTGCGGAGGTTGCGCGACACAATCTCGAGATCGATTGGTATCAACTCCACCCAGATGAGTTTCCTCCGATAAACTCAGCTGTGGTATATTTCAACAGAACNCTTTCAGTACCGCTTGCGGCTCTGGCGCTCAAGGCTCGAGTTCCCCCAACATGGACACTCAAGCAGGGAACTGTGGCGACCGATACGATTTGGCGGAACGTGTCGATAAGCTGGTGGCAGCATTGCATNCGAACATCCATTGTCTATTCCCTCGTCGCTTTGCTTACCGCTGGTTTCGCATTCCCCGTTACAATCATAGGGTCGATTTCTCAGATCGANTACCTGGTGAAGGTAGTGCCATGGTTACGATGGATCGATTCGACCCCAGGTTCGCTAGTAGCGACCATTCAAGGAGTCTTGCCCCCTGCAATGCTAGCCCTGATCACCGCCGCGGTCCCATTTATAATTCGCCTGTTGGCGAACATACAAGGACATCATTCGCGTCAAGTTGTCGAAAANCACGTTCAGATCTACTACTTTACGTTCTTGTTTGTGCAGGTATTCCTCACCGTTTCCCTCTCAGCAGGTATCACAACTCTCGTCGGAGACTTAAAAGACAACATCGCGTCGACGCCGGTAGTCCTTGCCCANAATCTGCCAAAGGCATGCAATTACTTCTTCTCCTACATCCTGATACACACATTCACGACCGTTGTCTCGACTCTCGTAGAAGTTAACAAATTTCTGTCCGTATTCATTCTCTCCCCTCTATTTGATAAGACGGCCCGAGACAAGTGGGCAAGAAGCCAAAGTGTAGGCCTGCAGAACTGGGGAACGTTCATACCNGTACTCACGAATGTTGCATGCATAGGTTCGTCCCTCCGTTTTATGCTTCAGGGTTCGACTGACATTCCTCCCGGCATTATATATTCAGTGATTGCCCCTCTTATTCTAGTCTTCGGTATCATCTACTTTGGGAGTCTTTGGCTGCTCTATCGATCCCATCCACCGAAGCTCACAGAAGCGGGTCTCACTCCTAGTGGTNTNTTTTACCCTACTGCAATACGCCAGCTGTTCACAGGCGTCTATTTTATGGAACTGTGCTTGACCGGATTGTTCTTTCTTGTGCGCGACACGGACGGCAAAGCTACTTGCACTGCGCAAGCAGTTCTCATGATATTCGCCACATTGTTGACCGCATTGTTCCATTGCA
>JGI24508J20089_1000185_pt1 | contig 14827 bp, 11 predicted proteins | sample LinPmetageLP24_FD_20089 | JGI IMG/M metagenome (IMG submission 20089) | reverse complement strand
CGGAATCTCGATCTGCCTAGGACGTTGTCGCTGACCTCATGTGGTGGGGGTGAAGGAAGAGGTTCATCGGTTGAGATAGCTGCGGTGTTGGAGTCGTTGGTAGCAGCGGGACGGAGGTCATAGCGGCTGACCGAAGTCAATAAAGTAATCTTAGAAGGGAAAAGGTGCAGCTTACCATATAGGGCATGTTCCTGATACATTCAAAAGCCAAGGATCGATGCAGACGGGGTGAAATTTGTGGTTACAGGGAAGCACACGAATCTCTTCGTTTTCGACAAATTCCTCTAAGCATATTGAGCATTCGAGGCTGCCGGAACGAGTCTGGAAAGTTGGTTGAGCAGCTAATAGACCTTCAGTCGTCGTCGCTGGCGTATTAGTGCTTCTGTTGGAGTGGAAGATTGCGTCGGGGTCAGGAGAAAGGCTACTGGCGTCGACGGTGGTCGATGGGGTATGAATGTCTAGACCAGTGACCGCCAGCTCGATATCTCTCTGGGGGGTTGCGTTTGCGTCTTTGTCGCTCTCGCTAAATCTGACAATTGGAATGCTTTCAAGCACAGCCCTTGCGAGACCCTTCGCTCGGCTTTGCTTTGGCCGTCCTGGCCTTGCTGTTTGAGGAGCGTATCGCTCAGGATGTCGAAGGGCGTGCACAGCTGCGCTCCCTATAAACCACGCCAATAGGAGCAAGAAAGCACCGCCGATGCTGATACTAAAAACCATCACGGTAACATTTGACTGGGATGGGTTCGAGACGGTCGCTGAAGTTTGATTGTTGCCCCACACCACTTCTTGTGCTGAGACCACAACTGTGACCGGAAGGATGATATTGCATAGTGATGCCACCATGAAACCGGATTTCGAAAGGAACATCATATTATCACTGAAGTTGTAAAATCTGCGTTTCACGCTCTCTTACTCGGTCTCAGATATTCACGTTGTAGATAGTATAGAACGGTGTCATTTTGCCAGCTCCAATAGCTCGCTGAACTTATGAAGGTCACATTATGAAGAGGATCACCCCGTGCGGGGTTTGTGCGTTGCCGCCGATCGCAAAGCGAGCGATCTCTAGGCTTGCGGGTTGCGGGGTTTGTGCGTTGCCTCTGATAAGCCTAAACTAACGTCATCGTCGTATGTTTGAAAAGGGGAGACAGTTAACCTGCTTCCTGCACCTTATCGTATGATCAGGCGATTTTCTCAGCCACATACTGTAAGTCCACATGAAAATTTGGTGTTGTGCTAAAGGTTCCGGCGAAGTTGGCAATCCCCCTGTCAACGCACAAACCCCGCAGCCGCGGCCGCGAGGGAGGATCTCTCGCTTAGCGATCGGCCGCAGCCTTTGAAGTTCGACGTTGCCTGTCACGGAGTCTCCTGATCCCATGATCATACCACAATACTTCGTTGTATCGTAGCACATACGTAGGTCGTTCGAGTCACAAGCTGCAAGCGTCAATTATGCGACTTTTTAGTGTATGTGGATCTGAACTCGATTTTGGGGACTCATACTCTGCCAAAGGAATCTACTACAAGCAGGGTTTGTGCGTGCTTACAAATAGTGTTTGGCGGGGGTTTACATGGCCACCCGTCATATAGGCAAAGCAACAGACATCTGTTGTCGCAGACCTTCACTTTCTAATCAGCGGGACCAGATGACCCACGAATGCGATACGATGTCTCGAGACGTCAAACCGGTTGTCGGTACCAAACAGCGAATACTCATAACGGCATTCCTAATACCGAATCTTCATTGTCCCACTTGTGTCACCACTGTCGCAGACTTACTTGCATCTCTTCGCCCTCCACCTTCGAACATAAATTCATCTATCGTCTCACATATAGTCACAGTCACCCACGATGCAACTCTAGGAGTCTCGGCAATAAAAGAAGCGTTGGAGGATGGGGGGTTCGAGGTGTATAGCCTCGCGCAGGATCGCGACGTGGCTGACCTTGACCTGGAGAATGGCCCCGGCTATCAAAGCAACAGAAGTGGCGTGAAGCGATGGTTGTCGTATATTACGAGGTCTCAAGTAAAGGAGACGGAGCTGAAGAGGGAGAAACACATCGCGTCGTGCTCTCAGTGTCAAGCTGAGAGGAAGCTTACCACAACAAAGCCGCCTGGATCTTCATTATCGCCGAAGAAGGAGAAAACAGATGGCATCTTGACCACAGGAACGCTATCCGAAACCGCACAAATCAGTTCCCCAAGCGAGCCACAGGTGACAACTTCTTCCACTGTCAGCAGTAGTCTTACGGATGAACCCGATCTGTTCCACGCCTCGGTAGCATTAGGAGGGATGAACTGCAGTTCCTGTGTGGGAACAATCACGGAGGCTATTCGCCAACATGGTTGGGTGCACTCGGTGGAGGTCAACCTTCTCACCAACAGTGCGAGCGTGGTATTTGAGGGTAAAGAGAACACGCCAAAGATTGTACAGGCTGTCCAGAATTCCGGTTACGACGCAACTATTGAGTCCGTCACCCCCGTCCATACGTCGCGCAACGGAAAGCAGTCTACGCCAGATACGTGGCGTGCAACATACGCGATAGGGGGTATGACATGCAGCTCCTGCGTGGGAACCATCACAAATGCTGTTCAGCAACTCAACTGGGTAGTTACGATTGATGTCAACTTGGTCTCCAACAGTGCCACTGTCGTTTTCAAAGGTGAGGAACATCTCGACCTGATCAAGGAAACGATCGAGGATGCGGGATACGAGGCGACATTCGATAACATGACGAGCGTGTTCCAAGCTCAAGAAGAGGATCTGCACAGGAAGCTTGCCATACTTGTCGCTGGCATGTACTGTGCACATTGCCCCCAGCGGATCCAGGACGCTTTGAAGCTGGAGTACGGCAAACGATTGGACATCGAAAAACTTCCAAAAATGTCAAATCTAATCCTGAGAATAAGCTATGTCCCTGTCGCACCGAGCTTCACTATCAGGCATATCATGGCCTCTATTGCTGCGGTCGATGCTGCCTTTGAGCCCTCGATCTACCATCCACTATCGCTAGAAGAAAGGTCTCAGAAGATGAGAGCTCGTGAGCAGCGGCGTTTTCTGCTTCGCCTCGGACTGTCGTTCATCATCGCCATACCAACGTTTGTGATCGGTATCGTTCTGATGTACCTAGTCAGCTCTACTAACACAGGGCGCTTATTTGTCGAGGAACCTATCTGGGCCGGTAATGTTAGCCGGGCCGAATGGGCTCTGTTCATATTGGCAACACCAGTATATTTCTTCGCGGCTGATGTCTTCCACGTTCGCGCCCTTAGGGAGATACGGGCTATGTGGCGGCCTAAGAGCACGGTTCCAATTCTTCGAAGATTCTATCGATTCGGCAGCATGAATATGCTCATCTCTCTGGCTACGACCATCGCGTATTTCTCCTCTATTGCCGAGCTTGCCATCGCTGCAACACAACCCAGCGATACGGCAAACCTGTCAGCCAGTACCTCATACTTTGATTCTGTCGTCTTCCTAACGATGTTTTTGCTCATTGGAAGATTCCTTGAGGCCTACAGCAAGGCGAAGACAGGCGACGCCGTGACGTCGCTGGCAAAGTTGCGGCCAACAGAGGCTCTCCTCGTCGAATCTCCGGGGACGGGCTCGCTCCAGTCAACGGGCACTTCCACACGCAAGATACCTGTGGACCTACTCGAATCTGGCGACGTCGTCAAGGTTCTGAATGGCGGCTCGCCCCCATCTGATGGAGTCATGGTCGACGGAACGTCACAATTTGACGAATCAAGCTTGACCGGGGAATCTAGACTTATTGCAAAGGGCCCCGGGGACGAGGTATTCGCAGGGACCGTCAATAAAGCAAACCCGATCTCTGTGCGCATCTCAAGTGTCTCAGGAACTTCGATGTTGGACCAGATAGTGAAGGTAGTACGCGAGGGTCAGGCAAGACGTGCTCCCATCGAACGGGTCGCTGATCTTATCACGAGTCACTTTGTGCCTTTGGTCGTGCTGATCGGGGTGTCTACCTGGCTTATCTGGCTCGCCCTTGGTCTGTCGGGTTCGCTTCCAACGGGTCACCGCAACACGCAAGTTGGTGGTTGGCCCCTTTGGTCCTTACAATTCTCAATAGCCGTCTTCGTCATCGCTTGCCCGTGTGGGATTGGCCTCGCTGCCCCGACCGCCCTATTCGTAGGCGGCGGCTTGGCTGCGCAACACGGAATCCTTGTCAAGGGCGGTGGCGAAGCTTTTCAAGAAGCCAGCAGCCTCAACTGCATTGTATTTGACAAGACTGGGACCTTGACCAAAGGAGGGGAGCCGTCTGTCACAGGATACGAACACCTTTCCGGTGGAAATGAGAACTTGGCTCTGGGGATGGTGAAGAGCCTGGAAGAGAGTACCAGCCATCCCATCGCCCAAGCTTTAGTCTCTTTCTGTAAGACGAAGGGTACGGATGAGGCGGATGTCGATAACGTCACCGAAATACCTGGAAAGGGGATGAGAGGTGTGGTTCAGGCAAATTCAAGCGGTGGGGACAACGTAGAGGCCATTCTTGGCAATGAGGCTTTGATGTCTGACTTTGGCGTGGTTATGGATCCTGGTGTTAATATGACGTTAAATACCTGGAAACACCAGGGGAAATCCGTTGCGATGTTCGCTACGAGGATGACAGCGAAGTCATTGCCCGTAAATGGAATAGATGGGACACGTGCGATATGGGAACTATCGGCCATCTTCGCGGTCTCAGACCCACTTCGCCCGGAGGCTGCTTATGTGATCAGTGCGCTCAAGTCAAGGGGGGTTGATGTTTGGATGATCTCAGGTGACAATCCGGCGACAGCCCAAGCAGTTGGAAGAATGGTCGGAATTCCCGAATCGAACGTGATTGCGGGAGTCTTACCTGACCAGAAAGCCGAGAAGGTGAAATGGCTTCAGGAACACCCAACCTCGAAAGGCGGTCATTCCCCAACGAGAGCAATCGTTGCGATGGTGGGTGATGGTATCAATGATGCTCCGGCGCTCACTATGGCAGACGTGGGTATCGCAGTTGGCTCAGGCTCTGACGTTGCTATATCCTCGGCTGAGTTCGTGTTGATGTCTTCCCGTCTGACAACGCTTCTCACACTTATCGATCTAAGTCGGATTGTTTTCCGCAGGGTTTACTTCAACTTCGGATGGGCGCTGGTTTACAACATGATCGCCTTACCCATCGCTGCCGGCGTCTTGTATCCAGTAGTGAGCAACGGCTCACACTTCAGGCTTGCTCCTGTCTGGGCAAGTGTGGCCATGGCATTGAGTAGTGTGAGTGTCGTATGCAGCAGTCTCCTCATGAGAAGCAGGCTACCCGGAGTGGGATTCAGGGCGGTGAACTTTCCCGAAGAGCGTGAGAAACAGGCAGTAACTATGGAGGTCTGATTACCGAACACGTTTGACTTTTTTAGTTTTATATAGTATTTGTTATGTAATGATAGACCGTGCGACTTTCAATAGTATTGATGAACATATCTTCAGCCTCGCCCCCATTCTATGACAAGTCTATACGCGGAGACTAACGGTCGTGAGGAATGTGTAGTGATCAACATATCCAACTACTATTCGGCTGCAATGGCCGCTGGAACGGAGAACCATTTTCTAAGCAGTTTATCAACCGTCTCATAAACAATCACCAGAGTTAACTCATTCGACGTATTCTAAAAAACAAAAGTAAGTAAGTGCTGTGAGAAGATGTTATTTCCGCACCCAAAAAGAAAGTGCGTCACTCTTATCTCCCGGATGCAATTTAGTTGAGTGAACTAATACTGAATTTGGGATAGGTTTTTGTGACGAGAAAAGGAATCTAGCGTCCTGAGTAATGCCTGAATATGATGTAAGTCAGGGGTAATTTTTGCTTGGCACATATGTTGTTCTTCGTCATATGGCTTGGCGAGTGATTTATGCGTGAGCGACTTGTGCGTGAAGTGATGATCCAATCAACGAACCGCGCTAATTTGAAAAGCTTCTGAACCAGTGTGGCGCAGCCCCTGATTTAATCCTAGCTTTGTGCACCAGGATTTGACCTATCTCATTTTGTTATAGCTGTATGGTTTGCGGCCGAGCGTATAAAACCTCCAAGTGTCGAATCGCTCCTTCGCGGGATAATATCATGAGGAGATAACCATTTTTCTACATAACCACCAGAGCACATTCTTTCCAGTCTTCATATTGCCACAAAAAACGACATAGTATTTTGAACTTTCACGTATCAAAATGTTTCCTAATTTACTGTTTCTAGCCTGTGTGCTTCTTGCGTGGACTGGAATAGCATCTGCTGCTCTACGCAAATACAACTTTACGATTCATACAGGATCAAATGCGCCAGGTAATACTTCCCTAAAGCCTCTACGCGGACCAACAAATACTGAGACGTGCAACAGATGGGTTTACTCGACAGGTATACCTCATCAACGGACAACAGCCTGCTCCCCTTATCGACATTAATGAGGGTGACGATTTAGAGGTCTTTGTTCAAAATGATCTAGCGGTAGCAAGCACGATCCATTGGCATGGTAAGTGACTCCATAACACAAATCGAGAGAAGTAGCTCTGACTTGAAATCAAACTATTGATCGTCATGGCCGCCCTGAACCTTTCAACCGCCAGGAAGCTGACATACCATGTAGGCTTACTCCAGCGTGGCACACCTCAGATGGATGGTGTTCCAGGTGTTACGCAAGTTAGACTTTTGCTCCCCGAAGCACCAGTAATTCTCGCTGACCACGACCTACAGTATCCCATTCCGCCTGGTTCAAACTTTACCTACAAGTTCAGCACGGGGACTGAGTACGGGTTTTATTGGTATCACTCGCATTTCCGCGCTTACTACGACGATGCAATCCGTGGCCCGCTATTGATTCGTCCCTCTCCGTCACGGCGTCGCCCGTTCGAAAGTCTGGCGAATGACACTGCCGTTACGAAAGCGCTTCTGCAAGCTGAAACGGACGCGACCTCAATCATGCTGAACGATTGGACTCACGACACCTCCGACACAATATATGCGACGTACTTCGAGAATGGTGTCTTCCCATATTGTGTTGACAGTCTTTTGGCGAACGGAATGGGCCAGGTACGATGTCTTCCAGAATCCATCCTTGAGGCTGGAACCGGTCTCGGTCTGAGCCCTACATCTATGACCATGGCTGGAATGAAAGCGAGACAGATGGCTAGCATGACGATGGCAATGACCTCTTCTTCATCGACTATGATGGCGGCTGCGGCGACTTCGTTGTCTATAGCAAGCGTTAGCACAATCATAAGCATGGCAAGCATGCCACCACAGTCGAGCATGACTGGGATGGCGGCGACATCGTTATCGATGCTCATTGCAGGCTCTAGTATGTCGGCTCTGTCAGCTATGCCGACCTCCCTAACACCTCGCGGGTGCACTATGCCAATGATGTTCAAACCTGGCTACAATGAGAGCTCTTTGCCGCCGGACACATGTACGAATACCACCTCACCCTTGACGACCGTTACTGGAAACGCCACACTAGGATGGCTAGCTCTCAACCTCGTCAATTCTGGATCAGTTGCTAAGCTTAGTGTGTCACTGGACGCGCACTCCATGTATGTGTATGCGGCGGACGGTCTTTTCGTCAATCTTCAGGAGGTGAAGGTAATCCATTACGACTTCATACTGGAAATATTGATCTGATTACTTGTTTTAGGTTTTGCACATGGCAGTGGGACAACGCTACTCCGTCATGATCAAGCTCAACCAGATGCCAGGAGACTACTCATTGCGATTCGCTACATTCCCCACGGGCGATATGCAGCAGGTGCTTGAGGGTCAAGCTGTGGTTCACTACAGTGTATGTTTGACGTGGTTCCTGCAAAAATACGAAGACCCACTGACAAATACAAGAACTCTTCAATGATGAATGGTACCATGTCTACTTTATACAATGCGTCCTCCATTTGGACCTTAGTAAATGGATCAGCAAAAGGAGACGTAACTCAACTCGATCCAGCTATGCTTGCCCCATTCGACGGGAACAAGCCGCCCTTCAAAGAAGCAGATTTCACAAAGGGCTTCCAAATCAGTCAAACAGGCATTGTCGAATGGGTCGTTGACAAGTACCCATATTCCGAGGCAAAGGTACCAATTCTTTTTGGAAATAGCTCCGATGGTTGGATGGCAAATTCGACACTCCACATGCCTTTCAACTCTACGATCGACATCATCATGACTATCTCAAATAGCTCTATGGACAAGGTATTTATACACTTCCCTCCCATTAATGTACGAATTAACCTAATCATCGAATACAGATGGGTCACCCGATGCATCTTCACGGTCATAAGTTCTGGGTCCTAGGCTCTGGCGACGGAGGTTTCCCATACGCCTCTGTTGTAGATGCACCGGCAGCTCTCATCAATACAGTCAATCCGCCGTATCGCGACACGACCGATTTGCCAGCCTCCGGCTGGGTTGCCATTCGGTACATGCAACTATTCTCAGTTTACGTAGACAACGCTGCTAACTCAAAACTAGTTACCTAACTGATAACCCAGGCGCATGGCTCCTTCACTGCCACATCCAGTGGCATCTAGTCGTATGTCCGACCCCTTTCTTCCACCCAAACAACGCTATCGAGACAATAGTCAAAAGTTAACCCCTACGTCTAGAGCGGAATGGGTCTCGTACTCGTCGAGGGTGAAAGTCAGATAGCCAATATCATGAAAGCAAATAACGTCTCCATGGCATCACCGACAGGAGTGATGACGACAGCAACAGCTACATCGACCCCGAACTTAGTAAACGGCTCCACAAGCGCTTCGGCCAGTCTGGTGGTCGGGCAGGGACTCGGCGGCGTGGTTATGCTCATTGCTTTCAGCGCGGTATTGGCACTTGTTATGGCTGAGTATTAAGATAGGATTCTGTATATGTTGAGCTTTGCCCGTTCTGATAGGTTATTCGATTGCTTAGGTACCTTGCTTTCCTCAGTATTTCCTTCACTCGAGTGATAAAGAGAAACTTGAACAAATAATGACACCGTCTTCTACTCAAGAGGACAACGAGGGATAGTCTGTTGATATGATTACTCATTGGTCGTTTTTGGCAGCAAAAGAAAGTGCCTTAAATTGTAGTACTTTTACACTTTCAAATTCCGACGCAATCTAACCGACAAATCACTGAGGCGTATATCTATATTTTCTGTTCTGGATACCTCTCCCCATGCACGATTCCGAGTTTGATATTAAAAGGACTTTGGGATAAACCCTGACCAAGAGGCTCTGGAATATTCTGAGCCAAGCCAGTCTCAGTTAGGCACAAGCCTCCTTGATGCCTCTGCTGACCAACCACCAGTTGATAGGGAATCCAGTCCAGTGTCCGAAGAACATACCGATCTGACAAATCTCAACGCTAGTTTCATAGATAAGGATTGGATTCGGGGAGATCACTGACCTGCATCATAAACCAATAGGTTGCAGTATTCATACCGAGCTTTTGATCGAAGATCAAAAGATCAAAGATGGCCATCCAGCCAAAGAGACCGATTTCGAAAAAGGTTAGTGACAGGAAATCAGCCTTAATAGAGCGGGCGATGGTTTTCCACCCGTAATCCCTGGCCATAGGAGCGATGGAGAAGTACTGGAAGACTATGCCGAAAAGAAGAGCGAGAACGAAATCTGTCCGAAATCTCAGTAACTCAGCAAGCCTCGAGGGTGGGTTGTAGATCGTGATTGGCAATGGGGCAGACTCACCAATGATGAACGCAGCATAGAGCATACTCCCCCCGACAGTTACACCTGTCCTATAGACGAACCATTCCCCAACGATATCGCCGAGTACGCAGCCAGCACCACAATGGCAAGTTGCGATAGTAATGGTAGCGAAAATGGGTCTGTCAACACTCATCTCGTGGTGGTGTCGATGGGCTCCTCCACTATGATCCATGTTGTGCCCGGCATGTGAGTTCCCGCTTGCAGTGCCCTGCGTTCCAGCACGGTGATCTGTATCTGTAGTGTGCTGGTGTAAGAGTGGATCGTGTTCGCTGGCCACGGTTCCATCCTCGACGTTCTCCTCCTTTGCCGGCATATCTGGCCTCCCGTATTCGAGGTATGTCCACACAGTGATTGGCCATAGGTACAGCGCGTTAATAACGTAGACTGGAATCCTACACTCTCAGAGAAGGTTCTCGGTCAGCGAACGAATACTCGAGGGACAGAGTTCGTTGGGTCAGAGTGGGAGCAATTTACATGATAGCCATCATAGTCCTCCATCCTCGACGATGAACGATGTCGAACGTTAACCACAGAGAGGCGAGTGAAGCAATAGCAATTGAAACCCAGGAGACGACTGAGAGCGGATATGGAGGTGTGTACGACATGGAATGCATGTAGAGGGCTTCCGTCATGTTAGTGAAGGTTATCTCGGGGCCCGGTATGCGAGCTTAATGGAAATGATGACAAGGAGGTAGAGTAACAGCAGTACCCCTAGCAGGACTCATAAAATTTGAAAGGGGTAAAGATGTGAAGGTGACTTCGAAAGGGTGTAATAAAGATCTATTTGCAAGGCACTAAATGAAGGCAGCGACGTCATCCTTAATCAGAGTGGCAACGTGATGATTGTGCCGAGCCATTGGGAAACCACGGAAATACTCGGTTCCCCTGAAACCACAATCGTAAATGTGGACTTTGAATAGACTTTTCGCTACCATTCCCCAGCCCCCCTCCCCCTAGGACATTTGAGTCAGTTTATGGAGAAATTTCTAAAATTCTCTACTGTTGATTGGAAGGATAACCTCACCGCCTTGCGAGTGGTGGCGAGAACCACTGAAACCTCTTTTCGTACGGAGGGGATTCCAGGTGGGTCTCGTCCACCGTTGTGAAGTGCAAGGTAATGTTGACCATAGAACAATATCGAATACTCTGAATTCCCCCACAAAATTCTACAATTGGCGAGAGAAAATACTTACGGCTCCGAAGTACTTGGGCTGGACGAGACCCCACCTGGAACCCCTTTCCGTACGTAAGGTACCTTCCGTACAGCCGCTGTCTGTGCGGCTTCTAGTAATTTCCATGTAGACAGCGGCCATAAGCGAATCATGTTTCAAGATCGCAAACTTTTATTTCTGGAATAAGTAAGGCTTCAGGAAAGTGCATAAATAGCGAATGTACATTATTTACCCATGATACGAAGTACTTAGCAACATCAGTTTGTACGCCGATCCGCTGGAGGAATTTGACAACGATAACTCGCCGACAGGACTTTCAGGCCATGATGAGGATGAAATTCTCCGGAAACCTTGGCCGTGTTCCCAAGATCATACGAAAATAGACTCATGGGATTTGGATTTGAAAGAGTTTTTGAATAGCCCTGTGACAGGTATCAACCTCAACCACTCGCGATAAAAATGTCAGAGAAGATAGAGCATACCTGGCTATTATATTCCACATAGGCTCTGATTCAGAGCTTAAGTTTGAACCCATAGTGCAGTTCGTAATGGAGTGATCTTTCTAAAGCATTGGGCTTGTGTTCTTCCCTCTCTCGATAGCCTAGAAAGCATGCCACTTTGGCACTAGCCGAACGCGGGGTACGGAAGGGGTTGGACAGTGGGTCTCGTCGCCCCCCCTTGTATGGCCTTAACCTGCTCAGGAAATGCATGGAGGAATTGCTAGAATTCCAGACAATTGATTGGAAGAACAACCTTGCCGTCAACGGGTGGACGATACCCACTGTCAACCCCCTTATGTAGCCCATCAAATTTTCCATTGAAACAAACGGCAATTGACCTCATCTATGCGAGGCAAAGGACCTCTCGGTTACAGCGGGCCAGGCCTTCAATTCAAGCCTGGGACGTGGAGAGAATATAACAATCACTTAGACCCTGAAAAGCAAGCAACCCCGCTATTGACAAAATCATCAGACAATTCGGTTGCGAAGAAACTCGATCCTCAACGCGAGTCTCGATACGCGGGACGGATCTTCAGCCACTAAGCAGGGTCCAATAGCGCGCTCGGAAAAATTTCCTTTTCGATGATGAAATATGGAGTTTTGGGGACCGGTGTCGATTGATGAAACGTCCGAGAATTGGTGGCCATTTCAGCCAACCACGTCATTGTGGCATGGTTTTGGACCCGAGCATCAAAATCGTCCCTTTTCGTTCAAGTTCTGGGACGGCACTTTTCAAGTGACTGGACGTATCAGATATGGGCTGGGCGGAGTAACATTCAAGCCCCAGCGAAATCGTTTGGCCATTCCCCTGTCAAACATACTACGAAGTACAGTACGAAGGTCAAGTTGATTTAGGCTTATCAGTGCCAACGCACATACTCCCCACAGGGGTCAGCAAATGTTAAATCGCCACTTCACGCTGCTTTTAATGTCACACCACGAAGGCAAATGCAGGACTTGAAGTTATTCATTGAATTTCTACCATTTTGTATATGCTCCGTGTGCATCAATTACATCCAGACATTGCTGATGCATTGTATGCACAAGGTCTCGGACTTCCGCATCTGTAATTGAGTCCCAGGCCTCTTTTACAGCCGCACGAAGGCGTAGAGAGCTTCGATGGACCTCAGGGTGTAAAACAGCGAGTATATCTTTCATTCTATCTTATAGAGCTTCGATTGGAGAGAGATCAGGGGAAAAGGGGCAATGAAAGATCGGTACAACTCCCCTATCTTTCATATATATCAACATCGCCGCTGCATTGTGTCCCGACCTTCCGTCTTGTTGAAATCGAAGCTCCATATGAGGTGTCTCGCTGTTATAAAGGTAATTCCAAACCACAGGAAAGGTATGTTCGCAGTAGGATTCGGTATTAATCGTTTTCCAAGCTTTCTCCCAAAAGAGGTTAGGTCCTTTGCCGTATTTACCACTTATCGAACCCCAAAACATTCATCCTATCTTCCTTTGCCATTTGTGACTTACGCAATCAGGAACAAACAGCTCGGATACTCTTATCTTACGTGTACATCACTACCTTTCATGATATCCCGGCTGAACCCAGCTCTCGTCACTCCAAAGAATTAGATCCCACATCTTGTTAGTCCAATTATTATGCTTTTCTGCCCATGCAAGATGAAGTGCTTGATTCTTTGCCGAAAGTGGAGGCTTCCTCCTTCGTAGAGCTCTTGTATACCCTTCCTTCTAAAAAGCTGTACGAATTGCTACTCCTCCACACCAGTTTTCCCATTCAAGCCATTTCGGGAGCTCTGCCCAAAGTATTTCTCTTCGGAATGAGTTCTGCGTAACCCAATGGATAAGATATTGTCGATGGGGCGTATCGATCTTCGTCTTATAACCGCAATTGTGTTTCTGGGATGTAAGACGATTCTCGTGAGCGTACTGGACCTATCGGTGCGTGATTCTTGGGTTTTGTAGTAAAATATCGTCAATTGACCAACCCGCAAAGTAGTATAAAATCTGAATACATAACCTATCGTCTCGTGAGGCCATATGACTAGGCGTCTTAAGCGTAGGAACATTCATAATCGTCATATTGATTATTATTAAGATAATTAAGACGATTCAGTTAATCGTGAAGAATCTCAGCCTTTATTAAAGCAGCATCAGATGACCTAAAGTCTCCAGATTATAAAAGCACTTAATTGGCTGAAGTTATGGCCGCTTTGAGATTGGTGGGGTGACATTTAACAACTACTGCCACCTGTAGGTAGTACCCCGCAGCCGCGGCCCTGGGGAGAATCTCTCGCTTAGCGATCCAGGGGGGCAACGCACAAAACCCGCATTCAATGTGGGTGTCGCGTAAGTCTCCTGATCGCATAATCATACCACCGTAGCATCATATTCAGTCATAGTCTCTCAAATACTATTCTGCTCCTGGTCGAGATGAAAGTGATATCAGAATCGCTGAGCCACGATTTTCAACCAAACACGACCCCTCGCTAAAGTGACTAGAACGTTCAGTTGTTTGTGGTCCGAGTTGATAAATATGCAATGCCCTTCGAGCTGAGTAAATTGTAAAAAATATCAATTACTTTTGAAATTTTTGAAAATGCAACTCTCTCACAAGAGCACTAAAAAAGCATCCTTTTCTTACCACTTTTGCTTCATAGCATTCATTCTGCTCTCAGTCAGATTTGGCTCGGCACAAATGGCGCTTCCTACTCCAGACCCTGCATCTGGTCAGACCGGTGGGTCTGGAGTCGCCATTTTCCTCAGTGCATTTGGTGTAATCGTTGGGTTGCTTATTATTGCCGTCATGATAAGCGTTTTGAGATCCCGCAGGAATCCCGAGCGGTACGGTCCTTCACCAGCAAGGCCAGGACGGCCAAAGCAAAGCCGAGCGAAGGGTCTCGCAAGGGCTGTGCTTGAAAGCATTCCAATTGTCAGATTTAGCGAGAGCGACAAAGACGCAAACGCAACCCCCCAGAGAGATATCGAGCTGGCGGTCACTGGTCTAGACATTCATACCCCATCGACCACCGTCGACGCCAGTAGCCTTTCTCCTGACCCCGACGCAATCTTCCACTCCAACAGAAGCACTAATACGCCAGCGACGACGACTGAAGGTCTATTAGCTGCTCAACCAACTTTCCAGACTCGTTCCGGCAGCCTCGAATGCTCAATATGCTTAGAGGAATTTGTCGAAAACGAAGAGATTCGTGTGCTTCCCTGTAACCACAAATTTCACCCCGTCTGCATCGATCCTTGGCTTTTGAATGTATCAGGAACATGCCCTATATGGTAAGCTGCACCTTTTCCCTTCTAAGATTACTTTATTGACTTCGGTCAGCCGCTATGACCTCCGTCCCGCTGCTACCAACGACTCCAACACCGCAGCTATCTCAACCGATGAACCTCTTCCTTCACCCCCACCACATGAGGTCAGCGACAACGTCCTAGGCAGATCGAGATTCCG
>JGI24508J20089_1000182_pt1 | contig 16506 bp, 16 predicted proteins | sample LinPmetageLP24_FD_20089 | JGI IMG/M metagenome (IMG submission 20089) | reverse complement strand
TGCTCCTACCATTTCTTGATGACACGAAGCCCAGAAGCAGGCCAGACGACACGAGGGAAATAATAGACACAATTAATTGCAGTGGCTGGTTCGATCGCGGCAGGAAATAGCCAACTAGTCGAATGACGGCCGCTAGAAAGACGATGACAGCAACGACAATGGCTGCTGGGAAGGGAATTGAATCTGCACCTGGGGAACCAGGGAGCCCGTATAGGACTGCCATTGCGATGGAAGGAAATGAGCGGTAAGTAACGAACAAATATAGTCGGTGAAGGTAAAGGGAAAGTAAGGCAGACAGACACATGCAGCGGTGGCCAGGAATATGGAAAGGCGTTGGTTGCCTCGTTCTGCAGCTGCTTCTTATACATTGGACGGGATCCCACGTTCGAGCGTAATGGGTGTGAGTGTGGGTCGCCGCAATACCAGATGCTAGGGTCCGGTTCATTCCCCTGGATCAATGAACGAGATTGGGGAGCCATTCCAACATCACCGGGCCGAGAGAAATGCGGAGGCATGAAGGTGACCTGGGATGGGAGATGTGCAGCAAGACGACAAAATCAGCTGTGGTTCCTTTGTATGCGCTGAGACTTCATGATTGTGAGATAAGCTAGGGTTGGTGGGGGGTTTTGCTTTGATACGCATTGGGCCAAATCATCACTTCGGGATCCAGTTTGGCTAGGCGATCAGACAGCCCCGCAACGGGTAGAGCTTAGCGGTGTTCTTAGCTTCGCCCCGTAGCCACCGAGGCCAGATATTCATCTGGGCCACGGTGTTTTTCACCTCCATTCGTTCCTCAAACAACGCTGGAAACCACCGCGATCTGCCATCCAGCACCCCATCAGTCTGCAAATATGACCGCCATTCAGATTCGTAACACGACTGAGGTATTATCCTACGATTTACCAAGGTCCATATTACTGACCTCAAACTCTAGGCGAAACAGATAGTACGTGACGCTCTCAATCTTCTTGACGCTGTTTCCGAATACTCGATCAATCACCAGCTTCCTAGCGACGAGCTGTTCGATATAGGTGTCCGCAGACGACTCCAAAGCCTACACTACTCGAAGCTCCCATCCCCTATCCATTCTCTGCTGGAGGAATCAGATGGATTCACCAACGAGGAGAGAAAGACACTGTCGCCATATTGTTATAAGATCGAAAACTTGGCTGCCGATTTCGACGATGTGCTTGATGGGCTGAAAGCCTACTACAAGCTGATGCATGTTCAGAACTTGGCTAGCAAAGGCGAACTCATCGACACTATCATACGCGGCGGTGTATCCAAGACCATTAAATCTGTGGCTAAGATACTAGATGTGATTGGTAGCTTGGCTCTCTGGCACATTCGGGAAGTGGAAGCAAGAGCTTTGGCTACCAAGCGGGGGCACAATCTCGTTAGCCAGGAGGATAAGAGTGACGCTGCCACAGAGATGTGGCAACACCTGAGAAGCTACAACAGCGACGCAGACAGAGCGGAGTTGGTCGCACGGATCTTTGCGGGGATTCGGTGGAATAGATTCCTGGATGGAAAGGATGTTGGTATGATTGTTGCGGTGCATCCACTCCCTCATAGTTTGTAAGCGGTCTACTCTGTCGCAGCCGTTTCGTTCTAACAACTCTACCTCTCCACAGGAAGTCACATTTTGCTAAGCTGATACCGATTGTGGCGGACTTGCCGGGGACATTGGACCGAGCGAAGAAAGCCACGCCTTGCGTACAGAAGCTCCTGGATTCGAGGCTTCGACCATGGACGGGATCCAAGAAGAGACAATTACCGGTCCAAAGCGCGTCGGAACTGAGCCCAGAACATCGTGGCCCTGATACCGAATGGGGTATTCCTGGCGGCACCTCCAATTCGATAGGGGCATTGTTAAATGCGGCAGAGCACATTTCGGCGGTCACACAAGGTCATCAGTCACCTTTTGTCAGAAGTTCATCAATTGCAGATGGGACAGACTCCACTTCACCAGAATTACTGGTACCAGAAGGAAGCCAACCATTCACCAGTGACCAGCCAGAAATTTGGAGTAACAGATGGGAGCCGGGAAGTTTAGAACCACAAGGCGAGGCGCTTGAGTCGCATAGAAAACGAAGGCGCATAGATTCATTTCCACCATCTAGTGAAAACAGGGGATCTATCGCGACCGCTGAAGACCTGGCAGGTGTTAATGCACAGGCGGAAAACATATCAATTCTCGATTCATCCGATTTGCAACCACCAGGTGCACCCATATCTGACCAACAAGGCACGACTAAGGTGACTGGTTCCAAGGCGCAGGGGCCTCGGCAGGTTGCAGGTAGCGTGGAAACGGCAATAATGGCAGATGTAGAGAAGTTGGACTCCAGACTTGGAGGCTACCTGTTCGAAGGTCTGGGTGCCACCCGGATGAGACATCGAGAGAACCAGAGGCGAGTGACGAGATTTACTGATACTGTGCGTTTACATGTTGCTCATCGCGAGGGTGAAGACTTCAAGCTGGAGGTCTGGGTAGCTTTGTCAATTGGGAAGGCAATTGCGCAAGCAAAGATGAAGTCAATCGACGACTTGGAGACCTTGCTTGGTGGTTATCTCTTCGAGGCTATGAAAGCCAGCAATTGGAGGAAGGAAGAGGAGAGAACGAAATTACCAGGCTGTACTGGCGCAGTCAATGTGTCTCTTCCCAACGCCGACGATGATAGCGATTGCAAGGTGGAAGTGATGTTGAGCTTTGAAGCAGGTCAATTCATGTGGGCTGAGCTCTTTCCTAGCTAGATTGTTGCACCAATTTGAAATCTGTATTCACCACAACGACACTCCACCCCGCAGGAAGACGCACTGCCTCTGTGTCCACATCTGTCTTCTGAGAGGCGATTTCTCTTACGCCCATGCCAATGTGGCCATCTCCACCCTTCCACGACATAGTCCTATGATAGTCAACCCCTTCGAAAGTATGATATTTGATGAATTCATAGTCCCCGTCGGTAGTTTGTTCAGCCTGCGGTCTTTGCATTAGAATCGGTAAGCTTCTGGGAAGGGAGTCGAAACCAACTGTACCTCAGGCATTGTGGGAAGTTGAATTCGCTGTGGAGCTCAAGTCCACGTCGATTATATTGTGTTTCCAAAGCTATTCTTTTTGGCCGCTACGAAAATTGGCGGAACTGGCAGGTATGTATAAAGGGATGGGCGCAGCACTCCCAGTGAAATAGGGCCGATGAGAGGGCTTGCAGTTGAATGCTGTCGCGTTTGGAGGAGGCTCGGATGAGAACGGCTCGATTCGAGTTCGTGAGACGCTCGATGCGAAATGCTCAATCTCGAAAGCAGCGGGTATATGATGGCTGCGAAACACGTCAGTATGCATGCTTGTCACCAGTTCAGGAGAATGGGAGCATGAGGTGGCTCGTTTTATCCACCAAAGCATAAGGAGGGAGGGTTAACCTGGTCAGGGATACAAATGATTTCCTATTTTACGCAAAAGTAATGATGAGGCAGTTGTAAAGATGCCTGCGCCTTAATGGACACACGAAGCTCGACGGGTGAGATGAAGTGAGATAACGAGCGCACCGCGAGAGGAAAATAATCTGATGGCGCCAGGATATATGGTGGGGTTCGAGGTGCCCATGTGATTGCAATGAGCAACCCGATACTGACCGAGAAGACCCTAGTGCGATTAGGCGTCAACGATTTAGGCTGCGCTGTAAAGGTGGACCACAGCTTCGAAGAACGACAAATCGACATCTTGTGAGTAACCACCATGCAACTCCCGTGATGTCGGGCTTGGATCTCTTCCTTGCAAATCTCGAGAGGCTCTTGTGATTTGCTGGATGATGACAACCCCCGTGCAGTCAGGCTTCAATGCCTTCAAATGCCTTCGGCTGAATGGAGCGTCACGCTTCGGTCGCAAAAATGTTCTAGATCTTTAACTGGTTGGGACATGTAAACTTGTGCCATATTAATCCTTAGGTCACCCTCACAAAAGTTAAAAGATGCCCAGAGTTTACATAATTACTATGCGTGGCCTGCGATCGTCCGCGAAGTTGTGAGGTTACCTTGAGGCACTTAATTCCAGAATATTCCACACAGAAGGGAGCTACAAGGTTTAAAACGCGACAAGTGAAACTCGGCTTCGCCCTGCAGAAAATTATCTCGCCATAAGCGCGTTGCCTTGGCAATGATGGAGTTTGTCTGCCCCAATCGATGTTGTGTCTTCAAAACATCGTCTTTCTAATACCAGCTCCATAACAACTCTACTCTTTCCACAATGTCCTCTAGGCGGGAATCGGATTTTGCGCGTCTTGAGCGGCTGCTTCGACAAGCAGAAGAACGAGTTGAGCAGGAGCGAAGACGTGCAGAACAAGAACGCCAGCGCGCAGAGGTTGAGCACCGTAATCGAATGAAAGCTGATGAAAGGGCAGAACAGGAGCGGAGACGTGCGGAGGAGGAGCAGCGACATCGAAAGGAAGCCGACGAGAGGGCAGAACAGGAGCGAAGGCGCGCGGAAGAACAGGGAGAGAGAACAAGACGCACAACATACGAAGAATACATACGTGCCTGCCATACACTTCTCTCCAAACCACTTCGTATCCAGACAGACAAGAGCCTCAGCACACAGGGCTCCATCACTAGCCCCAAGAACAAACCCTGCCCGACCCTGTTGAAGCCTTGGAGGGAATTTCCAGAACTGCAGCAGCAGCTTTTCGAAAGGGTTTACGAATACATACCCCGAGACGCAGAAATCTTCAGCTCCACCCAGTATCTCACTAAGCTTGGGCAGGACATCTGCGACCGGCCACTGGCAAGCGAAAAGGATTTGGAGGCATATCAGCGCTCTGCCGTTGAGCGACCGACAACGCACATCATCTCCCACCTTCAGCAAGTAGAAGAGGCTCGTGGTGAGTTCAACTTGGGCGGTGGCATCGTTTTCGAGAACCATGCAAACACCCTCAGTGATAACAACGAAGAAGTTCAGCAAAGTCTGCATAATCTCCGAATTTCGGCCAAAGGTCTCGACTCAACCTCGAATCCGAAACCCCGAAACGCTGATCAGATTTGCGTGTACAAGGAAGCAGATGGCACGCGAAGCCTGTGTATGGTTGTGGAATACAAACCGTCCCATAAGCTTTCGGTCTTCAATCTGCGGGCTGGACTTTTGCGAGCTGACAAGGGATTTTTGAACATCCCGGAGGATGTCATCAACCGGATCACAATACCCACCGATCCACCTCTGCCATCACTCCACGTAAAGCCAGACAGAGGTGAGCGTCGTTGAGAAACGATGATTCTATCCCCATTGATCCAGGACTCGTCGTCTATTTCCTGTACACATTCATTGATTGGACGGGGTTTAGCTGCCAATGTGTGTCCAAAAGAGGTTTAAATAGCCCGTAGACGATGTTGAAAAGGAGATAAATACATGCCTGGTGATTGCAGATACCAGGTGGATGAGAGTAATGGCGTTAGCGAAGAATAGAAAGTTTGGTTGACGCTCGGAGGGTACAGTACCACCGAATGTTAAGGCCTGTGCATGTGACTAATAAGCTACACGACCCCTCCAGCCGCCTCCCTTTGCAACTGGAACTCGACAATGAGTCAGCATGAGTCAGCATCTACCGAACATGAGTCTGCACAGGGCAGGGGCAAATGATTCCAGGCCCCCCAGAGCCATCTCTTTTCAGGCATCAACAAATGAGAGAAAGTCCTGGTGGTGCTTTACGTGAAGCTGCCAGGAATTTACTTTTGACCCTTATTTCACAACAACATCTTTCAAAAATTGCCTCTTCACTTGATCCCTACACGTGCTGCTATTTGTTCTCGACCGGCTTCAGGTCACAACTGTAGGTCTACAGAGTACCGACACTTCGTTGAAGACGGCTGTAATTGTGGAGAGCTAACATGTTTTGGTATCTGCTTGACATACACTTGCAATCGCTGGCATAGATAGATGGCTAATTGTTTATAGTGAGATGACGCCGCCGATAGGCACATCTGTACGTCGACTTACTCGAGACCGCTGGATGTTGGGCTCTTCGAAAGTCTGTGAGCGCGTCACAACAACAATTCCTTCGAACGCGATCATTAGCTGGCAAGAGAGTGATGGCGCCTTCTATCTCCGCGAGAGGATAGAGGGAGACCTTTTGTTTCCAGAAGACTGTATAGAAACGGGATTGGTCCATGAAGGTGGAACCTCTGCAGCAGTTTGGAGTATTGGGGTTGATGCCTTCTGCAAGGTGAAGGCTTGGTGCGAAGGGATGGAGCTTGAGAGCAAAACAATTGAGTTTGTCAGGGGGCGAGCGCCAGAAGTTCCTGTTCCGGAAGTCATTCACACATGGATAGACCACTCATGGAACAGGACATTTCTCATTTTGAGACGTGTTGAGGGGCAGACTTTAGACGAGGCATGGCCCCGACTTAAATCAGATCAACGGATTGAGATTGCCAACAAGATTGCCGCATACTGCTGCAAGCTAGCCTCGATTTCGACCTCCAGATTCGAAACTGCCACTGGGTGCGCCGTTGTTGAGCCCTTTCTCAATGACATCGCTGATGCCTCTCGTCCATCGTGGATACCGAGACCTATTGGACCATTTTCGTCTGAATCCTTCGCTTCCCACCTCGCTACTGTCGCACCAGGATCTTGTCTCGATGTCGGAGACCTATTCTACTTCTATCATGCCGACCTTGGACCGACTAATATTATGGTTTTGGAGAGCACTGTGGTTGGGATTCTTGACTGGGAATCTGCGGCATATTACCCCAAGTTCTGGATGGCAACGAAGCCAAGGCTGAGTGCTGGGTTTTATTTGCAAAAAGATAGAACAGACCAAATGGCGTGGAGTAACATTTTGGGTGATATTCTCGAGGCTGCTGGCTTCTTACAAAATATCGACGGATACAACAATTGGAAACGTAAGAGAAGGTGCCGCGAGTAGATAGTATCGTCGTCACAATTACCTTGTCCTATTCTCGTTAAATGCTGACAGCGTATGCCACCCGATCAATCGATGTTAAAAGGGTAGCAGATTATACAAAAAGAACATGTGATTCAATGAGTGTTACTTGTGAAAACGTCCGCCATCCAAATTATCTGTCTTAACCAAACCCCCAAGAATCAAAGATATGCTTCACCCCCCCCCCCCCCCCCCCCCTCTTTTCCAATGTCTCCCTCTTTAGAAGGGCCAACTCCCTCCAACTTGCCCTTACTGTAGATTGTGAAGTGAATGTTGAATGTGAAGCACACGCCTAAAATTTTAGTGACCCGAGAGTGCCTAGGTAGTGGTCACAGCTTACCGTTGAGTACTACGGAGAATTTATTTATCTCCCTCCAGTGAGGTCTGCTCCACACTTTTCACACTTCTCTGCATTCGTGACGTTATTAAACTTGCAAGAGCTACACTCCTCTTGGTCCACAAGTTCAGTTGGGAGTATCGGTGCCATGACGAGGTGTCGGAAATGCGAATATGATGTGTATAACTGGTTCCTGAAGAATCGGTATCTTTAATCTGAAGTACGCTGCAAGAAAGCGCTCGTAGGTTTGGTGCTGTGAAGTCGAAGTGGAGCTTCAATCTACCACAGTAGGCTACTCCAGCTTTATACCTGTGAGCTTGTCTGAGCCACATGCCGCCCAGAAACAGCCTTGTGACTCATTTGCTTCCCCTTGTGAACCACCTTCGGACTACGATTGATATGGCCAATAGTTTGGCACTAACGATGCAGCTTAGGCATATATGATAGATACGCTTGCGGTAGGTCGCCTCGTTGGAGAGTGAACATTGCTCTCACCCAACTTCTGACTTATGTGCATCTAAGAACTGATTTGGCCTACGATACGGAAAAGCCTCAACAAAGTTTCCAGAACTTTAATGGGACAAGCGTAGAGCTTGATTCATGTGAAGACATGCTTGCTGAAACCTAACCATGCCAGGCTTGTCACTAGCAGGAATATCGCAGTACCCTTTTGAAATCACGAGAGCCCAATGTTGATACGAACTCTCTCAAAAGAAAACGAAATCATGGGACTGCGTTGATACCATTATGGTGGTGACATACAAGATCAGACGACTTCTCGTTCGTCTAAATTCTGCGGCTCGACCAATTGTTGTGGTTGCCCGAATTTATGTGCATATGCATGCCACCAAACTGGGATACCCCCTCACCAGTCGATCAGGTAGCGGTTCACAAGACACCTTTTACTGTCCTCACTCGGCATCCAACGCTTGATAACATCAGAAGCTAAAATTGCATCGCTGGGATCACTACAAACGGAGCGTAAGAGCACCGAGGCCAGAAAGCAGATCGGGCCCCGGAGGCTGTTAGCCAACCCTCCACACTATAGACCTTGCCCGATCGGTTACTAGTTCATGGCTTTTGTCCCTAGAGATGTCTCACCTTTGGCAACATGGGCTAAGAAGGCATTCTTCCACTATCCTTCAGATAACAGGCGACGGTCCTGATAGCCGCAGAGGAGGCGGCAGTTCGTGATAAGTGGATGTAAACCTGAAGTCAAAATGCACGAATCAGCATTCAAAGAGAGGCTTTCATAATTCGACAATACACTAAGCAGCCACGGCTTTCTTTTCTCTAGGACGAAGTCAGGAGACTTGTTGTACATACTCCTTGATAGCATAGGCAGTTCCTCGAGGTTAGAAGGTATAGATGTGTCCAGACGGAAATTAGCGTATATCGAGAAATCGCTGCTCACTAGTGGCTCGACGACTACATCGCCCATCCATATTCGTGATTGAAGTGGAGAGGTTGATTTCCATGATTAGCAAGCGTGTTTCAAGGCTGGTTTGGAGGCCTTTGAATGCAAGGAGTGCTATGGAATAATGCAGGATCCTTTGGATGTTGTTTAGCGATGAGTTATAGGCAGATAGGCGAGGTATCTCAACGCTTTGGCTACCTTTCCTTCATCATCACCTGAACTTTACCATTATTTTCTTGGATTGTACTATTAGCAAAAGTTTCATGCTCACAATAAAAGTCGATGTCCCCATTCCCGATCCTGGCGTGCTATGCTCATTCGTTCATCGCTGCTCGATAGCTTACCACCTTCGCGATGCAAAGGCCTCAAGATGAGCCGCAAGAACATCAGGTAACATACACGTCGTTGTTGAATACACAAGCTCAACTATGGGTACTCAGGGATTTCACGATATACTCAGATCTTATGAAGAAAAGGTATATTTGAGTGTTTGCCAGACCGACGTCACTTCCAGCCAAACAGCAGCATACCTCCCATTCCCACCAACTCCCCTGATATTACCTTCCGGATATACGAGAACACGCAACGCGTCTGGGACAAGCATGCCACAAAGATTCAAAGCAGGAAGGAAAGCTCGACGGCAAGTACAACCAGCAGCCAGGAAGCTAGAAGTCGTTCGAGGAGCCCATTTTTCAGCCGAAACCATTGAAGTGGCCGAAGGACAAGAAATTCCTGCCATCGGCGTGCAACGTGCTGGACCAATATTGCAACCAGGTACACAAACTCAAAAGTCTACTTCGATGTGGCCATCATATCAAGGAGGCAAGGCGCTGGCGACGAAATGGAGGGATAAACAAAGTACTGAGCCTCAATCCATGCTCAACAGCACCAAGCGGTCTCTGTCGCCTGGAGACGACCCCAAATGGCAGCTTGGATACCTTCAGTGGACGAATGCAGCGCCTGGAAGACTCAATGTGGTATCCATAAATGAACATTTGCAGAAAGTCTGCTCGATTGTGGACTTGGTTGGAATACTGCCACTCGAAACTTCTGAATCGATGATGAGAGAACATCAATTGCCTAGCAAATATCCCGGAGGTCCGCTACGGAATTCCAAAGGTCGGTCCTCGAGTGCCCCGTCGCCTGTAGACATGGTTTGGTATTTAGTGGCAGATGCAGGATGCTCCCCGGCCGTATCGATCCGTTTGGTGGGTATGAGGTACCCGAATTGCCCCTACCAGGTTTTATTCGACAGAGTACAAGCAGCTCAATCGATCATCAGATTCGACCCTTATGCTCCTAACCAGCTTATGGAGGAAATGTTTCGAAGAGGAATGCGATACAGCGATTGCGAGCCTCAAGATGCCCTTGGACAAGACTGGGTATCTATAGTTCACAAAACGGGTATCGAGATGAATGATGAGCGTACTTGTGCGCATTTGAGCATGGCTAGTCTATGTATTTGTACGCGGGAGGAGCGTATGCTCCGGCAATTGTTTCGAGGAACATCACAGTTGGAGAAGGATAGGAATGCAACAGTATCAGCCTTTGAGGACGAGAATTTCAAGGCGCTCAAGAAGAGGATACTGGGGCAGGATGGCCAATGCTCTTGTCCACGCGTTAGCGTTGCTGTTTCTGGAAGACCAAGACACACCTCGTTTGCTTCCGTCCGCCATCAAGGAAACAAGGAAAGACTTCCCAAACTTCTTGACAGGCAGCCAGGGACTGCCGGAAGACTTGTGAGTGGAATGCCAGATCCTGGGTCAAACCATGACAAGTATTTACTGGATTTGGCGTCGATAGATCGAGAGTATCAGGGCCGCATTGCTGAAGAGGAAATGAAAAGTAAGAGAGGTGTCTCAGGTCAGCAAGTGGTTTCCGTGGACCTTCAAGATAGATGATGAATAGGTTAATAGGCGATGGAAATTCGGTATATAGTCCAAATGATTTAGCTTTCTAGCATATAGAACATAGAGCTTGAGCGACTGTATCCCCACTTCCAAGAGCTTATCTTGCTCTATTCCTTGCAATACTTACGGGTTGCAACATGTTGGCATCCAGTCGGGCCAAAGGCACGCAAATTTGGGTCCGATTCTCCCTGTTGCTAGCGAGGAAGACCTTCAGGAGTGGATTGAATGCCTTCGAGGCCAAAATTTGACGGAGGAGCAGATTGCAGAGGTTTGGAACAAGGCATCAACGTATGTCAAAATTGTGTTGCAAGGGGCCGCGGGTATCTGAAAGAACCCATGGTCGCCACTATCGTACACATCTGCTTTACATAAAATACACGTCAATCTACCCTCTACTTTCATGCAACATCTCAACCTTCACTGCAATACTTTTCAGATCCCAATGAGTAACACTTCCGAACCTCTCCTTGATAGCCATCTCCTTCTTGTCTTCATGCATCCGTCGTTTGTGTTGACGACTTATTTCCTTCAGAATTTCCAAGTAGCATTCGTTCAGGCTTTCTCCCTCAGCTATGCCAACTTGCGTGTCTCGGGTAAGTTCCTGAAGGTAGCACACGTAAGCTCCAGACCAGAGTATAGGCGGGGTATCAACGAACTCGGCACAGCTTGTCCCACCTCTCAAAGATATCGCTTGCTTTCCAAGAGCCAGGCGCAAGATCGCTGACTTTTTGACAAAAGGCCAGGCCTATGGCTTCCATTTCCTTGGCTTCCAACCTAGCTCTAGAACTCCGCCACTTCCACAGAGTAGAGAAATGTTCTTCATTCAGGAGAGTCGAAGAAGCGAGCAATACAATCTCTATGCTGCTTAGTCGAGATAGAATCTTTGATGCAGTAATGGCAGTGTCTCCCGACCTGGGTAACATCGTCTCGAGCTGTTTAGTAGCATTGACCAGGATCCAGTAATTCTTCAGGGTCCTCAAGACCTGTGCAAGGAACTCGATGGGAGCGTCGGGATCCCTTGAAACTATCTTGCTGGGTAGCTTCTCGAGGATGATTGGTACAGACTTCTGAAATTGGAGCGCCTGCGCAGACACGGTAATAGGGTCTCTTGATCCGGCCACCAAGTCATCGAGCAGCTCCTCAGCGAGGACAGATGATTGTATGCGACGCTGGCATCTTCCGGTTGTTGTATCGATAGATTCCATACCCGCCGTCCATAGGGTGAAGACATCGTACTTTGGAATTTTCCGGGGTCTAACGTCCTCTTCTAGGTACAAACTTCGCTTTCGTGTCACCTGGTCTCCAGTGTCTTGTTTGACCTCCCCTGGAGCCTTGCGTGAAGAGCTATCCGGTTCGTTCTTCAAGCACGTCAGAAGATCAAACAGTAACGGTATATGAGGAACTTACGGATGTTGTCTCATTGGTGGGAGACTCAGCAGTCGTCAGGGGTATCAAGGAACTCGATGTGATCGGTGCAAGAGGCCGGTCGGTGGTGGTGAGTAATGCGGATCGACGAGGGCGTGTGCAGGTTGCCTTGTTCTGCAGCTTCTCCCTAGTCACAGCGGGAGCTTGATGTATCGATGGACGTGGCTGCGCCACGACAAATTTCTCCTCGAACGTTGTTGTTGGTATTCGAACCACCCAGGTTGGCTGTATTTCTGGCTTGCAGCAGTCACCTGAAATTCCCATTAGCACGTTATACCTTGGAGTTACTGTTGTGCGGACCACATGATTCAGTGCTGTGGAAAGTGTTAGCAAAGACGCCTTTCATTCGGAAGATAGATGGTACTTGAGCTCATAACCTGTGACGTGAGGAGGACATCTTTTCTGGGAGTTTCCGTAACTCTCGCACCACTGCCTAACAGTCCAGCGTCGGTGGTTGCAGCTGAACGTTATCCGTTTGTAGGAGCACATAATGGTGGAGCAGGAAAGAAGACGAGAAAAGGGTATGAATTGGAAATGACGAGGGCACATGCAGGTTGCCTTGTTCTGAAGGACCTGTTTATACATGACCCGTGAACTCTCAGACGGGAGTGCGCACCATGGGATCGGCAAGGGTGACAGTGGAAAGTGATAATCGTTGATGGACAGGGGCAAGGACAAGGACTTTGAGACACGGAATTGATGAGAGATTGCTTTCGTNGACATACCTGATTCGATGGATTTGGAGATGGCAGCTGCCGTCCTCTCTGCACACTGCAGCTGTCATCAGATCCTCCGCTATTGGCTTTCCCAGGCCTGGAAAGTACTTGCTGACCAAGCGGAAGATCCTAGTTCACGTCAACCGGTTGACATGAAACCCCTGACCTGAGACTCCCCAGTGCTTTCCAAAGAGCCACCCACACCCACGAACGTTCACTCATGGAGTATACAGCGAGAAAGCATGTCAAGACTGTTCATGAAAACATCATACAGATCTTGAATCCAGATATCCTGCTACCGAAGGTCAGTGGCTCGATGTCCCCAACGTCTAGTGCTGCTGACTCGATAACAGAAACTGGTGACTTGCTGCAAAGAAATTCTGGAACGAGGCGACGCAGTAGACGGTTTGCCGCAGTCCCTGGAGACAGCTCTTCCCACCCCAAGTCAGCACGATACCATCCCTCGACGTTCTGCGCGCGCTCTAACCAACGATGTCACGAGGCATTTCGAGGAGACTGGCATCGACACAAAGCGAGCACGTGTATTGGCAAAACTCGTGCGGTCCTTCGAAAATGCACAGCAGCTTGACAAAGAGACTTATAGCCATCTTTGGCGTGATGAAGAGGAGTTTGGTGAGCACGATGTTGGACTCAGACGGACAGATCGACTACATCGCCTTCGACAGCGATTCGAGAAAGCGAGTGCCGAGAATGACTGCGCCGCTCGTCTCTGCCTCATGTTCTCGGTTAACGAAGTTGTCCATTATTCCCTTATCGCAGACAAGACAGACATGAAGCTTAAGAGTGGCCGCAGAAGAATAGTGGCTGCGTTGGAAAAATTCGACCAGGATAACAGCATGTCAAGAGAATCCATGAGAATCGACAAGCTGAGAAGTAGGAACTACTTCCATTTGCTGCACAAGAACGGTCCCGGCTCGCTTCTCGAGCTGGCAACCGGATCAAGCTCAGAGTGAGTCGTCAATTGCTCCCATGTTGCTTTTTACTGACACTTCATTTGCAACGCAGATGGGAGGTGAAAGCGTCTGAGGCAGAAGTGGAACTTGCCCTCGATTACAGGAAAACTCGACTCCCTGAGCTCGAGCAACGTGCTGCAGCATTGAACGCCATTGGTGCACGTACGATAGTCCGCGGTCTCCTGGCATATGGTTGGACTTTTGCAGAAGTTTCTTCGAGCCCTACCCCACTCCTAAAAGTCGTTAGGGCACATTTGGACGAGAACCTTGAGATTCCCGCGAGTCTAGACGGGTCTGAGTCCCCTGATAGCTCTTCACAGACGGACTGCAAAAACAACGGTCGGACTGTCGAATCAAAGAAGAGGCCATTTCGTACTCACCAGTCGGTCGACGAGACCTGTATTCAGCGCCGAAAGATGCACAGTTCGACCTCCAGTCAGATACGCCCAATACCTGAAGAGGTCAATAAATGTTCAATAGGCACGGGAAGTGCGGGTCAGAATGATTCCCTGGTTGACGAAGACTTGATGCATCTCCTAGACTCATCAGGAAGCTTGCCAAACTGGGAAAGTAGCCAGGATCTGACGGAGTGCCCAGCAAGTGTAGGGCAGAGCTCCGGCGAAGAAACAGATGACCAGGACTGGATGCAGCTCCTCAATNCGTCGGGTGACTTACCAGACCCCCTGAGTTTTGATTCGAGACCAGCGACTGTCGATCCAAGATTTCTCGGTACTGAAGCAACAGTCCCAGACAAGCCGCTACGCTCCGACAGCCACGGGTTGACAAATGTCCATCAAAGCATGGATCTGTTCGGGAGTGGGTAGGGTAGGAATATGGAATCTCTCAGTGAAGGTTCGTCGACATTGATATCTCTCAAGACTCGTCTTTACTGATATAAAAGAAGATCGCTCGTCCTCCTCCACATGAACGATATACAACAGAGTCCGACCCAGTGATATACGCGACTGTACCACTCCCAATTTCAACACTGCCACNGTCACCAATTTCAGGAAGTCGAAGAGTGCCTAGAGCTATTATTCCAAGGACACCGTACTCATCTGCAGGGCTCTTGTATGTTTTGGGTTGGGGTAGGACATCCGAATACACCATAGGCCCGGTCCATTTGATGTTGTCGCTCGTTCGATTCGTGACACCAAGTTTTTCGAGCAATTTAAGGTCGACTATCTACAGCCAGTCAATCAAGGTTTCGTCCAAGGATGGGTCGCACGAATCTTACTTTCTGAAACTCCTGCCCTGCCCGGGCTACTTCTGCTGTCCATTGTAACTTCGCTACCGTCGATGTACCAGCATCCAACTTCCCTGCGGCTCGCAACGTTCTGACTTGGGCGTCAAGACTCACTCGAGCATCGTCTGCAATAGATTGCGCAACTCCGGGACCAAACTCTATCATCTCCGTATGAAGTCCTATCTCTTGTATCGTCTTTGAAGTTTGTTTGTGGTGTGCTGTTAGCTTTTCAGCAAGATGCGAGGTGATGTTCGATTATCGGCTTGCTCCGGACAGAATAGTGATGTGCTGGCAACGTCTAGAAGGCTAATCGGATGAGCGTCTCATCGGGCTTAGTTAGCATATACACCTTCAATGGCTTTTAGATCACTCACAAATTTCCACGAGACCGTGTCATTGATACATGACTGACTTACTAGTCCAAGGTGTGCAGTGTGTGTTAGCCATGGTCAGCGCGGGGCGCCTGTCAATGCTGACACATCAAGAGGAAGCGATTCGATTGCTATCCTGTCGCAAGCAAATAAGGTACCGGTACTGCAAGTTACTACGTGCTGAGAGACACATCGCTTTCAGATTTTAGTGACTCAAATACTTCAATGATCATTCTTTGGCTGAATAACAGATGAGAAAGTTTAAACTTCCTCATGCGATCAGCGATTCAGTGAGAGGACGCGAATCGATGCTCTCCTGGTGTAAGCAAATACAGCACACTAGACCTGTCGCGCTCAGATTTAAGTTACGCTACTGACTTTGCAGTAGCTCGCCCACTCGAGAGGCTTACTAACAGGAAGGGGTAAAACCATAATCCGAGCGCTCACATGCCCCACTAAAATTGCCGACGTTCAACGGCCATGGCGAATGATGTTACCATGTCTTCGCGAAAGTCAGGTCTGCCATCTCGAACGAATGTTGCCATGTGCCCTCGTAATGCATTGAATTGAAAAATGAATTGAAAAACAATTGACGTACAAGCACCGTCGCTAACCTCGATTGAGTCGTGACGAAGAGCCTGCCGTTGAAACGTGTTTACTGAACACGGAAAGTCCCTAGGCACTGAACCACAATGGTGGAACAGGAATCCAGGGCAGGGGTTCTAGAGCTGGGTTCCAGGTACCTGGAAGCTGGCTGCGCAATTCAAGATNAAAAGACGCCTCCAGGTCGCCCCCAAGTTTCCNTCAGAAACTCCAAACCACGATGATGGCTTCGCCAGGTAGCTCTCGAGCAGAAAGGGAACGCGCTAGACGCCCTTTGCGGGTGCCCGCAGAGATAGCCGCGAATATAGCCATGTACACAAACGACGATGACCTGCAGTCGCTATGCGATGCGACGGGCACGCTTACAATTGANCAGGCAAACTACCACAGATACGATCCGCGACCTTATCTTAAGAATCTAGTCTATGACCCAGATAGACTCTTATCTGCGATGCGAGAATGGAATGTGGTTCTATCTGGATCGAGAGCAAGCGCATTCTTCTACCCCTCGGCCACCACCGAGAACTCTGACTGGGATTTCTACTGCACTGGGGGCACGGTTGCTGCTGCCATGTTCAGCA
>JGI24508J20089_1000179_pt1 | contig 17451 bp, 21 predicted proteins | sample LinPmetageLP24_FD_20089 | JGI IMG/M metagenome (IMG submission 20089) | reverse complement strand
GACAGAATAATGCGTGCAGGGTTTGAGAGATGGTGTGGTGGATAGATGTCCAAGGTATCCACCGTTGGCCTTTAGTGTGGTTTCCTGATGCAGGATCATGTCGACCAAGGCATACTGCTTCAGCTCTCAGGGAACTTCTTCCATGGTGGAGATACGACTCCGTCCAGGGTGGGCGAAATTCGAGGAATCGATGTTGTATAAGTTGGTCGGAGTCCGTCTTTCTTCCCTCATCAACGCTCATCCCTCATCAACCTCCTCCTTCGTCAACCTTCCTTCCTCGTCAACCCTCCTTCCTCATCAACCGTCCTCCCTCATCAACCTCTCATCCTCTATACTAGGCTGCTGGATAACCATCTGTTCTCGCTTGCCGCATCCAATCCGTTGATGCCCTTCGCAAATATGGGATCGGGATCCTCTCGTTGTGAAACCAGGTGGTGGGAGGCAAAAGCTCAGCGAAAGGTAGTGACTACTAAAAACACCGGTAAAGTGGAAGTCATCTGCTCGCTTATTCCCGGCGTGGATGAAGTCGCAATGGTGGGCTACTTGAAGGAACGTTCCGATCTCGACACACTCTTCGCGCTACATTGCAGACATCAGGACCTCTCCAAGGAGCAGCGTGCAGACCCCTCAAACTTGACAGTCGATTTCAAGGCCAATGAGCTCTGGCGAGTGCTCCAAATGCCACTCGAATACAGTGGATCTCCATGGGACTGGAACTGGCGGCCACCACTCGAAGGAATTCCTTCAGAAATTGCGGCGGACTTCCATGCGACCGTATGTCAGGCGATCTTCCGAATCCCCTTCTCCGACTTCGTGGAGTACGCCCTTGGGTATACCACGAAAGCGCGCTTTCTTAGCAATCTACTCGATGGTGTATGCGATATACGCGACAAACTTCGAACAGAATTTCTAGACCGCCCTCAGATAAAGGAGATCTATATTGACATTGAGAAAGTGAGTAGATATGGATCGACAGCGACGAAGTACTAATGAGAGTAGGCACTGAAGCAGCGACACCACCCGCTGGCGCACTGGATCGTTGCCAGCAGCCTGCAGCACTCGAAAGTTGCCCCATACGATACTCTGGCCGCGAACCTAGAGCCAATCCGAACCATCTTCGCGACTCGTGACTTTGACCTTGTGCTCACGCAACTTAGGGCTCTAGACCTGCGGTTTGCGCACGGTAGTCAGATGTACAATTGGCAGAAGTGGTCAACAGATGTCGACTTCTGGCACTGCATCGACCAAGTTATATGGTCAGGGAAGTTCACCGCCCCACCGATGCGGCCGCACTTGTCAAGTGAGGACCGGGATGAGAGACTGCGCTTTCTTAAGGGATTTGAGACAGACGCTGAGGATAGGGAGTCCAGTGGGTGGAGTAAAGTGGTTTTCTCAGTGAAGAGGCTCATGGGTCGGGATTCGCAGTATAGTGTCAAGAAAGGCTTGCTGATATCCATGGGCCCGATGAAGGATAGCCCTAAGAGATCCTGAATTTAGGCGTACAGTATTGTCGTAGGAAGTTTTCAGAAGAGTCGAATTTGGATGTCAATGATGACGGAGATGGGCAGCTCTTAATCTCTGATCAGGGCAGGAACTATATGTATATAGCAATCAGTCCTGTGTTTCCAAATGGTGTTTCAAAAAATCGACCTTCGAGGTTATAGTCTCACCTAATCTCGTGGTCCGACGCAACCCCTCTTCCTTCTTCGATTCGACAGCATAGGATACCGGTTTCGCCGCTTGTGGTAGGCATCTCGTTGTATTTTGCGCCTTTCGGTGACGGTTTCCCGGTCGTGCAAGTACTTGTATCGAGAATCGAGTAACTTGTATTGCTCCTGCCATGTCATTTCACCTCTCCATGCTCTTCCTCCAACTTTTTCCAGGCCAAGTGAGCGCCACGGGAACAGCTTCTTCGTATGTGTGCGCGCCTTGAGATGTTTGCGGACTTCAGGTGCGATACAACTGTGTGGGCCACGAATTGTCAGGTGAGGAAGGTTACGGATCTTCAACAGGCTCCATAACCCCGGGTCGTCAACGGAAGATATCGCGGCTGAGGATGGGAGGCAGACTCGAAGCCAAGAGATTCGCATAGAATCCCAGTGTTTATGAAGGTACTCAAAAGCCTCGTAAGCATAATCGGTAGTTCGCTGATCCCAACCCGTGGCATTCTCATCGTCAAGATAGGATACGCTGAGGAACCGAACGTTGTGCAGAGTTGTAGCATGACGACCCGGACCATGTTCGAAGAAGGCTGACAGGGTTTTCAAGTCGCTGAACTCGAGGGCTTCGCCAATGCGGAGTTTGGCTGGCGTGGTCTCTCTACCTTTCGTGGAAGTTGAGTAGGGGAGGTTGAAGTAGATCGAACGGATTGCACTCGATACTGATGCCACTGGATGGTGTGCGGCATGGGTCCTAACACCGCCGCCGAGGGGAGATGGTCGAGCGTACGTGACGATGTAACCTAAGATTTGCGTAGTGATCTCTGTAGGTAGTGCAGTAGTGTTGCTGTGGAAGGTAGAGAAGCTTGCCATGATGAAGGCTAAAGGCTGACTTAGCATCAAGAATGGTGAAGAGGGCCATGATGAAATAGGGTTGGCAGAAAAAGAAAGTCAACCTGTCGTTTATAGGTTGTTGGTAGCCGTGAATAAGACAAGCAAGTCTGTACGTAGAAGTTCACAGGCCTCTGGATGTGGTGGCTAGAGCGGTTAGTACGGGTTGGGTGATCCACTTAGAAGGAAGAAACAGGTGGCCAGAGCACCTACAACCGTGTAGAATCACATCACGTGACCAACGCCCGCTTCTTCTATTCTACTATCAACAATAGAGATGAAGGGGGTCAGGATGAAAAACGGTTAGAAAGAAACCCAACCAATCGCTTTACTTTATTGGTAGCCGTGAATGGGTATGCAATTCTATATGCGGTTGTTCCAAAACATTCCTAGAGGTACCTGTGATACAGTCACGTGAAGTTATAGTGACTATGTGAACTTGATTTTTCGGATGGCCACATAACTTCCCCCCCTCTCCCGGGGCCAAATCGAAGAGGACCTTTGGCACTTTGCATCTAATTAATAGCAGGAGCGACAGTTTGCCAAGACGGCCGCTAGCTTTATCTGCACTTCTCGCTTCCTTGATAAGGCTGCCTATGAAAAGCTTAATTGATTCGCTTATTCTTCGGGCTCCTTTAAGCGGGAGACGTTTCTGGTGACAGGGTGGCTTCTGATGGTGAGGCCGTGACCTTTCTCTCCGAGACGACATTGGCTGCGTCTGTACTCGAATTACAAAACGTATGAGCTCTCTGTCGTCAGAGGCTAAAGGCTAAAGGCTAACGAGCTTAGTATTCACTGTTAAAACATCGTACTCGCAAAGAAGATCTTTTGGGTTTGATATTTTCACCTGAAGTCACTAGCACCGAGAAGTTATTTATGCAGCGCGTAGTTGTTCACTTTAGTTTAGACGATAGATATCTAATGTTTCTATTGTCATGCGGTACTATATTTTAAGTGCAGGAACGGCACAGGCCGTAGCCCTTTTTAATCGTGCCAAGGCTTGCGGCAGACCCACCGAGGGGACATTGAACCTCGCTGCACAGATACCAAGAGTTTGAATACCACCGTGGGCAGGGAGTTCGGGGTAAGACGCGCTCTGACTACTGCTTCTTCCTTCTAAGTGGATCGCTCCATTAACATCAGGATCATCAGGATATTATGCGAATGTTGTGGCTTCGGCTCTGCCTCCCTTCCTCATCTATGATAACCTTGCATCGGATAAACCTACTTTCCCTACTAATTTTGACCTTCGCCTTGGGCGACCATATCCAGTGCCTCGGTTGCCGAGATTCGATCTGAAGGTCTGAATCTTGTTAACCCTTGAATGACTGGAAGAAGGCGCTGCAGAGCCGGATCTCGAATATTTCCGTGAAACTTTTTGTCCAATTTTGACCGCGTTAGTGTAGTAGTTGCTTAGGTTTTACGAGGTTAGAAAAGTCGGTTTATTTAGATCAAGGGTTTTTGATTCTGGCACATATCTAAATCCCCAACTTTTCTTTTTGGGAGCATATCGCAAGAACGATATGATGTACTATGGGATGCCCAAGGCATTCAACAGGGCAAATGGCTCTCTGGGCAAGGAGTACGCCTAGGCAAGGGACTGGGCATTAATGTTGTGAGGTGTTTAGGGCTGTTCGAAAATGATCATGTGACTTGTCTGGGAAGCGGATGACGCGTCCCCCTTAATCCGGATTTCTCTTAGCGTATATTTTAGCGCATTTTTCTTTCTAATGCCAAAATCCATTTTCAATCGCAATAAATCATTTTCAACACACCCAAATCATTTTCAGCCTCAGTGGATCATTTCCACAACACACGCGCAGTTCCCCTAATGCCTAACTCTCCTCCTCCTCCTCGTTCTCCTCCTGCACCATCTCCTCCGAGCACCTTGAATCTTTCTATTCCATCCAGTGGTATTTCAGTCCTGGTTCAAGAGGCGCTGTTTGAGGATCCAACGCCTTACAATGCTCTACTCCGCGCCCTTCGTGATGCGACTTCTCACACGCGCAAATGCCTCTCGACGGCCATCGAATTGGCTGACATTATGGAAACCTCTCGCGCTGCTTTGAAGAATATACGGTCGACATTGGATGACCCTAGAGTCGACGCATGGAGCCCGAATAAATACGACAGCAACAAACTGATGAACCCCGGCTCAGATCCAACTGACCCAGATTGCTACTTCTCCAAACATGCGACCCCCAAAGCCAGAGTACGTTTCCGCATCACCTCGAAAGAAATCTATTACAGGGTCAAACGTCTGGACGACCCGGATCGCCTCAAACTCTGCTCTATGTATGACTCCGAGGATTACTTTGACTCCGAGGATAACCATGAGGAGATAAGTGAATGGATAGGACGCTTTACGAAGTGGCTAGAGGTGAAGAAGACCGACGGACCCTCAGCACATAACGAACCACGCAAAGCAGGTTCAGGGAAACGAAAGCAAGGTTAGCATGCTGTTTTACTGGGTCAAATGTGCGTCACTAACACCCCCAGCCAATGCCAACCCCTCATCCAAACGGAAAGCGATACGGGCGTCTTCGCCTGCCATGCAATCACCGAGGGTGCCTTATCGAAGTAACAACGCACAAGTGGCAGATACTACGAATCAGAATATGCCACCCTACCAGAACCAGCCAGCACAACAAATTGTGCAGCAGGATACGTTTCGGATGAACAATCTTGCGCATCTCGCTGCGCCTTACCAGGGAGGTCTTATGACACCGCGACAGTATTACCAGGAACAGCAGAGCTCGCAGGGTAAATGCAACACAGCATCCGTAAAATAGTATCGAAGCTCACGATTGCAATAGATTCCGCCTTACGGCTTGAAGAAGGGCGGCAGCGGCAAGAGCAGGAGCAACAGCAGGAGCAGCAGCAGGAGCAACAGCAGGAGCAACAACAGGAGCAACAGCAGGAGCATCAGCAGGAGCATCAGCAGGAGCAACAGCAGGAGCAACAGCAGGAGCAACGGCAGGAGCAACAGCAGGAGGAACGGGGGCAGGAACAGGTGTCGATTGACTTCATTGCAGATGAAATGGGCAATCAGTTTTATCCGGAGTTTCTATATCAATATGATACAGTTGACTAGCTTGATATGATCACCACAGCCGCAGCTTTGCCCAAATTGAGAGTTTTCGAGACCTCTATTACATGCCCTACTCCACTTTCCCGGATTGAACCTGAAGAATCATCCAATGTGAAATTGCCCTGTATAAGGAAGACCACACAACCCCCCGCTGGTAAGGCGATAACACGCTCGTTTTTCTCCGGCGCAGCTTCATATTTTGCGTCTCCGGCCATTTTAAGCTGTTTGCGATAGTTAGCCAAAGTCCTTCGCGGGGTCGTAAGTATCTCATGGCCTGCTTACCTCTCCTTGCACTGTGCGACATATTGCTCCGTCGTCTCTCGCCACTGCATGTGAACGGAGACTATTCAAAAGGGTCTTCCAGTCTGTTTGAGGTTGTTTCGCGCCTACAACAGGCATTGTGCGAAGGCGCTGGAAGCTGCTCGTGGAGACTTTTCCGATGTGACGATCAACCGCCGCGCAAGAAGTGGGGAAACTGGGGACTCGCTCTCGTCAATAGAGCAGACGAACGATGAGTTGTAGCAACTGCGGTGACTGCTGCTGTCTACCGAATGTCTTGCGAGGAATGCTGCGTATAGATTTCGTTGAAATGATGCCCATCGAGGATCACGAGCCTAGTTATACGCCATCAGACTTGCCAGAGCCGCCTGATCGCTAATTCGCCGAGCTCGGACCAACTCAAGAAAAATTGCCAAACGTCGGCCTCATCTTGATTGTCCACGAGACAAGCCTGGGAAATGGCTGTATCTGCCAACCAGGAGATGAGATAAGAGGTAAATGCCGCCCTCACGAAGGGATTAGCTTTGACAGATGGCTGACTTGAGCAAAAACTCACAGAAAACGCTTTCCTCTGACCAGGCGGCCTTAAAAACCGGAGCAGGAGTCCGTTCCCCACGCAGTCACCATCATTCCTGGCATTTGAAATCTTCGAAGTTCTGAATAGCCTCCTCAGAGATATTCTGGGTATCGTGATCGGTTACTGAACCGGTGGAATGTGTGCGATACGGTCGGGGCTGCTCGAACGAATGATGGAGACGAGAACAATTGGTCGAGGCAAGAACGATGCTGCCCAGTCGAAACGAGTCTTGAAGGAAAGCGGTTGAGGATGGAGGGAAGACGGTGGAGGATGGAGGGAAGACGGTGAGGTAAGAGAACCCATTATCTTCATCCATGAGATCCCTGCACTGAAGCTTAGCTGTATATGGTCGGATGGATTGCCGCCTCCTAATGACTGTCGATTTGAAGATGAATGGGCGCTCTTAGTACTCACGCATCTATGGGAGCTTGTAGAATAAGTCAACAAAGTGTGAAGGGGCATCATGACCCGTTTGAAATCAGTCCGATGCTGCGCAGAAGAACCTTCCAAAGAAATCTTGAGGTTGCTCGATCTTTTTCTTTCTTTCAGCTTCTCGTTGTTCCTCGACCTGTTCGGCGAGATTCAGCAGTCGGGAACGGGTATGCCCTGAAGCAAAGGCGAAGGTTCCTACGGCTGAGGACAGGTATGTTCTTAGTTGCAGCTGAGTCCTCCAGTCATGGCTCAGCAGCCTCAAGTACGCGAATCACCCGTGCGGCATTATCCTCCATATCTTTCCACCACAACAAGTGGCAAAATTGTGCAGTTATCAGGACAGAGGGCCAGTGCAGGTCTCATTGTACGTCTCGTGTCCTACCTGTGAGTTTCCTCCTGCCCGTTTGGCTGCCGAGCAGGACGATCCGGGTCACATTTCGGCTTCTGCTTGAAGCCGCGTTTTGAGCATGCCTTTACTCAGCGAAGGATGGCGATTACGATCACTAGCTACACAAATGGTATTTAGAAAATCTCTATCAATATTCTAAAGCTGATTGAAGCAGAAGCCCCAGCGGCGCTCCATGACAATAGCATTCAAATTTTCAACTACCACGGCAAACATCATCCCGTTCCTTTGCGGAGCCTGCGCCCTCTCCCTCCACCACCGCGCAACTTTCCTGCTTACTCTGAGTATTGTAACGACCGCACTATGAGCGCATATACATCGAACCTGGCTGCGTCAGCTCTGTTTCAAAGCATAAGTTATTGGTTGCGTACCACTGGAAACTGTGCTTTTCTGTAGAAACAACCAGTAAGTGTGACAGTTGCAATCCCAAGGCCTGTCTTGTACATTATCGTCCATTTAACTTGTTGTGCTTCACTGACGTTGCTGGGGTGTGCTTCGCTTCTGTTGTCGAGTTCTTCGTGAGACGACCCTCCGTCCTGCTCGATCGAGTCTCCCTCTTCCTTCCGTAGGGTTTCGTTCCAGAATCCTATCATTATAGCGCCGGCGAGTATACTGGAGCTGTGGGTAAGAACTGCCGCCACAATCGTAAGGCCCAGCCGCCACTTGTGTTCTTTGTCATATTCCGGAAAGCATTCAAAGCTTGACAACAGATCAGCATCTATTGGGTTCTTCCGCCACAATAACTTACAGGTAAACCTCGACACGAGAGCAAGGAATGTAACCACGGAAATTGATGTGAGGTAGGTTCGCTGCTGAACACCAACATGGCTGCACAGTGCCTCAAAAATGTCCTAGTATGTTGGAAATTGACCGCACGGGATTCCTTGAGCATTTTACCATTTTGAGCGGCCCCAAGGCATAAGACCCAAAGTTCAAGATGATGGAGGCAGTGACCCCGACTAATTGGTGCTGGCATCTGTCTGGTAAGACGGAGAGAATAAGTAGTACAAGGGCAACAAAGCTGTTGAAGACGTCGAATGCCGCGACCGGAGTTCTGTGAGTGTATGTCGTCTTTTTTGCCGTCCATCGCTGCCATATTTCGGCCAGTGCAAGCCAAAGCTCAGAGGAGCAAATCAGGACCCATACAACCAATACAGCAATCAATGCTGGAGACTGACAGGCGAGCAGGACCTGACTGAGAGCTTCGAAGCCAGCCATCTCAACTTGGAAGAAATTAACAGATGGAAAGAAGTAGGAATAACGTTTGTACGTCTGAACGGAAGCAAGGCACTTATGATTACTCTTATCCCCTGACCTGATGCTGGTGGAGAGACACCTGAGCAGATCGAGGGGCCACCAATCGTGCAGAACACATTGCATTCCAGGGGGTAGCTTCGCCTGTAAGCGAAGTGGCGCCTTCCAAGCGGAGCGCACGCTCAGACCCTTGTTCTTTAGCGCATTTTTGATCTCCAGAAACAGTTTCGATCCGCTAAAAACATTTTTTTGTCTCTCTAGCGCATTTCTGAACCCTAATGTTGATTTTCAAGGTCACGAAGTGTTCAGATAACCCCAGTTAGACGAATGTCCACTCTACCTTTCACGGCAGAGGTTACGACTCAAGTTGCTTTGTGACCAATCGATGGCAGTGCTTGGACAAATTCCACGGAATTATTTTCCATCAACCTCGAAGAATACGAAGATCGTGGTGCATGGTTCCTACGACATGGCTGGAAAGGCAGGGGCTGCTCCAAATCATTCCATGAGACGCTCTGCTCTGGCGAACGAGGTATAAGAGAAGCTGCCGGAACGAGGCAACCTGCAGACGCCCTCCTTATGCCTCGTCTTCTCACCGCTGTTGTGTTGGGTCGCCTCACTTCATCCTTTCACCGATCATACTGGTCCATTTCTCACGCAGGTCCTGTGGGCAGGGTAAAGCGTCCAGATTGTCCGCCCCACTCCACTGCATCCCTTGTTTGCATGCACGATGGCTGGCCGCATCTACACTGAGATCACTTCGGGGACTTCAAATCCACCCAAGACTACAATCACCCAAGAGACGACCGTGACTTACAGCACGATTGAGAATAATGTCGAGAGGGTGAACGTATGTCCTCCACTAGAGCTCTATGAGTAGTGGCTTACTGACGTCCCTGGTTATGGAAGGAAGTGTCCAATTCAACTCATGTGGAAGGCTGGCCCGGCTGGAGCGTTGTTCGAGCTTCCACCCCACCCAAGTTGGAAACCGATTCTTCATCCAAGAAACGCAAACGGAAATGTACAAAGGGGCTAGAAGAGGGGCCCATGCCCCAGAAGCTCAAAGGACATCTCGAGCATTGTCTCTTTGAATCCGAGTCGTGGACACCCAGTCTTGATGCCAGCCCTTGGCCCGAGACCGTTTATCATCTCGAATACCGACGTGCTGATGGCAGTCTCGCAGAACGTATTGTCAAGGCAGAACCTTTCACTGGTAAGCTTCCTTCTCCCTTATCTGACAAGATACTATGATATGGGAACTTCAGACTCAGAAGTACAGATTTGTTACCCGAGCACAAGATCGAAGCCAAAGTAAATCAGAACTTCGCTGTAAGCCTTATGACTCTAGGGAAATATAGGTTCTAACTGTACCTAGGGAGCGGATAGCACGAATTCTACGAAGAGTTCAGGTTAGTTCTCCAGGATCGACTTACCGACAGGAAACATGGTGACAGTAACGCAGGAACACAACAGCTCCGCAAACAATGGAGTCTCGACGAAGAGACCTCTATCATTGAGAAGAGTTTGGTACCATACCGGCAAAGGTGTGAGCTCCAGGCCAATTACAGGATACTCGACGAAGCTACCCAGCAACTTGAGAAGATGTTGTCTGGTATAGGCGACACCAAAATCATTGCAGCAAAAATTCTGTCACGTCTGGATTTTGTGGAAATCACTCTACTCTCTTGTACGATTGTAGTCAAAGAACCCTTCCTCGACCGCCAGAAGTCCGAAAATTGGACAAAAGGGGAGAAAAGGGCTTTTCGTCGGAAATACAACCATGCCGTGCGTCTATCATGGACTTTGGATGATATCCTAGGTGAATGGGAGCAACTTTTAAAGGTTAGTCAACATAAAGAATGCCGTGCAAAGCTAATATGAACGATATCAGCTCCTCGTTCACGAGCTGGATATTTGGCGGCCCGAGGCGTGTTGTGAAATGGTTCGGGAGGCAGACCTTCATGATCGCACCTATTTGGAATTGCTGGCAGATCTCGAGCATAGAAATCAACATCGTCTTTGCGAGGCGGCAAGGATGAAGATGAACCAGAGATCCCGATGCGTTATCAAATGGGGTCTGGCGAAGGTGAAAGTGGATGTATTGTGCTGCTGAAAGAGCAGCTGGATTGCGAGGCCCCTCATATAACCTGTATCATTGCTACATTGTATAATGAGTTTTTCGTTTGATATTGCTACCACTTGAGGCATCACTAACACAGAACTCGTGCCAAACCCATGCCTAACACAACCCATACTGTCAACAGTAACCACAACAAGCCATGCATTTCTAGGTCTGCTTGCGTAACTTCTCCTCATGCCTTGCGGTCGCCTCATTTCTGGACTTTATGACTTTGGCGAATTCCTGCGGTCCCAGAAATTTCTCAAGTTCTTCATCGGTAAGTTCATTCTAATTTACCTTAGTGAAAGCCCAATTTCAAGTCAACCAAACCTACTGCCTTTGGCCGTTCAGCGGGGTTAAACTGGTACTTTGTTTCAAATTCTTTCTGGATATACCAATGTAACGGGGCCGGGTCATCTACCCTTAAAGGATTTTAGTAATTGCAGGTACAGAGGGTAGTCGATACAAACAGCTTCTGTCCATCCCAGCGAAGTTTCACAAGAGTATACGACATGTCCACAGGGCCGTTATCAATTAGAAGAAAACATTTAGGGTTCATCCATCCACCAAAAGTAGTGAGTCTATCTTTGGCTGGAAGATCTCCATTGAAGTCTCGATTCCAGACTTTTCGACAAGCAGCATTTGCCATGAACGGGATTTTCTCGACATCTGATCCCGGCATTGTCTCAGTTTTGCACATAACGAAAACACGTGTGGCCATCATTGTTGGTGTTGGTGCGCCCGAAAGAATGAAGCTTGTCAAATATATGTGAATTCAGAGAAGAACAAGTTGTTTCGAGGACTTAAGTATCGCGGCCATTTGTACCCTTGCTAGCGTTTTTCTCCACACACGGAGTCATTCACTAGGCCCACCACATTTCCAGCCCCCTTGCTGTGTCCTAACCAATGACAGGTCTTCCCGCGATGGAGGTAGGTGTTCCATACACACATTCAGGACATTCACCTGCCTCGTTGACAGTACCTGTGGTGTAATTGGGGCAAGTCGTCCCCTTGGGGCCGTCGCCTGGGCAAACATCCATTCCTCCCTGGACTGTATCGCCACATTGAGTGTAATGTTTAAATGTAGCGTGACACATTTTGCTTTTAGGAAGTTATTATCAAAGCAGAGGAGAGAGACTTGCAACGGCTTACAGTGACGATGTACTTTTCTTGCTTGGTTCCCTGTTGTGTGCTGGAGGTGGAGAGACTATACACACTGGTTAATGTCTCAACTGGATCGCAGATTCCGAGTGTACTTACTCGAGACTAAAAATTCAACGATGTGTTTCGATGACTTGGGTTTTGAGACTTGAGACTTGAGACTTGAGATCTAGACTGGAATGAAACTTCCCTTATATACATCGCGAAGACCCCAAAAGGAATGATTACGAGACGTCTGTACATGTGTGTGGAGTGCCGGGTACTACCAAAGGAGGAAACTGTCTTCTACGAGTGCAGTGGCTTTGGCCGTAAGCGCAGTGAGACAATAAAAAAAGCGTTGAACCTTAGGCCATGTTTTCGTGGAAGGATGTAATTCGCAGCACCCTGCCCCAATTGATCGCCCTCATCTTGGAGTAACTTGGAAGGTGGGGAGATTACAGTGTCGCACGTGATATGCGGGGTTCAGGGAAATAATCGTTGGGCCGTAATCGTGGTCAGGCTTTGCCAGACAAATGCTGGTCCGTACCAGTAGCCTCGTAACACGCCTGGTCGCTATCAGAGTATGCAGAGTGTGACCCATACTCTGATTCCTAAGCTTATACTGATATCTGCCAGGTTTCGCTCGAAGTGCCGACAGTCATTAGATCTCATTCTGCTCCATCCCGCTGGAACTCGCCGCATCGGAAACATCACAACGCGATGGCTACCTTGGGCCTAGGAACATCACATCTACAGTGTGCAAAGCTGAGCGAGGCAGCGGTAAATCTGCTGGAGCCATTCGCGACCTGGCTCTCTGCCCTAAAGTTTTCACCGCATGCAGGAGGGTTCGAAACTTTGGTTCACCCTCAGTTGGTCGAGAAGATCAATCCTCTTCTGACTGAACTTGGTCTACTTCAGAAGGTACAGCCACAAGAAATACATGTTGAATTGCAGCTAAACACAAGATACAGAAGTATTCGGTAATAAGAATTACTGGGGACAAGCCTGCGCCCTTCTACAACTCAAAGGGCGCTGCATACATTATTCCTCTGCGAGTTGTGGACGGATCAGCACCCACTATCTCAGAACACCCATTAGTGCCTGGCGAAATCACCTATATCACATTTGGCGTCGAAGTGAGCCCAAAACTCGACCTACTCTTCGTCCTACAATGATCACGGAACCACACCTGGTTCGAGGTCGGTCGACGTCACCTCTGGCAGGGTTGGGAGATTGGCAGAGGGTGGAAGGTTACAAGCAGTGTCGGCAGAGAGGCTTGACGGGGTATAGGCGGCGGTGCAGTTGAAGGCAACAAAGGTTGTGAGATCATTACCATTGTTGTTTTCGAAGGAGAATGTGTTGAGGTCGTAAGCGTTGTTGTAGTCGAAGGCGATTGTGTTGAGGTCGTAAGCGTTGTTGTAGTCGAAGGCGATTGTGTTGAGATCGTAAGCTTTGGCGTAATCGAAGAATGGTTGATTGTTTCCAGCATTAGCAGACTCATTATTGTCTTCTGCGATCAGTATCAGTGTTATCAGAAAGGGTCTCAGATCTCACTTATTTGGCATGCTGGCATAAAGGCGTTTCCGAACGCTGAAGTATTTGTATTCGATACTACACATAGTTGTTGTAACGAGTTCGACTCGACTTGTCCTGGAGACATCAGTGGCTGAAAGCTGAAGTAGTCTAGAGTTTCCTTACCACGACTGTCCAACCCGTCCCAGTCCAAAGATCCTGAGACTCCAGTTACACCACCTAATTGCTGGTCTTGCTCACAAGATACTGCATGGTCAACAGCAGTCAAAAGAGCGTGCATTGCGTGATCCTCATGGGGAACACGGCTGTCTGAGTGAGAGACATCTTCTGGATCTGGATCTAAGCAACGAAGAGGATCAGCGCGCGAGGATCCTTGAAGCTGCCTTCGATCTGCTGGCTCGAATGACTTCGATTTGCGCTTTAGACCTGGCCCAGCCAGCTGCCTTTTGCGCTTTGGAATTGGCCTAGTCGACTTCCTTCTGCGTTTGGGCGCGGGGTTGGGAAGAGAATCTTCCGCTTCCTGGTGATTCCGATATCCTCCTGCAAGGACAGCGTTTGGCAATAGTACCTTTCGAGATCGATAACTCTCAAGCCACTCCGAGTACCCACCCATCTTCGAAGTTTCATCATACCCAAGCGCATCGCAGATATCGAATAGGCTAAGAAAGTTAGACTGGCGTGACTTCTTCGGGTGAGGCTCACCTATAAACATCTCCTAGGATTGTTTTGATGAAAAAGGGTATCCAGAAGGGTAAAAATGTATGCGCGTTGGATTCGTTGAACCCACGGGCCTGGACTGACTTCCGGAAATATGAAAAGCCATTCTCGCCGGCGTCCGCAAAGCGACCATACTGCGCGACTGTCTCGCCGCCTAGTATTTTCTAGGTCAGCTTGCTCCTTCAAATGCTGCACTCACTTACAGAGCACGAAAGCCTCGCTCGCCCGCTGGCCAAGACCATCACCAGCCAATACACGTATCATGCGATTGACCCATATTGCTCCTCTTCGGAGAACGCCAAGGTTCTTCGGGTCCGATTTGCTGATACAAATCTTCATCAGGTCGTCAACTCGACTTGCCTCAACGCCCTGGTGTAACAGAACACAGCACTGTGACACAAATATTACATTGCAAAAGTTAACGATCTGTGTTGTGAACACCTTCTCCGTATTCATGGCAGCTACGCTTTTGGCGTAGCCACCTACCAGTCGAAATGCAGTGTCCAACTCGGCAGGTGCGAGTAAATTGGAGCCGACAGTAGTAGGCTTCACAGATGGCATGGAAATACCAGTAATTATGTCGAATGCGAGGAGGAGTTTCGATTCAGTCGAAAGTCCAGTGGATTCCCGTTTCGATGACCAATCTCCGTCGCCTGGGAAGCTGCCCAACATTTTATCCATCTCATTCTGCCATCTGTTTGGTGTCGTCTTTCCGCATGTTGCGAGAGTTCCAGGCTCAAATGGAACGAATCTGAGCTTATCGCCCACATCAGCTTGTGGAGACGATGGAGGAGAATGCGGTCGAGTCAACTGAGTAACTTTTCGCTCGAGGTATATGATATACTCGGAATCGCTACCCTGGAAGTTGTCTATTCGCGTTCTGATGGTCATTATGGACGAGGTTGATAGAAACTGTCGAAGAGCCTGGGCTGGGGATGTTGGGTTTTGCCGACGTGGGCATGCAAGAGCCTAGCTGTATGAGGCAACCTTCATTGAAGGTTGCCCCATTGGGACGGCACCCCTGACTCAGAGAACCGTCTCACCATCCCTGTCACGGAGCAGTTGGAAGTCAAATGCTCAGTTCCATCTGCGTCTCGTCAACAGACGAAAAAGACCATGGGAGTTTGGTCCGCTCTCGCGCTCATCGACAGGCCAAAGTTCTCTCGTAAGAAAAGAACATGAAAGGTGCCACTCTGTCTCTTTTGTTAACGTATGTGTCCGGCAAGCCAGAAATTAATCCTCCTTTTCTTCATGCCGGGAATAGCGAGGATTCGATTCAATGTATAAGTAGAAGCTACAGAACGAGGCAACATGTATACGCCCTCCTCATTTCCCAACTTCTCACCGCTGCTGTGCGGCCCGCCTTACTTCATTCTCTCACCGATTACAGTCTTCGGATACGACGATGACCACAATGCAGGATGTGGTCCACTTCCAAGCCAGGAGCATAGATTGGGCGGCAGAGCACACAATCCTCTTCGGGCCAGCTCTTTCCCTCTCCTTGATCGCACTTGGAGCCTGTATCGCCCGCTTGGGGCTATGCTTCCGTCAGAAACGCAGATGGTCGCAGCTGGGCATTTGCTTCATGTCCACTGTATTGTCTTTGTGCATCGTTGGTGTGGTGTTATCCAGGCGCTATAGCATGTATCTGTTACCTGATTAGCTTGTGCTCGAGCTGACTGTCTAGGTAACCAAAAGCTCCAAAAGGTTTATTTCGGGGTGCTCATCCCCAATTGTGTTTGCTCTGGTCTGTACGAGGTAATTGCTCTAATCTGGGTATCTACAGACCTCGGTTCACTGACAGTTCAGGCCGAGTTCATCTGGAGCCTTTTACATCAGCCGAGGATTCAGAGGACTATCCTCAGTGTGGGAATTGTGCTGTGTCTCATCGTTCTTGGACTCTCCGTGTGGTATGACCGACCAGCTTCAATAATAGACTTCAAGCTAAGAACAGCATTAGGGCAGGCATTAGGGGCGACCAAGTCCTGTTCGCTACAATAGTTCTTCTGGCCGTCATGTGCATATTCTATGCGTTGGGCACATATAGCTATCTCCTATTCACAGTCGGGGGGCATGATGTCTCGATTCGATATATCTTCCAAGCCGGATGTGGATGTTGCTTTCTTTTGTTTGTTTCCACCACTATCCTTCTTCCATTAATTTTGGTCGGTCTCTGTTCCGGGGATATAGGGCTTTGGGTGAGTGAAATGCCCTTTCTACTGGCTAGCTACTAAGCAGAGATAGATCTTATTTTCCGCGTCAAGTGTCTGCACTGTTCGATTCCCACTTTGGGCCTGGCAGAAAAAGCTCAACACTCTATTCGGCTGTCCAGGCCAGAACAAGCAGCATGAAAATTTTGCCAGTACCTCTGTGACAGTGAAACATGGCAATCAGCGAGTTCCAGAAATTGTAGGCCAAGGGGTCGAAAGTTCATGTCAGGATTTAGAGAGACAGAACTCCACAGGTCCGCTGATCGAGGAAGGGAGAAATGAGAGAACCGGCATTGAGAGCATACCCGACAACGATTTGGCGGAGTACTATTGCTGTAGCTGTGATAAGTGGGAAGAGTTTGCAGACGACAAGACTTGTAGAGTCTGTACGCACAGGAGCTGCACACACTGCCTTACTGAGCGGGGAGCGTAACCAAGGATCTTGTTCACAGCCATAATAAATATCAACCTTGCGAGAATATTTCCTCCCTCTGCCGCTCCATTATTTATGCTCTACATCTAGCAGAAGGCCCAAGTGAAGATCAACAAACCACCACAATGCCAACCACCGCCCACAGCGGCATATAGATGAACAAGTCAGTTCCCAGCTTCCAGAGACACGATATTTCTGGACCTGCTCGACGAACTGTCAGGTAACTTGTGACTTTCACCATAAATGCGATGAGTGCATCCGACACAATTAGAAGTCTTGAATAGAAGAGATTGCAAAGACTGGATGCACAAAGGATGCATTGGCGTGTATTAAGATGGATGCAAGTTGAGGCATGGAAGGATCGCAAGAGAGGGGACTAGACGGAATGTACACGTAGAAGGTGATAGAAGATGTGGTATCAAACAGTTTCAAATGGTTCAGTTATCTAACATATAGAACTTCCACAAAGGGACTAGACATACAGAGCTTGAGCAACTATATACCCGCTTCTAAGAGCTGCTTATCTTGCTCTATTCCTTGCAATACTCACGCGTTGTAACAACGAANCAGTGTCTACCCACTGGACCTCATTTACCTGGAGCTAGGACACCTCGTCCTCCACCCAGAAACAGCTCGACGCCATCAGGCCTTGGATGGAGGCGGTTGCATTGGTAACACACCTCGAAGCCGACACCTTCAGGCGCCAGTCTC
>JGI24508J20089_1000056_pt1 | contig 17662 bp, 14 predicted proteins | sample LinPmetageLP24_FD_20089 | JGI IMG/M metagenome (IMG submission 20089) | reverse complement strand
CCAGCGGGCGCTGCAAGGATACGAGAAGGCATGGGGTCCGGACTACACGTCGACGCTCTCCACGGTCAACAACCTAGCGAACCTTTATGCCAACCAAGGCAAGCTGGTCGAGGCCGAGCAGATGTACCAGCGAGCGCTGCAAGGCTACGAGAAAGCAATCAGTCCAGATCTTATCTCCACTTACGTCCCAGCACTAACCATCACCTTCAATCTAGGTCTTCTCTTCGAACGTGAAGATGATATAACGACAGCTAGGACTATGTTTTCAGAGGCGTTGCGCGGGTATAAGCAAGTCTTCGGGCCTGATCATGCTAAATCCGAGACTGTGCGGAACAAATTATGTGCTTTGAATGCTATGCTTAAGAATAAAGCCCCAGAAGAAATAGAAGAGCATTTGGAGGACGTGCCAACGTGACCGGCGCCTGGTATGGACAAGCCTCCCTCAAGTTCAAAACGGCACAAGGTGTTTCAAAAGCTTGGCCTGTACTTGACCAGTGGTACTACAGCGACCGCCTTGTGTATAATAGGTCCATTTTACATATATACATATCACGATTTCCTGATTTAATAATCTTGCGAACGAGTAACTTAGATAGTTCATCTTGTTTGCTTTCTGGCCCCCCTGGTATCACTATTCTGTGCTAAACTTAGACTTTTTAGGTTCGATTCTTTATCCTCCCATTCGTTCCGTCGTCTACTCTCGCCAGATCGTGACTTCTGTTCGTATGTGTGTGTGTCCCCATACATGCACGCTGTGCACCGCCATTTCGAAGAGATGCAGCCAGGACTTGGGACTCGTAAAGCCAATTGCTTCTGGCACTCGGGGCAGTCGTCTCCTCAAATCTATGCCCGTCGACGGGCGCTGTACAAATCTGCGAAATACGCATTAATATCGCTGCTCGTAGGGGAACTTGGTCCAAAGAGAGTGTTCAGGTTGGTAGGGAGGTAGCGACATCAACAACGTTTGCGACCTTGCGTGCCTCTGTTATCACTATCTATGTCAGCGTGCCCGATAAAGCTGTGACTGTAGAGGCTGAGGTTCTGCAAACAAAGCACATTAAGATCTTACTAGGAAGAGCTGTGTGACCAAGGCGATTGCGTTCAATGTTACTGCTGACCTGGTATTGTTGTTGACAGTGAAGGCCCTCCTAACCACAAGAGCCACAAAGCTGTTGATTATATAAGCGGATTTACCGCGAAACCACGGCGAAACCACCAACCAAAGCTTTGGGTGCGGGGTCGATCCCTCTTAGCCGAGAAACATTAGTTCCGTCGATTAGAAGTACCGAACCGCGTGGCGGCCCTGCAGCTATTTGCGCGCCACAGCAGCCACAAAGCTTATTAGGGTTTCGGACAAAAAAATAAGGATCTAAAGCTCAGAAAAAAAAGACTTTTAGGATGTGTAAGGAACAATAGAAGCCTGCTAGTATAGCTGCGACAAAAGACTCGTACTAAAGCCCGAATAGAGGCTTCTTATAAATCAGGCGAATCGGCGACAATACATATATAAAATTTTCTTCTGAAGGGGTCAAATTGCGAATAAATAGCTGTATAATACTATTCATCCTCTATTTTCATAGGCTCATAAGCTGATGTAGAGTCTGAGATGCTTAAAGTCAAAGTACCTCCCGTTTTTCTCGGCACGCAGGGTTTCTCGGTACGTAGGGAGGGACGTTAAGTTACACCAGCTGCTCCCGGATGTGTATCCAAGCATGCGCCAAAATGGGCTCCCCTCGGAACCAATTTTTGCCCCCCCCCCTCCCCGCCCAAAAATCTTTTAGGGGGCCGGAGATCCCAGCGGGTGCTAAACGGGATCCCTGAAATCGAACTCGGCTCCCCAAGCCAAAGCTCTGCCGTTTGAAAGGAGTAGGTGGATGAAGGCGGAACGGAAAGTTGACAAGCCTTCTCCATGCAACCGTTCAAGCAGGTTGTTGCAAATCTCTTTGCTAAGTTAATGCATTTGATTCAGATTATTGTGCAATAGCTTAATATATCTGATTCTACACAAGCACCGCTAACTTAACAATTCAACAAACCATTCCAAGGCTTTAACACTGCAAGAATCCAAAATTGAACAATAACCGCATCCACAAATTCCTGAAATGTTAAGGAACCAGCCATACTCAAAATATCTCGCTCTCCGTCCCTTTCTCTAACTTGGGCAGTTATTCGGCGGCAAGGCGACAATAGTAATGCCGTTATTGACAAAACTTCCAACAATCCGGAAAAGAGTGTTGATCTCAGGAATAGCGTCGGAACAATAAAGACCAAGGGTTTCGGAAAATGGGTTACTAGGTTGACCTATATTCATTAGTAAGGATGGTGGAAGGAATTCTAGCTGGGATGTCTAGTTTCATACCGTATGCAAAATCTTGGAATTGAAGAGAAATACCCAGCAAGAAGTTGTTATCAACAAGCTCGGCCTTTGATACTTGGGCCATTGCATTATCGGATAATTCTTGAGCAAGAGTAAGTATAACACTAGTTGCGTCCTGGAGGGCTGTCTCTGCTGCCTGTGCTTGTGTAGTTAAAGCTAATCCATCAAGTCTTGGGAAAGCGCCGAAAAATTGCGTTGTGTGAACGATGTGTTCGTTTAATTGGTTTGCTAACTCAGCGACGAATTGTATCTTGTCTTCTTGTTGCTGAGAAATGGTAGGGGTAGGAGCGGCAGATGCAAAAATAGCCAGAGTGAAAACAAAAGGAAGAGTGATTGAGAACTGCATTGTGAATAGATTACTCGAAAGAGAAGAGCAATGATATTGACATGAGTGATTGAAAATGTTTAAACTCCTCCGAATAATTATACGAGATGGTGCTAGTTGCTATTATGAGACCGTCGTCAACTCCAGGGGGCAATTCTAGGGGGGACACAGATTGGCTACCTAGTTATTTCTAGGGCCGGTCCGTATTTGATCCCTTTGGGGGAGGTTAACCTGGTTCCCTGTCTGATATCCGGCAATGTACAAGTGACGTGTACGCCTTCGACCCAAGCTGTACCGCAGCGTATAATTGGACTACTAAGGAATTTGCCTCTGACGAGTGCGTCATGCGGGTTAATTGGGGCAAGTAGAGTTAAGATGAACGAATAAAATGCCAAGAGATTCGATCGGTTTAAGCTATCTAGGCACGGGATTATATCAAGGTGGATGGTTGGTATTGTCCATATGTATTCAATCGAGGCAACAAGCTGGTGGAGTGGGACATGTATCCTCAAGATATTGTAATATACGCCGGTGGCCTATCTATTCCCTATGAATTATTGCAATTTGTAAAAGAATTCCATCCAGTCTGAACCAGCAGAACACCTCTTTTTGCAACAAAGTGCTCATCAAAGCTCTACTCTCACCTTAAGGATGACTCCGCTGAGCAAACGCTCTATCACGAGGCGTCTTTACCTTCTCTAGAATCCAGTGGTTGTACACCAAATATAGCATAGACATATTGCCTGTACACACACCAATCACGATAACTGTAATCTTGGCAGTGACGGACCAGTGCCCACCTTGAGCAGTGTAGATGTTGATAAGGGTGGTAATAAGGCCGACGAGTGAATGGAGCAGCCCTGGTCTTTTGGTTGTCCAGTCAGTACTTGAGTCTTTCGGTACAGCCGCAGCAAACTTACAAGAATAGGTGTGTAACCAGCCAAATAGCATTATCCCGCCAAATCCACCATAGCCAACTCGTCCCAGTTGTTCCAATGATGCAGCAGAGTATTGCTATCGGTAGAAGAGGTACATTCCTAACCGCGTCCTGGATAACCTTTCCACTACTATTGCTGGCCAGAGTTTCTGAATTTTTAAGCGAAGTGAACGTCCCAGGGAATACGACATACCCAGCAAGTGTGAGCCATGAGAAGAGTGCGGCCCGGATGTTGTCCCAGGTTGGTGCTTGGGTCGCCTGTGCCGCCTTGGCCATGTAGGAAGTATCTGTAGAGGTTGTCCCTTGATGGTCGGCTGCTATTTGAGCATTGGGTAGCTTTGGAGGGTCATGTTCCATCTTTACGTCGAACGAATTCAGGGCTCCCGGCATGGTTTTAGTTGGACATCGAGGATGAAAGGAAGCTGGAGGCGTAATATCTGAGGCGCTCATTGCAAATGCTGGCGATCTATCAAATCCGGAGCACGTCTTTTAATATTTCCGGCTGATGCTATTTCAGGAAGGGGACCGGTTTTGGCTCCCCTTAGCCCCAAATGCCGGCGGACTTTGTGGAGCAACATTCGGCTCCCTGGCTAGCTGCTTCCTGTGGCTCAACCTAAAATTAGCAGACAACTGAGATGACTATGCCTGAGCGATTTCTATATGGACTTCCATCCTGAGAATTTAGCCTTGAGCCACACATTTTCTACTACTTTAACCAAATTATCTTAAACCAAAATGCCGGAAGTTATGGGGCCATCTGAATATCATGGGCTACTTCAACTCCAACTGCCTTTAAAAGTCATGTCCGAAGCGGGGTCACTAAACCATCACCCGCGTACCATTCTCTCACCACCCGCCATGATCCAAGTCAATGCGAGTAGAGGAATAAAGGGTCCCACAAGAACGTTGGGAGCGAAGCCCCGCACTCGAGGGATTTTTAACAATCGAGTAAATAGGCTTAGAGAGAAGGAGGAATTGTACCTCCAGAAGAGAGCGAAGCAGCGCCAGCAACTTGAGGAACAATCGGGAGAGAACCTTGAGCTCTTACAAGAGCTGGATGTCAAAGAATGCATGTTAGAGATCAAATCAGTGATATTAGGAAAGCTTGCGGCTGACGAGAATCACCTCAAGGGATTGGTAGAAGTCCCCGGAAAAGTGGTAAATTTTGATGAGCGGGTGAAAGAGGTAGCTGAGGCTTTGACTATGTTGAGGTATTAAATACGCGTTTCAAGCTCTTTAAGCAGACCATATAAGTGGAATAGAATTGTAGGCACTAGTCTAATGGGGCAGATGAAAGGGCAGGTATAAACAGTGCCGCCGCAGGGGTCTAGATGTCAACAGGAAAGACAGAACTGGCTTGTTCTGGAAGGCAGAGATAAACTGTCGGGGGAGAGTCGTCTTGAGCACCATGAAAGCACTCTTCAACAGCAAGACGAGTCCCTTCCCAGTCATAAGGGCGGACACCTTTGACCCTGTACATGTAATACCTTACCTTCCCCTCTGTTTGGCTATAGGTGACATTCCTCACCGCGGTCTTCCAATCAGTCCCGTCCCAGATTGAAATCTGAATAGGTTTCCCGTCACGTTGCACCATCTCATCGACGGTAAGACTAGGCGGACGTTCCTTGTGATGCAGTTCCTCGTCCGGTTCTTCGAAATCTTCTAATTGGCGAATTACTTCCCCGGCATTCGGCCTCGCGACCACGAGCGCCGTATCGAGCTTCTGGGCACGGGCTTCCTCAAGGATGGTTGTAGGAGAAGTTAGCTTGAGTCGCTTGCCTTGATCGCTCGCGAGGGCAAGGGTTGGAGTCTTGGATAGCAGCTGTAGGGCATTGGCCATAGAGACGGGATCAGTCGGATCAGCGTTGTCAACACGGAAGCGATCCCCTCCGGCAGGAGAGAATACCATGAATGACCTCGCCGTTCTTGTCTGGCGGCGAAAAAGGAAACGTGAAGCATCCTGTAAAGAGATGGTTATGTCGTCGATTAACTGTTCCTGCCCGGAGATGAACAGAGGTGCCGCAGAAGGCTCGGTAGCTAGAAGCGCAGAGATGGTTCGATCTTGAATCTCCTGCCTAAGCACAGATGTAGTTGCCGCAGCTGGTTGGGCTGGACGCGCAGAGACAATTCCGCCTTGAGTCCCCTGACTGAACGCGAACTGGGCAGCTGGAACGGTTTCACCTTGAGTCTCCTCACTGAACATGTACATAGGTGTCGCAGACAGCTGGATACCTGGAAGCACAGAGACGGTTCTATCTCGAATCTCTTGATTGAATATAGGTGTCGCCGATGGCTGGGCAGCTGGTAGCGTAGATGCTGACGGGATGACAGCGGAATGGCTAGGTTCTACAAGCGGGTCAGCGATAGTCTGTGGAGGGGGAACCCATTGGACAATCTCCATGTCTTCTGCAGACGTGTCTTCTTTACGAGAAGTGCCTGAGCCTCGACTCCGCCGTCTCTCGCGACAAGACGAGGTTGAACGCTGTCTTCGTCGCTCTGAGCGGTGCGTATGAATGGTGGGGCTTGTAGATCGGTTCCTCTGGGCGATCTTACGACGTCCATCTAGGCTCCTTGGCCTTGAGGTGATAGCGGCACCTTTCCGTACTAGCCGCCCTGCTGAAGGAGGAGCCCATGGGACAACCTCCATGTCTTCTGTTGATACATCTTCCGATGAGACAATGGCAGCTTGAGCGCTATCTGCAGGTGGGCCTGCTGGAAGCAGTTGCTGCACAGCCCCTGGGAAGATGGTATCTCTGATATCTCCGCCACGAGGACTGGTCAAATCCCATCTACGTCGTCCGTCCCATGAGCCTGAGCGCTCTCTTCGTCGTCCTAAGCGGTGCGTATGAATGGTGGGGCTTGTAGAGCGGTCCCTCTGGGTAATCTTGCGGCGTCCATCTAGGCTCCTTGACCTTGAGGCGATAGTGGCGCCTTTCCCTACTAGCCGTCCTGCTGAAGGAGGAGCCCATAGGACCATTTCCACGTCTTCTGCCGATGGTTGGGTGGCGGGAAACGCAGACTGGGTGGTAGCGGAATGACTAGGTTCGATAAGCGGTTCAGCTACAGGCCGTGGAGGGGGGGCCAATGGGGCTATTTCCATGTCTTCTATTGATACATCTGCCTGGGTGTTTCCTACTTCTATAGGTGGACTTGTTAAAAGTAGTTGCTGCGTAGTCCCTGGGAGAAGAGGAGCTCTAGCGCGAGTACTGGTCAAACCACGCCCGTCACGTGAGTTTGAGCGCCCTCTTCGTCGTCCTGAGCGGTGCGAATGAGTGGGAGGGCTGGCAGAGCGGCCCCTCCGGGTCAAACTGCGATATTTGTCTGGGCTCCTTTCACCGGGTGTGGTGACAGCGCTGTATGTGTCTTCCACGGGTCGGGTAGGACTCGCTGGCAGGGGCACCTCATGTGGTTGTGACGGAACCGGTCGCTGGTTCGCTGGTGGTCCTTCTCCGTCCACGTCTTGCATTCCTCCCTCATCTTCTCGACGTGGTCCTTCTGGATCGTCGATGTCGTCCATTCTTCCCTCGTCTTCTCGACCTCCGCCATGATTGTCGAGCGGCAGACGAAAAGAGGTCGTCGGTTGGTCTAAGTCGTCCTCGGTGGTGCCAAAGAAGCTGTGAAAGAAGTCCCGCGTAATAGCAAATGATGTGAGATATCGCTTTGGGGTCGTGTCGTACAAAGTCGAATATATATGGCCAAGAAAGAGGAAGCCTTCATCTGCTAGAAGAGTGCTCGTACGTGGCCGGCCACACCTGTCAGAGAGCTCTGGTCTGCAATTGTCGTGATCTGATGTTAACTCGGGGGCAGTCATCACTGGCTCAGGGAACTCAGGGTCCCCAATAATTTGGTAGATCAGCTGCACCTTCCGTCGCCTGAGTCCTTGTTCCATTGAAGGCCGAATTCGTCGCACGCAGTCTTCGATCTCACAGCTGTCCGCAGCCTTACGATCACGGTACAGCTTACGTATCCGCCTGTATCCATTTCCGAGGGCGAGGGCAGAAAGCTCGATCCACCACTGGGGCTGTAAATCCGGTTTCCGCATGCTGCACTTTCCAACGTCTTTCCGAGGTGCTTGCCCGTCCATCTGGGGAAAGTGCCGTAGAGCGAGGAGCCAGAGCACACGATATGCCACCCAGGAGGCATGAGAGCCAGATGAATATGTTCTATTCTCAGACGTATAATCAGTGGTTTGGACTTTAGCATGGCGCTGACCATTATGTAGACCTCTAAAGGACTGGGCGAGAGAGCCCTTACTCTTGCTAGGTAGAATCTTCTTTAGTATCCTCGAACAAGGTTCGAGGTATTTCGTATCTTCAATAAGTGTGTGTATTGTAGTAATGACGTGCTTTATTGAACAAAGGCGCTCGAGTAGCTGTGATCGATTGGTTTCGTCTTGGATCGCAGGGAAGAGCTCTTTGGCGCGCATTCTCGAGTAAATGTGCTCGCGATCTTCGAAGGACAAGCCGGGGCAGAGGCCCTGAATAAGATAAGCCGTGTTAGCATCGAACAGAGGCCAGTCATTTTCATTCTCACCCATAAAACAGACCAGCGTCGCCTTCACTCGGCGTAAGTAGCGTGTCATTTCCTGTGCTCTGTTAGCTCGGGCCAACAGTTGGGAAGACGATTAATACCTCAGGGCAGTGCAGATTCAAGAGCCGCGGGAAGGTACCTATGAATATAGCCGGCCATAGTCCAGCGAATGGGATTAGGTCGTCCAGGCTATCCCAAAACTCCAGGGGCAGGAGCTCGAGACGCTTCACCAAGTCCTGCTTGCTATTGGAAAGCCGGGCGAGAAATTTCTCTCTTCGCGCAGTATCTCCTTGTATAGTAGAGATGCGGATCTGCCGTAGGATATCGCCATCGTACCATTTCGCGCAGTTCGGATCGTGTTCGCGTAGAAATTTCTTGACTAGGAGACTGAGGTCTGAATTCGTTAGCTAGGGGTGACTTGTGAGCGAGAAGAAATACAGAGTTCACAGACCGTCAGAATAGAGTTCAGCGATCCACCACCTGTCATTTCCTGTCAAGGATCTGCGGGCGGCTTCTATTCGATGTCTTCCCTCCAAGAAGGGGAGAACGTTGTCGGGATTGTAGAGTGGATAGTCGTCACCAGCTCTAACTCTCAAACTCGTTAGTGTTTCTTGGGGAAGAGCCGATCGCGGGATCAGCACGCGCACGTGATTGTTAGGATCCAAGCGATCACAGTCCTTGGCGAATATTTTCACCAACCTTGCAATGTTCTTCTCGTCCTCCTGTCGTGTAATGTCGGGGTCTTCGAAAAGGTTCTCATGTCGGAGTTTGTCAAGCGGGATTCGTACTGTGCAGAGGAATGCTCGGCTTTTCTCCCGAAAAATCTGCAAATCTGTTGCTGACAAGCCTTCCATAGCAAAGCGGAAGACTTCTTGGGAGAAAGCTCTCCGTACAGCTAACATTCCTTCGCGGGTTCTACTTTTTCGTTCTTTATCTTCCTCTTATTCTTTCCTATATTTTGCATTCTATTTTTAGCCTGGCGACTCGGGAGCTCGGGGGTCCCAAACGGAACCCCCTTCATCGCAATCAAATTGACCTCCTCCCTAGTGCCGACTATATAAACCTAGGCGACCGCATTTTCAAGCATATTCATCACAGCGATTTCTCACATCGTACAAAAGCTGCTTCCATATTCCACAACTCCTTCCCGTCTGCACTGCCATGGCATCTGAAAAGAGCAACCGGAACACCCTCTTTCCCGGCAGCGCTCCGGGGAAATCATCCTCTTTCGGCAACCGCAATTTTCCCCTCCCGCCTACCACTTCAGGACCACCCAGGGAAACCTATGGCAAGGGTAATTCTAAGGAGAGACTCACAGCGCAGGTGGGTAGAAAACTCCAGCCGGCATCTTACCACTTGCCGGATAAGCGATCACAAAGCAGCTCGAATGCATCTTCTGGCTCTCCATCACCAGCGAAGCGACTGAGGGAGCACAACCCTGACGTCCCTGACTCGGATTACAAGGGTGGAGACGAAGTCGCAGGATCCGGAAGAACTAGAACAGAAGAGCGAGCACCCTCCCGGATGGCGTACCACGAATTCATGGTTCTTGACCAGGCTGGATCGGCCAATATAGGATGCGATAATACCAAGGAGCGCAACTTGGTGGCGATAAAGAGATTCAACGGGATCCGGAAAAGCTCAATGCGTAGGATACAGCGTTTCACAAGCGACAATGTGGTAAGTATTAGAGAGACGTACTTTGAGAATGACGATCTGGTAGTCATTTACGAACGAATGGACGTCTCGCTCCGACATGTTACGGGCGTATTGCAAGGTCCCTTCAAACCATCTCAGATCGCAGCAATTTGCAAGCAGGTAAGCCAACCCCGACCACAACTAGCCAAACCTTGCTGATCATAACCAGCTAGTAGCAGGACTCTCTTATATACACGAGAAAATCCTCTTATGTCATGGCGACCTTAGCTGCGGTACAATACTCCTTAACCTTGATGGAATGGTGAAAATTGGTAAGTTTATACTGCGCCTAGTATGATTATGGCTAATATATCCTAGCCAATATCGGGGAGTCTTTCATTCGGAATATAGTTATCACAGCAGAAAGTAAACGCGATGATGTCCGCAGCCTTGGCTTTGTCATGATGGAGCTCATGGAGCCCACGACGTATATACTGAGCCCTCATTCTACGGAACTACGAAACCCGGAGAAATGGAAGGATGGCTCCGGCATCAAGGATTTCCTGAGTGCTACTCGGGACCAATCCTTGGAGCAATTGAAAAACGTAAGCGCCTCACCCTGAATCGGTGACGTCTGACTAATCAAGAAACAAGCACCCTTTTCTTCCCAAGGAGCCATTTGCAAAGTGCCTCAAAGCTCATGTTTTCTGTGCATTAATTACAGCAGGGACACACTGGGATATCCTATCTCTCCCGTAGGCAAGGTACTGTTCAAGGGTCAAAGCCATATGTGGCGACGGGAGCCTTTCGTGCATGAGGATAGGACGACATGTGGCGGGATGAGGAGAGCGGCTGAACGAGTGGTATGGCTGGACGACGGGAGTGGCTGAAAGTCCCAATTTGGTTTCACGTCATGATGACCTCATAAATTACTCCGCATTCGAGGCAGTGTAAATCCTTTCAATCTAATGAAATCTTTTAGTCATTCTCAAAAACCAGGATCCTCTTTGGCCTCCATACCAGGGTTCGTTGTTGGCGCCCATCCAGCCTATTGGAACATGGCTCTGCTTAGTGTTGGGTGTGGCTAAAATTAACCGCTGACCACCATAACTTCCCGGTATGGCGGGCACTAGGAAGGGGCTCAACTGGGCTCCATATACTAAATGTGGAGGGGGTTCAAATTCGGCTCCCCTACCTAATTCTAACCGAGAAAGGATGGGTCAGAGTAAATGATATCCAACCGTTTCGGCTTGCTTACTCCATTGAGTAAAGTCTGATAAAAGTCTAAGCGGGACTATGTAGCTGTAGGGTAATAAGATGCCGTTTTCTCACTCTATTTATAGATTCCGAGTACTACAGTTGCGCGTATGTCTCTTTGATATACTGCACTTCGGATTGATCGCGTCTAGAGTATAATGCCTGAACATACTACAAGGCAGCATATGTGCCTTATTCATATTTCAAGCCCATGTAGTCCGAATTGTACTACTGCAAGTCGGACTACATGGGCTTGATGTACAAGAATTCGGCATATTTGAACTTAGAGTAAGCTGAAATTTTATATTAAAATCATAACCACTCCGGCTAATAATACAAAATTCTAGGCTACTCTGAAAATATGCACTGCACCGATAGTCAACTCATATCCCAAAATCCCGCCAACAGTGCTTCAAACATATAATTTAGCAAATACAGGTGGGCACGATAATGGAAATCATCAATATCATCCATTTATATTACCATATTTGCTTTCGCTTATACTTATCTCAAAGCCTCTCTGCTCGACTACCGATACGCCCGTGACTCCGCGGTCCATCCGGGCGCCGTGACCAAAATGGCAAACTCAAACACTTCAGGCATGTAAGCTGCAACCAGATCGCATTGCGGCTCAATATCCAGTTTCATGCATTCAAAATGCTTCTCGTCACCCCATTCGATAACGCTGGACTTTGGTGTAGGCATTGCATCTTTAAATGTAAACTTCAGCGCTGGTGGCCCTGAAGGAGCAGCGTGGCCGGTCTGGTTGGCAAACCAGGCAAAGAACTCCACATTTGTTGTCCGCAGGTTGAGCACGGCTGAGTTATACCGACGACTGAACTTGCCACGGGCATCCTTCTGAACACGAACAGCTAGGTGCATAGATGACGATGGACCGCTGTCTGGTCTGTCTTGTCTCTGGCCAAGAGTTGCTAGGCTTGCCGCTCTGATGCAATTTTGAGGACGTGGTTTGGTTCGTGCCGCGCGTCCAGGCGTGGTCGAAGGTTCATTGCTTCTAATATCCAAAGTGTCTCTCGCAAGTACTTGAGGGGATGTGACGAACACAGCCAAAAAGCTCGGTGCTGGATTTTCTTGCAGATACTTGATAAGATTTTGCTGGATCAACACTTTCAGGTTGTGAAAGCTTTCCGAATCTCCCTTAGGCACCTCTCTGACGCGATCTCCTTCCGAATCCACCTCTGGCATCTCGAATCTCAGCATCGGAAGTTCAACGGCTCCTGTAGTCTGCGCGTACGTTTGGAAGAACTCAAGCACGGTTTGTGCTAGAAGGGAATCCATATGGAACAGGACCCACCTCTCACCACGCTTTATGTAAATCTTGCAAGCTGCTGTGAGCTTTCGAGAAATCATGCCGTGTCTCAAGGCGGGTTGACGGTTCCTTGCAGTATTACTCGAGTGAGGTTTGAAAGGCAATAAATCTGGCCTCGCGATAACCATCCCCAGATTGTCGTTCTTCTTGCATATTGGTGTCTGAGCAGCTTCCGGCATTGGCGACTGAATTGAGAATCTGGTAGAAGTGAAGCTCGAAATGGGCCGCTGTGGTACTTCAGGCTGAGCCGAGTTTGCTGAGATGCCCTCACTTAAAGCTGGCGCACCGTCGTCTAGACATGGTCTATCACGTTTCACGGCATCCTCTAGGGCATTGAGGGCCTTTTGTGCCTTGCAAGCCATGGTTTCTGTGTCTGACAAGCCCTGCCACGCTCGACCGGGCTGTGGAGGAGGATGTTGAATTCCAGGGGACCTTGAAATGATACGTGCAGGCGGTGGTGTCGTCGAACTGCTTCGCTGCTCTTGGACAGGCTCCAAATCGCCATCATCGGACCCTCGCTGTGCTAGAGAGGCTTTCCCTATCCCTCTTCATTAATAAACAACGATAGAGCGTTTGGAAGGGAACGTGCCTACGCTAACGCTGTTTTCTGGTTGTGAAGCTGACAGCTCGAAGCCCTCTTGGGTCATGTGTATGTCCCCTCGGCCCTTCTTAGCGTCTTCAATTCGACAACCCTCCCCGGATTTCCTCTGCAGCTCTATATCAGGACGGATTTGCGGCATTGTCACAAGAAGCACTGACCTTGCGTGGGCAGTTGGCCATAAATCGGCTCGTGGAATTGATAGTGGAGTCGTCACCGGTCAGTTGCCTTTCGGAAAGCCCATCGGCTCCCCTCTCCGGATATTCATGGACTAAAGCGGATAACTTAGACGGGCAGGCGGCGTTGAACTGCTCATCCCAAGCACGTTTAAATAGTGGGCTTTTCTGAAACATGATTCCATTGAGGACCAACAGTCCCTCGTCAAACCACGCCTTAGCAGATTCATCGATCAAAGCCTGGAGCTTCTTGTCAAGCTCCCTATTATTTGGCATACCACTACTCAAGCTGGTGAGGACGACCAGTTGCGAATATGATTCGGTGTTCGCTTCGGACACTTGGTAGAGGTTGTGCTGATGCATGTAATGATAGATTTCGCACAGGATCGCTGAGGGCCTCACAACATCCTGCGACTTCAATTAATACAGTTCATACGGGAGATGGGAGTGAACGCTACCAATATAAGCGGCGGTGCTGCGATGCTGGTAGAGGTATCGGATTCATTTGTAGGGAACCGAAGGAATTGCAAATGGCTTCGTATTGCTTCAGGTTCTGCGGTGCGATGCACATCGACTCTGAACTCTATTAGGCGGCTGCGAGACTTTTGGTGGGGGCGGGGCCGTTGGAGGTTGAGACGACTTACGACATTGTTGGAAATTGATACTACGTGGAAACTCTCCCGGTCTGATCAAGCCAAGCTCCGCTTACGAGACATGTGAGTTCCAATCGAAGATATATTCTTCGCACCAATTTCTAGAGAGCATTCATGGATGCACTATGAATAGCGATTGCAGAAAGAAGTACTTAATTTTAGATCAGCAACTTTAAAATAGATCAACAATCGACACAATAAGTCTCGATCTACAGATATGTTGTGGGCATTATCCCCACCCCCACTCCTCCGCAAATAAACTCTAGAACAGGCCATGCCTGTTCGGAGAGAACCTTAGACTTTGAACCCTAAGTGGTCAGAAAGTATCTGAGCACCTGGTTAGTCTTACACAGAACCGGAAGTGATCTCTCATGCCCAAGAGGTGCCGATCAAGGGTGGAATATTTTTAGTGTCTCAAACGCTATAAAAGGTAAAAGTATATGCGATCTTGTATCTATGATAACGAGTTTTCTTTTTTCATTGGTTGGCTGACCCTGTCGGCGATGATCGAAACGACTGCAGATAACAAACATCGGACAGCTAGGAAATCCTTGCGTGGCCCCTTGAATGAATGACAAATCTCCCCCTCCCCCCTCCCTCCCGGAAAGTCATCTCGAACACATCCCCTAACTTCACTGCCCATCTAACACGAGTGGTAATTATCTCTACTCTTTGTTCACAGCCTCGTTACCTCGGTGGCACTTTTCTTCTCGCAGAGATTCCACTGATGGGGCACCTGATCGTCTTTCACGAGATCTTTCGCGGGACCTTGCGGCACGGAATCGCTTGAGAAGTTCGCTAGGGTTGAATTCGTGCGGGTCGAAAGATGCGAGTGCCTCGGGCAACCCATCAAGGCTGCCTTCTTCGGAAGTATCAGTATAGCTTGGAAGGAGCTCATCGGAAGACGAGAAGCCGTCGGATCTGGCGTTTGATGTCTTCCGGCGAGACATAAATCTCGGCCGACACAACATGATACCGAAACCATGGTACACTTTGGCCCTTGGTCTGCCATGAGATTTTCTCGGCCCTACGAGCATAATCCCACAACCCAAAAACATTTTGGCAGCGATAGGTCGATAGTTCGTGGGTTTGAGGTTTGCTGGAGAGTGGTGATCAGCAAGAAAATCGGGATGAAAATTTCTCAGAAATGATTACGCTTTCGAGGAGAGGTGCTGGGCCAGATGCATTTCTACTCATCAGGAGCAAGCGCTCCAGCGAGACAGCGTGAAGGGTCGGGGACCGATATGGATAGCTGGCCGGTACGGGTTCCGTTTGTGGACCCATCTCACCGACGCTGATTGCAAACCTGGCCAAAGTTGGCGGGATTCGCCTTTCAGAGGTGGACGTGCCTCGAGGTGCTCGATCTGGTCGCTCAACGAGAACCCAAATGGGCTCCCCATCTATTATCAGCCGTCGCCAGAAAGGCATCATTCTGGGAGTCAGGAATGGACTCCCACCACACCGCTGGAAAGTGTTGATAAATGGAGGCATGATATGCTTCTGAATCCCCAATTGCAAATTACGTCGTCCTTCTCCCTTCATTGCCATCATAATCATACACTATTTCGCGGCTATGAAGACTCTTGTTTGCGTGTCTTCCATCGCCATTGGCCTTGCGGCCGCTGCCCCCCTTTGCTCCAACGTTACACACGTAGCAGGGGGCGGACTACCAAATAGTGGCCGGCCACTACTATTATCCCCAGCTGCCGTCAAGGATCTTCAGCTGGCACTCTTCCTCGAAAACTTAGAAGTTTCCTACTTCTCGAGTGGTTTATCGAATATCACAAAGTGGGGTACTAATGGACATCCAAACGACACCATCGAGGTCGTGAGCAAAGTTGCTGCCGTGAGTGAATTCCTCCCCTAATCCTAGTATACTAGCTGATGTCTATATAGCAAGAAGAAGTTCACGTTGCAACCATTATCGACCTCCTTGAAGCCAATAATGAGGTTCCCATCTCGCCTTGCAACTACTCCTTCCCAGTCGACTCTACAGACCAATTTTTTGAGCTTGCCGACATCATTACCTCGGTGGGTATCGGCGCCACCATTGGCCTTGTTGAGCGTCTCGCAGTCACGGACCCCCTGCTGGTCAAATCGGTGTCATCAATACTCGCAGTTGAGTCCCGCCACGACGCATTCTTCCGGCATATCGTGGGTGAAGTCCCCAACCCAGCTCCGTTTGATACGGGCATTAGCAACATATGGGCATACAACTTTGCCCTTTCTTTTATCGTGCCTGGATCTTGCTCTATCGAAGTCCCATTGCCCATTGTCCCTACGTTAACTGTTTCAAATGCATCTTGTTCGGGGCCCACGAACTCCACGATGAATGAGTCCCTTCGAGAGTTTACATGGGACCCTGCACAAATGACCTTTGTCGCTGAGGCCGGCAAGCAATTGCAAGTCGGGTGGGTTAACCAGTTAAATGTGCCGGTTTACACACCGCTGAACATCACTGTGAAGGGTAAAGGAATCGCGCCGGTGCCACAAGGGATGAATGGTGCAGCGTTTGCCGCAGTAACAACGCAATGTCTGGACAATGCCAATGATCTGGCTCTTGCCACATTGGCAGGGCCCGTTGTTGTGAAGCTCTCTTAAATGGTGGTTAGAATTTTTGTCGTCATTTCAGTATCTGATCTTTAGCATCTAATGTTGTGTTTTCGATTTCGGGGGTGTTAAGCTTGAATTATCAGAGTTATATTGTTTTAGTCAAATCTAAATCAGATGTTTAATCTTGCATTTCCATTGTACTGATTTGAGGCTTTATATACGTGACTAAATTGTGTATCTCCTAGTCTATAGAAGACGTGGGACGAAGAGTAGAAAGGATATCACGTGTATTCGCGTTTAAGGGTCACGTCCGACGAATTGGCGTGACAGTACGAACCTACGCAGCCCTTTTGGCAATTATCCTCTTGCTAAAAAAATATCCTTGATTTGGGGCTCCCCTTCGCGTCTGACGAGCCCCAACTCAGCTAACCGGCATCCCTGCGAAGCGAAAAACCCGTAGTACAACTGGAACCTCGAAGAAATTACGATTATCTCAACCCCACATAATGGTATTTGATTTCGCATTTGCCTTACCTTAGTTTGATGTATTTGGATTTTAGGTACGAATTTAAATTTCATGAGCACTCATATAGAGGTTTATTAATTATGTTTCAATAATTATTTGTCCTGTAGCTCAATTTTTTACCTGAAGTTTTCTCTCCACCTACTTAATATTTCCCAAGCTTGAAACTTTAGGGATGTTCAATAGAATTAGGCAAGTTAATTTACGACAGGCATTTTTTCTTATTCAAAGGCGAGTGAATTGCAGTGTAAGAGAATCACTCGGACTGTATACTTTATGAGAGATGCTTCGGCTATGCTTGCTGGTGTTTTGAATTTTAAGGCCTCAGGCCAAAAGTCGTAGACGTGGCGTTAAACAGATCTGGCTTATAAATAGCGAAGGCGCCACTAAGCTCCCAGGCGCACTCCTTCGTCATCATCCTTCTTCACGTCTTGATCTTAATGTTAAATATCGCTCTAGGTACTATACTGCTACAATATTATGCTACATATCTAACCAGTCATATCATTCTCTATCTACTAAGGCACTAATCTCCAATTCCTCTGTTTGCCATGCAAGTAATGCTGTACTGGAAGACAGCGTTTGAGGGTGATTAATACCTACAACCTTGGTCCATAACGCTACGCATTCCTTCATAAGCTCCATAGCTTCTTTGTCTCGGCCATACCATTTCCATGTAAATGCAAGATTATTCATGCTGGTCAGCGTGTCTGGATGCTCCGGCCCTAACACCCTCTTTCTCGTCTCCATCACTTGCACCTCCAA
>JGI24508J20089_1000178_pt1 | contig 17989 bp, 13 predicted proteins | sample LinPmetageLP24_FD_20089 | JGI IMG/M metagenome (IMG submission 20089) | reverse complement strand
CCTCCCCGTCCTGTCCTCTAACTCTTCATCTTCCTCCCTAAACAGCGTCAAATACCGGCCTTCCTTACCCGCCATCCGCAATTGTCTAGGCTACTCCATCGTCGAGCTAGGAATCGCCCTCTTNACATTTGCCCTCTTCGTTAACAGCGCNATCCTCATTACCGCCGGCGCCTCCCTTTCCAACAANAGTTCGGCGCAAGACGCAGACCTCTTCGGCATCCACGATTTACTATCTTCAACCATTGCCCCCGTTGCCGGCACTATTTTCGCCTTGGCTCTCTTGCTCAGCGGCACGTCGGCAGGCATTGTGGCAACTATCGCAGGTCAAATGGTCAGCGAAGGCGCCCTCAATTGGAAACTCGCACCCTGGTTGCGTCGCTTGCTCACTCGATCGATATCCATCACCCCTAGCATCATTATTGCTGCTGCGGTGGGACGGGATGGTTTGAGTGCCGCGCTTAATGGCACGCAGATTGCATTGAGTGTCATCTTGCCGTTTGTGTCAGCGCCGTTGATTTACTTCACTTGCCGCAACAAATATATGACTGTCAGCACGGATGATGGTGGCAGTGTGAAGATGAGAAATCATTGGATTACCACTGTTTTTGCGGTGCTGATATGGTTGATCATTGTAGTGATGAACGTCTCGCTATTGGTACTTGTTGGGTTGGGTAAGGCTTGAAGAGCCAAGCTTCGTTAGCGTGCTGCGTGGGCGGTGAATGTTGGATCCCCCGAATAACTGAGCGAAGCTCCGCCCTGGAGGAGTATTGGGAGTATAAGGATATTCAGCTAGTGGCAAAAAGTCGTTGGGCGAGGAGCATAAAGAGTCACTCATTTCCTAGAATAATTTGAATCGTCAAGTCACAAGTCAACACATAAGCACTCCGGTCCATCTCTTTCCCGCAAGAACCATAACACTATAACGTGCGAGACGCTACAGAATACTTCCTTGGGGAAGACCACGCTCTTTTGCATAGTGTAAAGTCCCAAGGGCCAACAATAATGCCCCCACCTGATCCAGTACCAAGCTCCACCTCTGGTTCTTCGCCGAATGATATACCTCTATCGTCGACTACTAAGGCAGTGAGAGAAAATAAAGGAAGAGTAGTAAACGCCCAAGACCGGGATCACGCTCGACCGTCCCAGCCGCCAATGTCCGCAACGCCTCACACCAGCCAGTTTTCTTTTGTATCGACTCGAGAATCATGTTGGTATAGATTGAATACTTATGGAAAAGATTCTACGAGTGGGATTTCAAACGTGCCCTATAACCTAGGGGGCGTTCCACTCCGGTGCTGGAGAATAATAGTGTACATCTTGTGCCGTCTTGTGCCGCGCTTCAGTTGTAATAGCAGATGTTTGTAATCAGTCTGTGNTGCCCGTACCGATAGTAGCTGCCGAGGCGCTGAAAGTTGCTCGATATCGTCACAGTCCAAGGCAGAAAGAATCCTTTGGAGTATTATGTGCAATTAGGCAGCTGGATACAACACCAGACCTTCAGCATCATTTCCTGGGAGGCGAAGAGAGCCTGAGCTTTAACTATTAGTTCCACTAGTTGGGGAAGAGCACCCCGAATCCTCGGAACTACTGTCCTCGAGGGTAGTATAGAGAGCAAACATCTCCCTGTCATTTCGTGGAGAGTGGAGGGCGTCCGCCTGTTCAGGATCAACCGTCGCTGTGGGCTGCTCGANCGAAGGGTCGATGATCACATCTTGTTGACAGTCAACAAGAAGACTGTCAGATCTTGACNGATCGCAAAATTCAGAAGGCTTAAACAGTTCCTCAAACGAGTGATTGGGCAATTCGTGACGCGCAGCTATCTCGATCACTAGCCAGGTTGATGGGGGGCCATCTGCTATTAGCCGTGGAAGGAGGGAGGACAGAGTACTCATCTGTTCCTTCAAGCCCTTATGACAATAGTCAATGTAGTCTACGACCTCTTGATGCTGAGNTTCCGAGAGGGCATGGAGTCTGATGGTCAGTGAAGCAGGTTAAAACTTTCCTTCGTGACAAAGGCAAGAACTTACCTTGTCTCCGTTATGTCGGCAGGAGTCGAACCAGGATGCCGCTGCCGAAACGCTCGACCATTCTCCGCAGCGGCTCCCCTAATCGCTTCCAGTAATCGAGCCTTTTCTTGGCTTTCCTGCGCTGTACCTTCCGCTCCTCTTCTTGCTTGCTTACCTCCTTACTCACCTCTGTACCCTTCTTCCCTTTACCCTTCCTCCGTTTACCCTTCTTCCCCTTCCCAGCGTTTCCGCCCTCTGGCTCGATCGTTTCTGGAAAGAGGAGGTCAGTATACCTATCTCTAGCAGACTGTTCCCCTTCCTTCCTAGGCAAGACTCTCTCCGCTTCGTAGTTGGCTGCTAGTTCCGCCAGGTATGCTCTCCTCGAGACCTGGAGATATATTGTCGCGGGCTGGATGGACTGTATATCTTCGCTCGTACGTTCGAGGAGGAATCTGAGCTGTTTTAATCGTCTATCAGAGGCTGGGATGTCATCTGTGTCTCCAATCTCTTCTACGGCGTCCTGATTGTGCCTCAGCGCCCTGGTAAAATTCGGGAACCGTGCCCGGTAGCAGAAGTCCTGGGCATATCCATATCCCTCTGTACTAGTGATCCGTTGTAGGGCTGATCGCCAGGCTGGAGATAGCGTCCACCTATCCTCTTCATCTCCTTCACCTGCCGGAACCACTGCGTCACTCCGTGCGCGTTTAGAAACTCTACGATCCTTGGAGCTTCGCGTGCGTTTGGGGCCATGTTGTACAATGTCTAGCTGATGTTGGATCGGAGAGGCGACAGTCTTTCCGGAGGAATGCTTCTCTTGAGCATCATCCTGACTTGCTATATCGTTGTGATGAAGGGGAGGCTGACCGTCGAGGTTCGCCGGATGCTGAGTCACCACGGGCCAGCTCGTCTCCAGATTCGTCTGCTGCCTCGACATAAGCTTGGAATAAAGGACGACCTCCATCGCTGGTCTCTTGTGTCACGACTGGCGGGCTTTGATCGTGGGTGTCGTCGGGGTCGNCAGNGTCGTCTTGTNTGACATGCTGAGGGGATTGAGGTTTAGNAGGCTCTTCGCNAGGTGTGGAGGTAGGAGTAGGTAAGCTCGGTCGTGGGATGTTTCGAACGGCTGCCACGACTTCGTGATAAGTAGCAGGGTGGCTTTCAATATAGCTGACCAGATATTGCACTACCTATGAGACATTAGAAGATACCATCAAGGAGGATAGATCAGCGAAGTGAACGATTCTTAACCTGGTCCACGTCTGAGCTCAAGTCTAATTCGAGCTCTGAAGTAACATGCGGCATCTCTCAACCTGGTTTTTTGGGTCATCGCGGTGCTGCAGATGACGGGCAGTCAATGCCATAGACGTGGAGAGTTGGAGGTGCGACAGAGTGCGAATGGATTTAAGCGATTCGCACTCTTTCCCCCCCCAGCCGTTCCTGCGCCTCTAGCGGCACTCCCGAACCATGGGACAACCCCGGCATTAACTCCCGGGCACGAAACTGGAAAAACTTTTGACAGAAGGATTCCTAGGTCTTAGGAGGTTTTCAAAATGGAACCATTCTGTAGCTAAGCTCAGTTGCAAAGTTCAACAACTCGAGAAGAGTTTCTGGCCACTAGTGATGTAACGCTGAAGCTCGCACTGCCGGGGTTACTGCGTTGGCAATCCTTGGCGGCCAAGCTTACCCCGCTAGTAAGAGAGCTAAGAGTGTGGATAGATATCGTCCACCTGATTCAACTCAGCCTCGCCCACTGCTTCTCCCGTACTATATCTAGCCGCTCATTCTATGAGTTCAGAATGGCCATCAACCCATCGAAAAGAAGCCGCCTCGAAACTCTCCCGATGGAGATTTCGTACAGTATTATTGACCTTCTCATGCCTTCAGAAGTCAAACCTTTGTCTCGTGCTACCAAGAGGTTGAGAGAAGCGTGGTTATCATCTCTCTTCTGCTGTGTTAAGTTCCCATGTGCCGCATAGTGGCTAAACACAATGCTCCGGAGGACTTCCTGGAAATGAATAGGAGATTTATTCGCTTTATTGACTTTCACGATGTCAAGCATCGGATCGAGCTGGCTGGATGCCATGTTTCCTAACCTATCCCCAAGTACAGTATGCTCTGCGAAATGGTAAAAGTGTCACAGTCCACACATGCTTCATGCGTTGAATGACCCCCCTTTGTATCTCTACTCCACAACAACACCCGCATGATACTCGTCTTTCTCTTCTGCAACCACTAGTGCCTCTTCGATCCGATACCAGCTAAACACTCACTTCACGACATATATCTTCTAAGCCTAAGCAATTTTCGGGGATGGGACCGCTTCAATAATCAATCTGAACGCGATGCAGACCTTCCGTTGGAGATCCGTCGGCGACGGCCTGGATCTTCGCTATGAGTTAAAAGCCGTTCGCGAAGGTCAAACTCGACGAGCGCCGATGGGACGCGTTGCAGATACATTGACCGGCTACTTTGTCCCTTTTGTCACTCTCATCGCGATTACAACATGGATCTTTTGGCTCGCTCTAGGCACGGCTGGAACTTTGCCTGAGGATTATCTAGGTCAGGATTTAGGCGGTTGGGTCGCATGGTCGCTTCAATTTGCAATTGCTGTATTCGTTGTGGCTTGCCCTTGCGGATTGGCACTGGCAGCTCCAACTGCTCTCTTTGTTGGTGGTGGTCTTGCAGCACAGTATGGAATCTTGGTCAAGGGTGGAGGCGAAGCGTTCGAGAAAGCTAGCAAGCTTGACTGTGTTGTATTTGACAAGACTGGCACTTTGACGATGGGTGGCGAGCCTGTTGTCACTGACGTTCAAACACTTCCCTTCGATGCAGGCACTGCAAAAGATACCAGCCATCTTGAAATGATCATCCTGGGGATGGTAAACGCCCTCGAGGAGCACAGCTGTCACACTGTTGCAAAAGCGTTGACTTCATTCTGCAAAAATAAGGACGCGAAAGACGTTGATGTCACGAGTGTGGAAGAAATAGCTGGCAAGGGTTTGAGAGGGTCATTCAAAATGAGGACTACCGGAAGAGCAGTGGATCTCATCATTGGCAACGAGCTGTTGATTTCAGGACTGCTGTTCCCATTCCTCAGACAGCTCAGTCGAGTCTCGATAAGTGGAAGTCCGAGGGGAGATCCGTCGCGCTCGCCGCCATTGGACTCAAAGCCAGCCCAGAGGCATCCGAAAACATCGAGTCAGTACCCTCATGGCAGCTAGCAGCCATCTTCGCCATCTCGGATCCCATCCGCCCCGAAGCACCAGGCATCATTCAAGCTCTCCAAAAGCGCGGAACAGATGTCTGGATGCTCTCCGGCGACAATTAAACAACAGCCAACGCCATCGGTTCCCAAATCGGTATCCCATCAAGCAACATCATTGCCGGCGTCCTCCCAAGCCAAAAAGCCGAAAGGATCCAATACCTACAGAAGTCACTTAAAGCCCGCACCTCCCGGTCCGAACACACCCAAAAACGCGGCCTCATCGCCATGGTCGGCGACGGCATCAACGACTCCCCGGCCCTCACCACCGCAGACGTCGGCATAGCAATCGGCTCCGGCTCAGACATCGCCATCTCATCAGCGGAATTCGTACTTGTGTCTAGCAACCTCAATGCCCTGATCACTTTACTTGATTTGAGTAAATTTGTATTCAGGAGAATCAAATTTAATTTTTGTTGGGCGCTGGTTTATAATTTGATTGCATTGCCGGTGGCGGCTGGTGTTCTGTATCCAGTGGTTAGTAAGGGGAAGCATGTTAGGCTTGATCCAGTTTGGGCTAGCTTGGCGATGGCGGCGAGTAGTATTAGTGTTGTTTGTAGTAGTTTGGCATTGAGGAGTAGGTTGCCTTGGGTGGGGTTTAAGGTGCAGGAGGTTGTGAAGGGGGAGGACTAAGGTACGAGATCGTAACAAGTGAATTGGTGCAGCGGAGCTCAGACCAGAGACTGTCCAATCAAAGCGCCATTGCGGTTATCCTTCTAAAAGCTTGGCAATACCAACCGAATTCATTGACACGATGTTGTATAGTCGTCATAGAATTATCTAAATCCAATATTTCTATGGACCACCCATCCCTTATAATGTAAGCCAATATAACTCCAGCACCTTTTTATACACAAATACAACCAGGTAATCGCTTGGATTCCCCCAAGATCATCCAGACTTTGGCGAGATGCTGGACATAGGCTACCTTGGCCTTCGCTGCTCCGTCAAGGCAAACACCACATCAAATCCCCAACTTCGCCCTGGCCTCGTCCTTAACCATCCACGCTCCCCACCCCGCCAAACCCGCCACAATGAGTTGCGTTCCCATGAAGCTTATTGGTCTTGCAATGCCGTTGCTATCTTTGCCACGGAGTCCTAGTTCACTACGCACAAGCAAATCCGTTAGTCCTGCTGTCGAAATTGTATAGTGGGCTGCAAATGGGCCAATAAAAGAGTGTGAAGAATGGTAAAAAGGCGGAAGGGTCTGGGAGAAACATACACATGTGCAACACGCATTGCGAAAAATCCACCAAGAATACAGGACAGGACCTTCGGATCAGCGCCAGCAGTCTCAACAGCAAACGCTAGAATCAGCTAAAAGCCATTCGTCAGCACACCCATTCATCCCACACACTCCATCAATCTCAAAAAGCAACATACGGCCATAGGTATGTTCTCCACATAATTCTGATGACACCTCGTTGCGAGATACAACGGGTCAGGATCAACCGGATCCATAGGATCCTTCCCCTCTTTCCTGTTCTTGAAGAGCCGATCGCCGAGATTGGTGGTGGTTGTGGCGCGGATAGTTACGACGCGGGCTTGGAGGAAGAGGAAGTAGAGGGTGAAGGGGAGGAGGAATGTTGATGTGATGACGGGGGTAGACATCGCTATAACGCTGTTCGGGAGCTTTGAAGCTGTGCGAGTGAGGATCGGAGCTTTGGGAATGGAGTGGGATAGGGAATTGGGAAGAGAGTGTAAGATTGGTCCTGAGAAGAGGATTTGCAACGAATCTGAATGAGAGAGTTGCAATTTTGACTGAATGCCTTTATATAAGTCTGGCTATGACCCCGCGTACCCCGCGTTTCGGGCTCATTCGTGGCTAAAAAACACGTCATCACGTGCACTGTCGGAGCAAACGTTGGCCCGCCTTATATTTCCCAGATTCAACAGATCTGGCTTGCAGATGGATGCTGAGATACAGCGGCCCGATAGGGTGTAGTCCTGTACTGCTACCTTCGTAGTAGAGATCGATAAAGTTTCTCTATGTTGCCGTGTTTGGAATCCCCATTGCCCAGAAGGATCAGTTGTACGCCCATTGGGCGTATTCTCAAGTGGAACCGTTCATCTTCTGGCTCAGCCTCGTCATGTTCATCTTCTCGACGGGCACTTGCCATGCAATGCATCAACACCACAATCTCGCACCTCGTCGTCGTCACTTTCGACCCCATCAATACTCTCAACTTTTGCCTTTCCTGTGCGCCGCCATTACCCCACACCAACGCATTTGACATGCGCTGAATGTGAATATGGGCCTGTACATGTACGGTAGAAGTGTATTTTTTTAACCGTTAGAATATTGGGGTTTCTAAGAAAAATGGTAGATCATCTCCCTAGTAAAGAATGACAGTCGCAAGATTAATGAGTGTGAAATACGCACAGCGCAGGACCGGACTAGTGAACATAGAACACCCCCTCTCGAAAGCTCGAACTTCCTCCAAGCCTCTGACTCAGTCTCTCTTGAACCATCTCAACTGCAACGCAATCAAGATAACCGGCAACACACTAACAATCTCACCCAGACCAGCATACTCCGGCGGGATCCTAGCATTGACAAAGGCCCCAGCAGCCAACAAGACAGCGATAGTGTTATAGATGAACGACCAAGTGAAATTGAAAATAATACGACGGAATGCCGCACGAGAAAGGTCAATCAATACAAGAACACCATCAAGAGCAGGTCTGACGAGCACAGCATCGGCAGCGCTTTGCGCGACATCCGTTCCGCTGTTCATGTGTAGACCGATACTGGCTTGGGCGAGGGCCACAGCATCGTTGGTGCCGTCCCCGCAAAAGAGTATGACGTCTTTGTTTCCGTCCATGAGGTTTCTGATGTATTTTTGCTTGTCGCCTGGCGAGCAGCGTGATTTAATACGAGCTGGGGTAATTCCGAGTTCGTTGCCGATACGTTGGACGGCGCCGTCATCATCACCGCTGACGATGGATACGGCGATACCGCGAGTTTGGAGTTCGTCGACAGTGGATTTGGCGTCTGGTCGGAGGGAGTCATCGAGTCCGTAGATTGCGATAAGGTCTTCGCCTAGAGCAACACAAAAGACAGTCCGGCCTTGAGAAAGAAGTGCCGCGACTTCGGGATTGTCTTGGACTGTCAACCACCTAGAGTTGCCCCCACGAAGGCGGACGCTGCTCGCGCTTAGCTTTCCTTCCATTCCATTACCTGTCACAGACCTGACCTCCTCGACGGCGGCGGGCTCAACCCCTTGTGTCAACAAGTGACCAGCGACAGCTGCTGAAACAGGATGCTTGCTATTGATCGTGAGCCCGAGCACTAGTGAAGCAGTGGAGGAGCTCTCAGCTAGATAATCTTCGCTGGCGACAGACAATTGCCCCATAGTCAGTGTTCCAGTTTTGTCAAAGACAACATGAGAGACCTTTCTGGCGATCTCGATTGTTTCAGCCGACTTGAAGATGACACCGAATCTAGCACCCACGCCGCCGGCAATGACAACAACCATGGGAACTGCCAGTCCAATGGCACAAGGGCAAGAGACGATCAGGACTGATATGGCGTATGTGATAGCTTGGACAACTGCTGTTCCGCCAGACTGGTTTCGAATTGCCTTGCCGATGGCAACCCAAATCGCAAACGTGATCAAAGTAAGTACGATGACAACGGGCACGAAGTACGAAGCGACACGATCCGCAAGTTCTTGAATTTTCGGCTTCGAAAACTTCGCTGCATCAACCATAGTTGCAATCTCACTAATAGTGTTCTCCCCAGGCAGCCGTCTGAGGCGGGCAGTGAGTGTGCCGGATCCGTTGAGACTTCCAGCGATGACATTGGATCCAGCAGACTTTTCGACGGGAACAGCCTCGCCTGTGATATGTGATTCATCGACTTCACTCTCGCCAGATACAACAGTGCCGTCGGTAGCGATGAGACTATCAGGTAAGACCTTGAAGATATCGCCGTATTGAAGAAGGCGTGCGTCGATCCCAAGTCCGCCAGGATACTTTTCATCCACCAGTAGAGCCGCCCCGCTCTGGAGTGACCTAATTGAAATCGACTCAACGGCTTTGTGTCTGGCAAAGGCACTAACAAGACGGCCAACCATGATCAATGTTACTAGCAAAGTGCTGGTCTCAAAGAACTCTCCAGTGGACAAGGGACGTCCTCGGACTTGGTATCCGAAGGCAACAACAGAGAAGATGTAGGCAGTGGATGTGCTCAAGACAATCAAAAGATCCATCTCAATGACCCGCGTGAATAGCAGAGCCTTAAAAGCACTAGGATAAAATGGGCCAGCCACGACGAGCTGCACAATCGTAGCGAGTGCCAACGAGATCGAACCATATAGAGTTTCCCGTGGTTTCAATGGTGCCCAAGCTAGGACCAGTACCGGAATCGTAAGGATTGTGGAGAAAGCTGTCATGAAAGCAGTCTCTCGAACATGCTTACTCCCAGATTCCAGCTCAGCGTACGGACGAGCTGGGGCGAGTGAGATTCCTCTGTCAAATCCTTTTTCAAGTAAATCTCGTGCCCCGATCAGCTTGGCATCGTAGGCAACACGGACTGTGCATTTGTCGAGTGCAGTCATTTCCTCGACTCCGTACGGAAGCTTCTGGTTTACAAAGTCTCTGGCGTCGCCCGGAACCAGAATATTGAGTGTTTGACCTTGAGTACTGAGTCTCTGGCAGGCAAAGCCGGTGGTCTTTGCAACTTCTTTGATAAGTTCGTCAACAGACGCTTTCGTATCGAGATCAAATTCGGCTCGAGCCATGACCAAGCTTGTCTGGAGATTCCTGATGCCAGGCATGATATTTAGAGAGCGGAACAACTTGTTCTCGCATCCAACACATGTCATGCCCTCAATGCTGAGGGTAACGTGCTCGGTGATCAGGCCTGCTTTTTCAATGTCGATGTTGCTAGTGACGGGAGTATTGTGGATAATCGATTTCTCGTTCTTGATCTTCTCCGTATCACAACAATCATCCGACGCTTCCTCTTCAGATGACTCGCAAGTACCAGCGTCAATGGTGACATTAGCTGTCTTGCTGCAACAGGATTTAGTGGCGTAAGAAGATTCCTCTGAAGCATCTGACTTCTTTGCTCCGCAAGAGTCGTCAGCTTCGACACAGGCAGACTTTGCTTCAGACTTGTTGCCGCAACATCCCTGCTCGACAGTGGCTGGAATAGTCTTTTCACCATAGTAAGCTTTGGCGCATTTTCCCTTCTGGATAGGAGCATCAGGCTTCTTGGAGCAACAAGATTTGGCGCACCCAACTTTGACAACCGGAACGTCGTTCTTCTTGGCACAGCAGGACTTCGTAGCACAGTCCTTTCCCGTAGCTGGAAGACCCTGTCCCAAGCTAGCCAGCAGATTGTCAGGCTTTTTGCCACCGCAGCATCCAGCCTTTGCTGAAGGCGAGCTGGACCTGATCCCACATTCATCGGTGGTCGATGCACTGTCGCCACAGGTCTTCTTGACGTTGTCCTTCGGGGTCTGAGATAGACTTGGGCAGCAGCCAGTCTTTGCCGGAATCGATGTTCCCTTAACAATGGGCTTTCCCAACTTGGGGTTATCACAACAACCAGTTTCCTTGGAGCAAGATGTAGCTAGTGTCTTGGAGTCGTCAACCTTGTCTCCAACCGAACCAGATCCTCCCCCAATACCCGCATTCTTCCCGTGTGTGTCCGCTTTCATCTTGCGCTTACTGCAAGCACTAGCCTCCTTGGCTGAGCAGCATCCAGATGTAGAAGCTCGCAGGCTGCTCGAAGAGGTGCTCGTTCGCGGAGTAGCTGATCTCAGTGATCGCTTCGTTTGGGGGGAGCAGCATGTTTCGAGGTTTCGCGCCAGGAGAGCTCTGCAGATGCAGCCGACGGCCTCCAATGTTGCGGCATATCGTTCGCGTGCGGCCTTGAGCTTCTCAGTTCGGGCGGCCGCCTTCTTGTTGTTCGCAGTCGATGTCTCTTCAGAGCAGCATCCGCCTGCGCAGTTCGACGTCTCTGTAACTTGTAAGCAGCGCTCAATTGGCACACCGCAAGTAGACATACCAGTGACTTCTGCCTGCTTGTCGATAGTGATACTGCTGGTATAGCTCTCAGCATCGCACTCTCTTTGAGCTGCGACTTCGATACAGGCAGCTATGTTCCTAGCATCAGTTGGAGTCCAGGACAATGCGTTCGAGTACTTTACTCACGATCGCAGCATGCCGGCGGCTTCCCAACTTCCATCGGGGGAGATGGTGGGCAATACTGGCAGGCAGGGAGGGCTATGTAGTTGCCTTCCATCACGGCCATCTGCTCTGGCAATCTTCTCTTGCTTAGTGGCGTGTTGACTTATCTTTTGATGTGCTTGGATTGAGGTTGATGTTGAAACTCGAAGCTGTCGGAAGCTGAGCGAGGAGGTGAAGGGTCCTTCCCCCGCCAAGCCAAACCTTACAGCGCTTTCAATAACTAGCCGAAAACCACTTTTTTTAAGCAANCCTTGTCTAACACGTGTTCCCCCTTGCTTAGTATATAACGCGTTTTCTTCTGCCTACTTGTGTCTTTACTAAACCAGGTCTAAAATTACTTGTAAGTAGCTCAAATTGAAGCTTAGCATTAAATCTCTTTTCTGATACAGTTCTTATTAAGTAGAAGGGGGCAGCCAAACATGTCGCAATAGAAGTTTCTCAGATGGAGATTGTGGCCGATATTGGTGTCGGACATGGGTGCGGGGAGTGGCTTATGGCGTTCTCGGAATATGTCGGGGAAGCGGGAAATGTCGGCAAGGTTTGATAGCAACAGGCTAAATTCCTTTTTACCGTGGTTTTATGAATACGGTAAACTGGCTAGGAACCGTTATTCGCTTATTTGGCAGTACCGATCCATGTGGCGACGTCGTGTGTCACATCGCGCCCTGATCGGCATAAGGCTGACAACGAGTTCTTGTTTTCGTGGGGTGATATGAACACCAGATCCAACTGATTCATGTGTTTGTGCGGCGAAATATGCTTGATGTTGATGTTGTGGGTTGATGGGCCTAATTGCACTAGGAAAAGAGGCACTTCGCAAATCAGCAACGCAGCGACGACGCGATCATAATTTTCGAAGTTACTAATTCAGGGATGTTCGGGAAGCGTACACAACATGATTATTCCAAAAAGTATGCAAATTTTTAAGGCGTTCATGAAATTAGAGCCTTCCGAATCCAAAGTATCTATGTTTTGTCTCGTCACGGGGTGCGTCTCTGGACGCAGGGAGAGACGTTACTAGTTCTACCAAGCCCGAACTTCCGGGGAGTGAAGGCGCCTTGTATGAAACGGTTGGTACCATATCCTACGAAATGCCCGAGCTTCACGCGGAAACTCCGGTAGTGAGGGAACTGTCTGCTTGTTCTCAACCCGTAGACCCATCGCGGCTTAGAGTTTCTGAGCTGCTAGCAACCGCTAGGCGAGATGGGAATATTCGCATAACGCCAGCAGAGCTGAGTGGCAGTAATTGCAAGCGGGAGCACCTAAAGGAGATTGTCTAAAAGATATAGCCTTGTAGTAAGTTCAGTATCATCATCAAGTTCGAAGTTCTATGGCATAGAAGCCTTGTTCTGGTATGCCTGACCTCATCTACAAATCCATGACGTACTTCGACGATATATGTACATGCTCTCTCTGCGGCAATAATCTGTGCTGGACAAATGACTAACAGAGACAAAGACAGATAGAACGATCCCTTTCGACACCCGTTCATTCCACCGAGCCTATCGCGATACTATGCCAACATTATCCTATGCACAAGCTGCTGCGGATAGAGATACAACGATAAAGGGGCTGTGATATCTGCTATGGAGGAAGCACGGTATCGCATTGGGCGGTCGAACGAGGCTAGCCGAGGAGTCAGTTTCCCGGTTGAGGATGGAGCTGGATGGCTTCAGCAGGTAGAGTCCTCTGCAAGTGCACCTGTCATTAGCGCTTAAAGCTTTTATGTCTCTCCCAGCGTCGCATGGCCCAGTTGTTGGTATAGCTATTGACGTGTTCGTCTTTGGGGAGGTTGGACGCCGTTTCTGGACGAGGTTGAATGCCGTTCGTAGAGAAGTTGGATGCAGTGTGTGGAAGAGATGAATGCCGTTTGTAGAGAGGTTGGATGCAGCTTGTGGAGAAGTTGAACATCGTCCAGGCATGAAGGCCGGATTCTGAAGTGGACCATGCGGTGACGTAGCTTCTGGCATAGCAGCCAGAATAAGGAGCACGGTCGGAATTGGAGCCAACACCTAGATTGAATTACAAAAATGGCTTGAAGAACAGCTGGAATCGAGCCATTCGCTGATCAAATGAGAGGCCAAAAGTGATGGTGCTGACATCGTCTTTGGATAGCTTGGATTGAGAGCTGTCGTCTGATATTAATTGGTCGCGGTGGCGGCGACGATATAGATCGAAAGTTATGATTCAGCGTCAAAATACCTTCGAGTTTGCCAGCTCACGTCGGAGTCGAAGATCGAAATAGCCTCATCAAGCGTCGATCGGGACATCCTAACTCCAGCCGGCGGTTGAGAAGAGTAATATCTCCCAACGTCTACCTCCTCAACTCTGCACCAAGTCGTGAAAGTCGTCACAATCACGAAGAACAAGAATCGATTGTGCGACACTGCCGGATTCTCGTGGCCAGCCACTTGAGATCATCATTAGTGTTCCCGACGTCTTGTACCTACACAAGGTCAGTACGAGAGACGGCACTGCAGAGCGTACGCACACAAGTCTAGCAATGGCTTCGCCGCACACGAGGACCGCACCGAGGCCCAAAGCGTCAATAAAGATCATCCCACGAACAGCATATCGGAGATCTTCCTTCAAAGCCGTCCTGATATCGCACCTCTTCGAGGCGGATGAGTTGAAGCTATCCGCATAAATATATACCAAGTAGGCATAGCGGAGTCGATGATTTGAGGTGTCTGAAGGACGATGGCCATTCTCCGCTAAATATTCCTGGAAGTTGCGCAGGTTCCTGATCAACGACAGTGCCCGCCGCAACCAATGCAGTTCTGTGTCCAGTCGGAGTCTNCGGAGTTCGTGATGATGGTAGATTCGCCGCATCCGCTTGTCGCTGCTGAAAGGATCACCTTGGAGTTCTTGCACCTGGAGACCACCAGCGAGCCGTTCCCAATGTTGATTGACAAGTTGAAGTAGAGCCTCTCTGCCAATCGCGATGAATTTCTCGAGCTTTACCTCCCGACTCCCTTTGCCTGGGTTTCTAGTCCTCTCTTCCTTGCTCGAGTCTGCTGAAGGAGGCCCTGCGTCGTTGGCAGGAGGGGTGTCAGGGTCGCAGGAGGTGGAAGCTCGATGAATGCTAGCACAGAGGCGGGCGAAATCCTCATTCGGCAACGTGTACAAGGTGGAGAGGCTAGAAAGGAAAGCTCTGGACGAACCTGGACCTTGCTGAGCATGTAGTTTGTAAGTTGTATTTGTGACTTGACTGCGCAACGCCTCCATGACACTACTTAGCATATCCCCGTAGTTAGTTTCGCGGGAGTCATGTTTCTCGTTCGGGGTTGATGAACCTATCACCGGCATCACCGGAATCAAGGTTCCTAAGGATTCGGCTTCCTCATCGGGTGAGTCGGAAAAGAGCCCATGGACCATGTCACTGTACGAAGCATCTCCATCTAATGATGAAGGAGCATCCAGAGCTAAGGGCTCTTCTGTGTGCAGCATCGTCACGCTGTATTGAAGGATTCTCCAGGATGAAGAGATTCCTCGTAAATCGCGTGTTGGGGAAGAAGAACAGAGGGCTTTTCCTGAGTAGTGAGACGAGGAACATGTATCGTCTCGAGAACATCCTCTCTACTTTATGAGAGCCTTTCGAAGCTAATTTTAGACCTCGTACTGTTCTATTTGCGTCTTTTAAACGCCTGGGTGGGTTCTAGAACACTGTCCATGTTCGCTAACGGATGCTGACAGGTTTTATAGCCGCCGATGTGTAATCGACGCGCCCGGCGCAGCGCTCTACAGTTTCATTGCTGCTCTAATGGCCAACTCGTCGGTAGGTGAAAAAAATGGGGACGTACAAGAGCGATGCCAAGGACGAAGCAAGATGTTGGGTACGAAAGTCAAACACTGGATTAATTGCTGTCTTAGAGGGCTGTCCGCTCAGCGGAGCTACTGTGGCAATTCGAAAATCCGAACGATGGCTACGGTGTTCACGCGCCGGCATCATTGTTAGCTGAACTTTTCTTCTCCTCAGGTAACTTAAATCCTCCACCATGTCCAGACACCCGCTTCTTCATATCTTCTGGTATCATATTCTTCGGGATAGGATAGGCAGTTTGCTAGATCAGTATTAGGACTGGTCGGTCGCTTACAAGCAATCACTTACAATCTCTGCTATGGATGGTGGCCATGATTTTCGCTCCGTAGATCTGTACGTAGTATAGCGGCCATGCTTGCAAATGATCAGAGCCACGTCAATCCCATCTAACTCTCCTAATTCATATGCTTTCCTTATTAGTGTCTTCTTTCTCCTATCTATGCCCTCGGCTTTTCGCTTTTTTTTAATCCTCTCGTTGTTTCGTTTAATCTGTGGAGTATCCATTGGAAAGATCGCTCTAGGTCACTTGATAGCCCTCGAGAGTGAGGATTGAAAACCGGATTGAGGATCTCTCTATGATGTGGAGCCCAGTGTCTCAAAATTGTGGCATGGGACCGGAGAGTCTAAACCAGTCGGAAGCAAATGGTGGGATTCAATCTATGTTCAGATCTTTATGCCTCGCCCTTTCATGGGTTTTGCTGCAAGACGAGTTTCTTGCTTGGAGTCGGAATGCGCTCTTTATGAAAGGGACAATGACAGAGTTGAAATACTAAAACGCAAAGGATATGTTTGGAAGTCCGAATTATTGATGGTGTGGAAATCTAAAAGTGTTTGGACGTCCGTCAGTTGAGAGTACTAACATGAGTAAAGTGCGCGTTGTGCTGTATATATAATCTACAAGAATTATGAAGAATCCATGTCACTCCTTTAATGCTGGTCCATCGACCGCGCCTCGTCCCCCGACTGCCAATCGCGTCATGTGAAAACCACAGCTGAGTGATCAGATCCGATCGTCTGCCGTCGCCTCTTCCAAGCAGGACCCTGCTCAAGATTCAAGTCTCGCTTGTCGGCCCATCCTATGCATAAGGCATGCACTGACGACCTTGGCAAAGTTGGGGCGCTCCTGGTCAGCAAGAAGATCCCAGTTGTCGAAAATGAAGGGTCGTATGGTGGCCCTTAATCGCGTCTCGCTTAAGTGGGAGACGTTTCCTATGACTGAACCAATCGCGAAGGCTTCTACAGGTAATACTACCCCGGTTCCCAGAAACGGAAACTAGTCATACTTAGACCATACCAGGTAATGCTACCAGGTACTACTACCCCGACGTCCCCAGAACCGGGAACTGATCATGCATAGGTAATGCTACCAGGTACTACTACCCAGAGGATTCCCAGAACCGAGAACTGATCATGCGTAGGTAATGCTACAGGTACTACTACCCCGACGTCCCCAGAACCGAGAACTGATCATGCATAGGTAATGGTACCTTTCGTACCAGGTACCACTACCCCGACGTCCCCAGAACCGGGAACTAATCATGCATAGGTAATACTACCAGGTACTACTACCCCGACGTCCCCAGAACCGGGAATTGGTTATGCATAGGTAATGGTACCAGGTAGCACTACCCCGGAACCCCGCATTTCTAAGAAAGGGACTAGGTAAAGCAAAAGGGACAAGGGATAGTCGGAACTCAGCTTGGACAGAAAGATCGACCTGCGAATGAGTGAAGGTTATTTGTCAAGGCTGTTCAGGGTTCTATGATAAACAATGGCCCAAGACAACAGTACACTTGTGGAACTCCTATAGTGTAAGAGAAACCCCAACCCTCTAAACACAATACACAGTATCCCAGATTTCGTCCCCCCCCCCCCCCCCCCCCAGCCCCCCAGCCAGCACAGTATGCGGCCCTCTCTATTCGTGTTTCCAACTCTTTTTTTTCCCCGTAAGGCTGAAGCTTGAAATACGGAAGGATTTCTAAGTCGGTACTACTATGGTTGAACTGATTGCAGAGGTCGAACAAGGCGCTCGGTCCAAACACGCGTTTGCAGATGACTGCAGTCAAAGTATGCCACTTTGTCCATCGTATCATCCATCTCGCCAGGCTGCCATACCGGCCCAGGTTGACCAATTGTACGATAGGCTTGAGTGACTAGGTCGAAGCTTAAGTCGGTCCTCAGAAATGGTAGGAGGTCTTTGAGCCTCTCTTGTCGAGTCATGTAGGTTGGGTTTTGGAGATCTTCAAGCAGTTGCTCGGCGGCTTCAAGACTTGGAAGGGGTATCGGAGCCGTCGGGATGCATCTATCTCCAAGAGTCTGCTCGTTTGCAATTTTGATCCTCTTGTTGAGCTCGTCGTCGCTTAGCTTGCCAGCTTGAAACCAAATTAATTGCTCTACCGCTTTCCCAAGTCTTATTCTCAATGAAAATTTGCAATCATACTTATTGGGGTCTTTGCGGGACTTGTCGTTGCCTATGCTAGCAGCGGACTCGAACTTGGAGGTTTGTAGGGGAGAAAAGTGTGTTGCGTAGATCAAGGAGGATAATGCAAGACGACGACAACGGAGAGCATTCGAGGAAGTTGGTATTGAAGGAGAATCTCGATCAACGCCTTTGGCTGTGACGGAATTTGANGTTGGTTGTGAAGTTGTAGATATGTCGGAGAAAAGTGAATTCGACTTGTCGCCAAACGCGTCATA
>JGI24508J20089_1000151_pt1 | contig 18396 bp, 21 predicted proteins | sample LinPmetageLP24_FD_20089 | JGI IMG/M metagenome (IMG submission 20089) | reverse complement strand
TTGCTTAGAAAGAGTGGTCATATCGAAGGGGAATCCGTACCTTTATATTCATCGAGTCTCTCCATAGCATATAGAAGGAGTGAGTCTAATCTATCTTGGGAACCAACGCCGGATGGACGATTCANNNAGCTGATCCCTTCCTCCCTGTTCTAACCGGTAGCTTACAATTCGGAGGTCTACTCTCGTGCGGCCACCGCGGGATCGTCGGCCCATGGTTGCTGCATATGTTTTAGTTAGCCAAAGCTGGCTTCGCCGAATCACCCCTGTGAAGTCACTTACGGATCAATTGATGATGCATACAGTACTCGATTAAAGCTAGAGGAAAAGTAGTATTGCGTAAGCGTTGGTTGGGGCACGCCGTGTTTTGATACCTTTGAAGGTTACATTTTTCCGTGGAATTCGGTACTCGCATTTTGATATATGGACGATTTGATACATTCAAAGCAAAACTGGCAAGACCCAAAAAGTAAGATCTTAAATTCAAAACTTAGCCCAGCCATCCGATATTATTTCTTACTCCTTCCATCATTATTCCTTCTGCTTATCATCACCCGGCGTTGGCTTGGCGAGATTCTCAAGGATTTCTCTGAAGAAATCGTTAGCGGTATTTTACCTGGGCTCCGGTGGACACGTACTCCAAATTAGCTGGGGTTTGTTGAAGACTTCCCTCCATAGTCGGGTCTATAGACTGGTCTGGGGACGAATCCTGAGCAGTCTCGCAGTTTTCATCAACTCGGGACGTGTCTGGCTGCTCCGGCTTTGCAGTTGTCTCTGTTGAAGCCATTGTCTACGTAGAGGATTGGTGAATAGCTCTAATATATATGTAGAAGTGTGATGTTTGGACGATGCTCGAAGAACTGGAAGGGATGATGAAGCGAGCCGTCAAGCTTTGGGTGGGTTTCGCAACCTTATATATATTTTTTACACTGAATCTTCGCATATCTCTTACTGCAACAAACTACACATCGGCTTCTTCTTCAGCCGTCCCATCTGATCGAACTTACTCACTTGCTGTTAGCGATCGAAAGCAAGTGGTGAGGACTGGGCCCCTGCATACAGCTTCATTCACTTCAATGCATTGCCTGCCCTTGAGATTCCTGATCAAGCTGTTATGCATGTTACTGCGGCTAGGAAGGGAAACCGGCATAGTGGTTGACGGTCTCGTCTCTCAAAATGGATTAGGCTTGAACGGACAAACCAAATATTTCCCAAGCCGTACGCCAAGAACTAGTCCGGCATACGATCACGTGTGCCAATTCAGCCTCCACAGCCCCCAAAATGTTGGAGCCTGGATCACGATGAGCCTGGATCACGATAAGCGTGGATCACGATAAGCATGGAACACAGTAAGCCCAGACACGACGAAGCTGGATCAGGAACTTGGAACACGCTGAGCCTGGAACATGATGAGCCTGGAACACAATGTACCTCCAGCTCCGTCCTTTGAGAGCTCAACTGGACCAAAGCGATGTCATCCAATACAACCGCATCAAGCCGTGTATCTCTATCGTACGCCTCCAAGTGCTTCCGGGACAAAGATCCTGCATATGAGCCTAGTTGCCCCAATCATTACCTTACTTATCTGGTTAATCTATTTCTTTCTCATCGTGATCCAGGCTCATCGTGATCCAGGCGCATCGTGATCCAGGCTTATCGTGATCCAGGCTTATCGTGATCCAGGCTTATCGTGATCCAGGCTCATCGTGATCCAGGCGCATCGTGATCCAGGCGCATCGTGATCCAGGCGCATCGTGATCCTCGGCTATCACAATCACGCTTATAGTGAACCTTGACTCTCCCTTCGAATTTCAAGGATTTGTTTTTGCATTGCTTCATTATTTTATTTCGTTAACAAGCCGTGTCGGGATACATCCGCAAATGGCGCTGATCTATGGCAGCCACCAGTAAGGAGAATTTAGATCTAACACGATCTCCACGGCGAATTTCATCTGTTTGTTTCGGGTGGCTTTTCCGAACAAGGGAGGTGCATTTGGTATATAAGAAGCCGCAGAACGAGGCAATCTGCGTACCACCTCTCATCTCCAAATGTTCACCGCTGGTTCGCCTCATCTATTCTCCACTAGTCGTATTTGCTCACTTCTTACTACTCTCGTGCAGTGTAACAACGCAACTCTACCCGCTTCACCCCCCACAACCAATTTACCACCTGCAAGTCCAGGCGAATGGCTACTATCTCACCAGCAGGAGACGCAGTCCCCTTCGAAGCGGCGTGTGCCCTTTCTTCCGGCCTTGTTCTCCTTGGCGGATTCAGGATTTACGGGTACTTCCAACAGGCACATGGCAGACCATGGCAATTGGCGATATGCAGCATCTCCTTTGCATCTAGTGCAAGCACTTTAGGCATGGTATGCTCTAAGGCTCACAGTATTTATTCTCCTTGATCTTCGGCGTTTATGCTAATTGATGAAGGGAGACATGAAGGTGTGCACCTCGCGTTGCTTCTCTGGAACTCTGCTTTTTTGGGATTATTTGAGGTATTGACTATAAACAAGTACAAGGTTCATTGCTGAAGTCGATTAGGCCGAGTACTTGTTGTTCTTTTTCGGAAAATTGCGCCCACGGCTTTTGAAGGGGTTTTACTGGATACTAGTTATGATTTGGCATTTGATATATGCAGGATTTATATGGTATGTTTTCAGCCTCAAAGATTGATCCGCAGCTTAATTTCTACAGTATCGCAGTACAAAATCATCACTCTCCATCTATCTGGATCGTCCTACTCTTTGCAGCAACCGGAGCAGTATACATTCTTCTGTGTGTTGGATATACTATTCTTTACTCTATGGCCACCACTAGCAGAGTGTTTCTACTATGTCTCGGCGCCCCGTGCCCTTTCCCGCTCGTTGTTTCGGCTTGTTTACTTGGCAGGAATGCGGCAGGATCGATTTCTGGCCGACTACTATTATCTGCTTGGGTAATTCCATATATCCACTTCTTTGGTATGTACCGGTTACACTGATATCCCAGTTAGGTCTTCTTTGCTCTGTCAAGTCTTTGCGCCACCCGATACCAGCTCTTTCGGCCTCTACGATTATTCAAACGCCTTGAAAGATCTAACATGGAGCTTGGCGACCAATCTCTCTCCACTCCCTCGGATTTTTCCAACCATCCACCGGATGACACTGAAGAACACGGAATTAGGGTCGAGTGTGAGGGCTTGGATGAGGAACTTGGCAACCCAGACGGGAAATTCCCCTCGAGGCAGGAGTCCATGACTGTATTGGTGGCGCCTCCCGCTGTACACCTGTATGATTCAAGAAGGAAATGTTGATATTCGTCGTGGTTATACAAGCACATATCTTCCGATAATGCACATACATATAGTCCTTAGAATGGATCCAAGTAATCGTTGAGCGTGTTTTGTCATTGATGGTTGTATCCCTATATATTAGCGCACATTGTTGCTTTGCAGGGCTTGTTGTCTGAGGGATCTCGTCCTGTAGGCAGATTTGATGACCATTTTTTAAAAGGGCCCGCTGAAGTACAGATCGTTCTCCCCTCATCAGGCATATAATCGCACTTCGAATTCCAATTTGCTTTAGCGGAGAAGGAACATGGAGGCCTACATGACTATGGTTGTTTGACAGCTTGGGATGACTGGAAACGATTGTTCGTGGCGCTATCGCCACTAAAAGTGGCTGAGTCGCGTGATCAGATAGCCGAGCCACTCTTATTTCAAGTGTTCAGCCACGTCATCGTGAGAACGACGAACTACTCATCCACTTCCTTCATCCTCATGGCGCTTATGTTTTGATGATTTGGCTCTGTCGACAATCGAACAAATGGCGCGGAATCTTCTTGAGCATTGGCAGTGCCAGACTTGCTTTCAGCAATTCCCTACTGACAAGGAACTACAAACACACATCGATGCCTACCAAGTTCGTAATGAGAAATCCTAGCTGCGGTTAATGGCCTGACACTTTGTAGTCTCGTGCGCGGCACTTGCTCGCCGAATTACAAAAATGTTTCATCCATTCCGGTCTCACTCAAGAGAAAGGTTTTGGTGCCTCCGAGGACAACGACGCCGATAATCTGGCCAGTGATTGCGAGGGTCAGGAAAGGCTTCTCTGTCCCCATGAAGAATGCGATGACAAAACGAAAACACTATTCAAGGAGTGGAAACACCTTGTCCGACATTATACTATTCGTATTTCTCTCCTTTTCGCAATATACAGCTTTGGACAGACTGACGAAGCTAATTTGTAGACGTTCCATGTCGCGAAGTATGTAGTTTCTGTGGCTTTAAGATAGACCGCGTACGCAAGTATGTGGCACATCTCGAGAAATGCAAATTCAAGAAGGAAGGTCAAAAAGAAATCGAAGCAACTGAACGACGAATGATCCTTTGCAAAAGAGCTTCCAGAGAGCTCAAACGGAAAAGGTCCACAACAGCCAATAGCCCAGACGAAGAGGGTTCATCAAAGGGAACAAGTTGCAGAAAGGGGTCACGAGAGATAGCAGATGAAGATCCAGAAAATTTACACCAACAGAGGCGAACTGAAGAAGATCATGGAAGTGCACTTGTAGCCATTAGCTCATCCTACCAAACACTCGTTAGTGATGACATTGCCACAGGTAAGATCTCATCTATTGCAGCAGATGTTTTGCTGATGTTTCCATAGAAATAGCAGCATCTGCTCATTTTAGCATGTCATCAAAAAACGCCCTAGTTCCTACACATCGTACAATGGCGTCACTCTCGTCGCATTGTGATGAACCACAAGGCGAACGTAGAAAACGCAGGCGCGTTGGTTCATTTCCACTATCTAATGGAAACAGGGAATTCACCGTGACACCTGAAGCGCCGGCGGATGTGAATCTACAGGCGGATAACATACAGACTCTGGATTCAACCTTCTCCCAATCAGCTCGAAGCATACAAGAAGGGGCGACCGAGGAGATGAGACGAGGCGGCGCCAAAGCGCAAGTTTCACGTGGAATGATGGTAGCGAGAATGGCTGAGGTGGAAAAGTTGGAGATTCCTCTTGGGGGGTACCTTTTCAAATGGATGAAAGCGAGCCGAATGAGACATCAAGAAAAAGAGAGGCGATGCATGAGGTTCACCGATACTGTGCGACTGCATGTTGCTTATCGCGAAGGCGAGGATTCCAAATTAGAGATTTGGCTATGTGCATCGATTAGGAATGACGTCTCACAAGCAACGATATATTCGGCAGAAGAATTAAGGAACATACTTGGTGACTTTCTCTTCGAGGCCGTGGAAGCTAGCAATTGGAGGAAGGAACAAGAAAAGAAGGGAATATACGATTTCAGAGGCGCTTTTCAAATTTCTTCCTTCGACGAACAAAGTGGCAGCGATTGTAAGATGGATGTTCTGTTGGGTTCTAAGATGGGACTGAATCTTTCCCAAATTGCATTTCCTTAAGTTCATTGAACTCCATCAATAAGTATTCACCAATTTGAAGTTTGTCTTCGTCACCACTACACTCCACCCTTGTGATAGAATCATATTCTCTTCGTCCGTATCTGTCTTTATTGTCCGTATACCCATACGAATGTGGCCATCTCCAGCTTTCCATGACATGTATCTATCAAAATTGACTGCGACAAACGTATGCTCTTCTTTGATCATTTCGTATTCTCCGTTGTTAGTTTGTTCGGCCTGTAAATTTCGCGTTAGAATTGACAAGCATTTCGATAAAGCTTGGGGTCGATCTTACCTCAGGCATTTTGGGGAGCAGATCCTCAGCCAAGTTCAAATCCAGGGTTGACTCGGCGATACTGGCAGAGATGTAAAAAGGAGTGCGTGCAACTCCGTCGTAGGCTCTCGGTAGAATGGGTTACGGGGAAGGGTCGAGATCAAATACAGACGCGGTTGTTGAAGGCTCGAGGTAGGGACGTTCGATTCGAGTTGGGATACACGATGTGGAGGGGAGACAATGACTACGAGATGCGTCAGTTTGATGCTTGTGACTAGGCCAAGAAGAAGTCGACAGTGGAAGAGACTGGAGCTCAAGCAGAAAGCGACGCAGTCTTTTGCAACTACCGCAGGCAACTCACCTTCCACACCAAAGGTGAACTCAGGACGTGTGTTTTGCGCAGGAATGGGTAGAGCGTGTCTTGGAAATGAAAGGCAAGTCCTTGCGCCTTGAAGCTGGATGGGTGAGATGATGCCGTGAAACGTGGCGCTGCGTGAAAGAGGTAAAAATAATATGATGTAGTCAGGATAATGGTGGGGTTCGAGGTGCCCATGTGATTTCAATGGTCAACCCGATACTGACCGAGAGGACCCTGGTGCAATTGGGCGACGATTTAGGCTGCAATCCGTGGCCACAGAAGGGCGTCTGATCTTGTGTGCAACCACCGTGAAATCTCTTGGGATGTTGGCCTGTTGGAAGAAACTCGCAAAATTGAAGGCGCTCATGATAAAACAGGCGGTTCGCAGGAAAACCCCTCAATCTCTCGTGTGTTAGTCGTCCACATCACAGGTTCCTTCGGGGGAATTGGTGAGATGTGGCTGGTGCTATCTATGTGGCTGGAGATGCAGATTTGTCGGCGATCTGAAGCCCGGCCGAAGACTGCACCAAGACAAACAAATATTGATAGGATCAGCACGTACTGGAGCAATTCTGGATCCAATTTGCTTCTCGAGTCATTCTTCATGTGAAGCTTCGGCTTCCACAATCAGCGGCCCATCTGCCCAAGAATAGACCCCAAGAGGCAGCTGTGGAGTTTGATCACGTGCAAGCAGTGTGACCATTCGAACTTGATTTCCGCATGAACCCAATTCTACCAGATTCAAGAATGCAAAATGGTCAAATTAGGTGGCGGCTTCTTTCGATTCCATCTTCCATTCTTTTAAGCTGGCTTGTCGTTTTTGGATGCAGTTCGAAGACGCACCTACCTCCTGCCAATTTTGACCGTCGAGCCGCCTGCGTTTAGGTAAGCGACATGGAAATTAGCCCTGCAAGAAAGGTAGTGATGGCTGTCCGTAACCAGTGCAGTGCGCCGGCCACCAGTAGCATGACCCTCTTTTGTCTTTCTTTACGTGTCTTCCTCCTCGAAACCCGTATCATCATTATGTGGCGGCATAGTCTGTCGCCTTACGTTATTGAGATCCTCTAGCACAAGCCTCTCGTCGAACTGCTCCACCTCGTCGCCTTCAACGATTTCCCAGTGGAATGGAGTAATGCAGCACCCGCACAACAAGATTGTAATACGGTCCTCGAATTACCGCCGTCAAGATCATGTAGCAGGCGGCTGGAACGGCAGCTAAGAAATGGCGCAATGCCGATATTGACCCCACTAGATCAAATCGCCCGCCACAGCTAACCAGGAGATCCAAAATGACTGCCAATCTGGGGCTCCCGTACTTAAGCACCTCCACTTGGATCCTGATTCACTAATCCTAGATCCTGGCAAGTGCTTCGATTTGAGCGATGCATATGCTTAGGTAGTATACAGCAACTCAAGACAATCAGCGGTAATGATCGCCTCTATTCACCTTTCTACGGCCATGATGCATTGCAACCATTGCGCAGCAACCAGTTACATCTTCCGCAAGATCATGCCTCCTACCACTACCAGCGGGTTGTTCACACCCATCGAAACCCTGCTCCTGCTGCTGTCTCCCAGCCTCCCCCCAAGTCACATAGAAGTATGATGTGAGTCATCACGCTTCCTTCCAATGGTAGGGCAAGAAGGGTTGGACTAAAGAGTTATGAAGGTCGGATGGGCTTCGCCATTCTCGGTATATATAGATCTTACTGGTTCACATCATAGTGTTGTTGGCCGTGACCCCGCTCTTATCTGCAGCGTGGTCTCTCTTCCCTATCGTTGCCATATCCACATGTCTTTGAGGAGCTGCCGCCCGACTTGTTCGTAATCCGAGCATCGGACACACATCTGCTCTCTTTTGTTCTTATATCCTTTTGCTCCCACAAAAACTCCCAAAACTTGGTAGCAGGTTGGGCAACGGTACGCGGCGTAAAGAGAAATGAATCTGATAAAATATGTTGCTTGAGGGAAATGCTGATGAACGTCTGCAAAATCCCGTCCCATGGCCAACATCAAATCCTTGCGTGCTTGCTCGGCTCCCCATGAAATGAACAATATGTGGACTATTTTCACTCCAACATCTAGAAAGTAGGGTCGGACGAGAGAGATATTACCAAGGTAGACTGGAACAAGCTGTCCTTGAACTTCATCTAGACCAAACCTTCGTGCTTCAACTTAACTTCGAATGCCGTCACAGTCCCCTTAGCAACGAAAGTATATCCATACGACTCTAGAGCACCTTGCTTTCCAAGTGGCTCACATCCATTCTCGGGGTCTTCGGCGAGTTGACGTGACATCTGTTTCGCTAAGGACTTCCGGCTTAAAGCATGATGCTACAATGGTGTGAAATGACAGAAAACCAAATGCTTTTCATTGGGAGAGCTATAATCAAGAAATGATATTACCTTACAGCACTGAATATGCGCGTTATGCCCTACCAGGTAGATACCGAAATGACACCTTCATTTACAACATAAATGGTCGTCTCCCCATACACACCCAATCACTTCAAGGCCAGATTCCATCCACCCAAGAACTTAGCAATCTGCTTCACAGCCTGGTTATCTCCAGCACGAGTTTCCATCAAGGTCCTATCCACCCACCCATCCGTATAGCTGCCTCCAAAGTCAACCAAAAAGCAATCATCACTTCGACTCCCAACAAGCACATTCTCCGCCTTTCCATCGCCCCATGTTACATCAATCTCATGCAAGAGCGCAACAGCTCTTCGAATCTGTTTCACCCACCTTGCTCTTCTCTCCTCAGAAACTCCAGCGTCATTTCTGACCACATCACTCAACCTTCCTTGATTCTCAATGAAATCTTCTAAAATCCCAATAACGACCCCTTCATCATCGACAACCAACCCCCGTAGCTTCGGCGCTGGGATAGAAGCTGCATTTTCCGATATCGTGATCTGTTGCAAGCAGTCGTATTCGCGCTGCACGGCTTTGAACGTTTGTATCGTGCCAATCTTGCAGCACATGTCATGTCCCTGTACTGACACCTTGGCGATATATCCTGTCCCCATCAGCTTGCTCGTTATCGTAATATCCCGAGAAGAGTAGCGGGGCAAGTCCTGTGTACTGTTCTTCAGATTCAGACAGAAGGAATTGAGTTGCGGTGAGGGAGGATCCTTTTGCACCATCTCTGCATGTCCTTTGTTGACAACAAGGCGAAAATAGAACGTCTCTGGATTGAGGTCGGCATGAAGATTCTTCGTGGATCGCCTGTCTTTTCGGATAGGTGGTGCTATCGCTCTGAATTTCTGCCACCCAGCATTGAAGACCAGGTCCAAGATCTCGCCTTCAGCCTCCTGGATTTTCTCTTCGTCATCTTCGTCAAAAGCCTTACTGAATTGGGTAAGAAGAAAGGTAGTTGGGTCTTCCGGAAGACCAGGCGATACTGTGACGACGAAGTGCTTCGAGTTACAGACGATGGTAAAGTCCCAATCGTGACCGATCTCTCCGGTGGTGTTTATACAGGAGTACCGAACATTCTCGTCCCAATGCGCCTTACCACCATCTGCTTCCATCTCTGATGCAATGAGAAGGTAGGCGGTGATAGTAGGTATTCTTTTGCGGTTTGTAAATGCGGCTTTCGTAGCTTTAATGATTTCCATAGTGCGCATCACGTGCTTTAACGCCTAGTAAGGCGCTTAACGTCACCTCGATTGGATGCGCAGCGAAGGGGCGGGCTCGAAAGCCAACTCTGTTTCATGTGGAAATTTACGTAATGGCACAGCAACGCTACATCGCTGCAAAAAGGTTCTTTTGTGGATCATGTGCCATCACAAGAAATAACAAGGACTGCATTGGCTATAAAACAATAACTGGCTCCGAAGAAAGTAGACTGAAGCAACAAACTACACACGCAACTGACAAGTGACAGGTGACAAAAGAAACAAGCGAAATAAAACATGATGAAACGTGCACTGTTTTCATATGAGGTGAAGCCATGGAAATACCCGAAGTCGTCTGAGCAGCCTAGTAATCCTGGTCTACAGGGTTTCTCAGCCCAACAGACATGATGACTTGAAATTTCACCCATCTCAGACCCCCTCCAACAAGTTACTTCAAACCCTCCCAAGTCCATGTTCTTAACCTCTCCAGCAACTGTGGCAGCAACGATGCTCACACACCACAGTGACGCGATATACATCCACGTAAGAAAGCAAACAAGTTCCTCCGGTATTCGGGCCTTGTTGACAGAAACAACACATCCAGTAGCCGCCTAGACTATTGTGGGCACAGCCGGGATGCCCACAAAGCGATTGTGTCTGGTTGGATTCCGTTCGAGAAACATTGTTACATAATATTCGTTGCCCATTTCGACCCCAGGGAGCATTTTGACAGTGCTGGATGGAACGCGTTGAGTGCCGTCCACAGCGGTGGTGATATCTGACGACACTGCACATGCTTGAGTCTTGTAGATTGGAGGAGGTGAGGGCTTATGTATGTGTACGTGTGAGAAAGAAGAGACACAACGTAGATAGTAACAAGCATATGATCAAGTCGGAGCAACACAAAGGAAAGTAGTATCTACTTAAATACTTATAACGGCGTCAAGGAGTTGACTTCTAACAGAACATCCAACAGACTTCCAGAGGGTTGCTGTGTCTCGTAAGAGCAAAAAGCACATTTACCCACTACTGGAGCCGCCAGGTCAACGATCTTGGCATCATCATGTAAGGTTCACGAAGACTGTCAGTCTCGAGGCAATCTCGCGCGCTAGGAGCCTAAAGCCGTCCCTATAAATGATCATATAGTGGGCGTATCGCTAATGGCACGTCTATGGGCTAAAACAGACCCAAAAGTTTTCTGAGTTGAACCACTGGCTCGCACGAAGGCCTTTTGAGGCTGGGCACAACACCAACTTGGTGGACAGCGGCGCAGCAGCGCTAAGAGGTGGCCTTGTGTCGTATACTGAGGGAATTGAGGACCAGTAGGCCAGGTGGGAAATAGCTCGGCGGTAAGATGTTTCGAACAGCTACCACAACATCGTGATACGCAGCAGGGTGGCTTTCAACATAGCAGATCAGACAGTATAGTATCTAATGAGGCATGAGAAGAGAGCATCGAGGAAGATAGATTAGCGAAAGGAACGACTACTAACCTGGTTCACATCTGAATTCAACTCGAGTTCGAGCTATAGAGAGGCCTCAGTGTTGATGGGGGAATACCCATTCAATGTTGATGGTCAAGATGACCACCTCGCTTAAAATATCCACAAGATAACCACCACAAAACGGCTGGTAAATAATTCGTCATTACGTGATCAACTAACCATCAAATAGTCATCGATCTGTATTCGCCAAATAAATAAATTTTATCTGATCATATCCTTGTGGTTCGCTCTCAATGAGTTCCAATTCCCAATTCCCTCCTTCTGACATGCGTTCCTTTTTCGCCGTCAATATGGGCCTCTTCTCCGCCCTGCCAATCATTATTTTCATGTTGGCAGCTATCGCCGAACCTGCTCTGTGCATTTTTGCTTTACGAGCAGAGACATACAAACTTACAGGTGTAATGGTGATAGTTGTATGTTACCACATGTGTTATCCTACCTCGCCCACTAACTTCGACAGTTCCATTATACTGGACCCCAAAGACTCTTGCGACATGGTCTACCAAACCCAAGACAAAATGATCTCATCGATACCCGGCTCCAAAACATCACTTTTGGAACAATTCAATGTTGTCTCGGATACTCTTCGCACACCGACTGCCAACCATTGCCAATAAACCTAACGACGCTGAATATTCCTCTGGGGGCAGTGACGAGAATCGAGGATATATATGCGCTCAAGGGCATTACCTCCGGAATAATTCATATATCGATAGCCTTGGCAATTGTATCTACAGTGATGCTTACTGTCACTGTAGCAGCTATGGTCTCTTCTCATTACTATATTTTCATGCAGCGCTTTCGCCATTTTGGCATTCTACTGAAGGGTTTAGTTGTTTTCTGGAGCATTACTACCTGCTCTTTCCTTATGCTTCCTATAATCATCACAAAACAAGCATCATGGGACTTGCACGGTATCGCTGGTATCAAAGTTTCAAATGGGCACGTCGTTGGGTTGAGTTTTGGTGCTCTTTGCTCCACACTGGTTTTGTCCCTTTGTGCATCGTTTATTTGCAATTGGAACTCATGTAATTAGAATAACTCAATCCAACTAAGCAGTTGTCTTCCTATCTCTAACTTTCGTCAATTGTCTCTATTTTGTCGAAAATTGTACTGGTCAAATGTGCAAAGTACCAGAAGTTGGCTTACCGCATGCGATGCTTCAGCTTCGTCTGTGTGCAATCGCCCTCAGTAAACCGTTCTCCACGACCACAGATCAGGAACGACGTGGCTCTCGGAAAGCTTGCCAGTACAGGGGTGGGTGATCAAACCCACTTGAATGTTGATGGTCAAAGTGACCACCTCGCTTATAATATCCACCTGAGACCAGTGACAAGCACCACAGCACGGCTTCCAACAACTACGGATCTCGTTGACCATGCACCATCGATTACAATACGCTCAGAGAAGATTGAGACGTCTCCATAAAGACAATTCAATAATTTCCCCGTTACTGACACAATGAGCCAACCAGTCCTTCGTCATTTGCGAAGGGTTCAAGCTTTTTTGGGCCGCCCAACAGATGATACTGACGAGGCTCCTCCAAGTCCGACACATGTAGGTGCACCGGAGGAGGTTCGAAGGGTGCTTAGGGTTTTGCTCAAGGACCCCTGGGATGACTACAGCTATATTCGACAGAATGGCCAGACCACAGTAACCCTGCGGAAAGCATCGTCCTTCCAGCTTGCCGATATTCGAGAGGTTTCTCCTTTTGAAATTTTAGGAGACTCGCCCGTTATTACCCAAATCAAACATCCCAACATCGCAAAAATCGAAGAGATCTATAGTTATGATGATAGGACTTTTCTTGTCATGGAACATCTTGACGTCTCTTTCGCTCAGTTGCAATTCCAGAAATATGATCTCAAAGAGCGAGAGATAGCGACAATACTTACCGAAGTACTAGATGCCCTTAGTCAATCACAACGCAGTGGCTGATAGTATCAGGTTCTAAAGGGCGTTGCTTATATCTCTTCGCTGAAGCTTTCTTGCAAAGACCTCTCGCAAGAAAATATCTGGTTGTCTCTCGACGGAGATATCAAGCTTGGTTGGTTTTCCACATGTGACACACAGCTTGTGCTTACCCACGCGTCAAAGTTCTAGACCCTCGAGAGCTCAAGTATGATGGACTATATGAGAGCCCTAAAATCTCACAGGTTCTATTGGATTTTCCAATTTTAGCCGATATCATAGAGGAAATGATGCTTTCCCGCTACCACCTCACCCCAGATGATGAGAAATGGTCTAGGGACGCGCTTGATTTCCTCTCGTGTACTCTAGAAGGGTCATTTGAGAGTTTGATGAATGTAAGGAGCAACTAGATGGTGCATTGCGAATATTGGCTGACCAAACTAGCATTGCTTCCTCAAGCAAGCTGTATCCCCAAGAAGGCTGATTCCACGCATCCGTTTTGCTTATGAAGCCGATCGTGGGTCTTGGGATTACAGTAGCGAGAAAGAGCAAGCTTTTGACTTCAATTTTGTTGCGGCAGCTTGAGGATGGGATATTTCCGCCGGGTGGTTCCTCGACTTTCATGGCCTTCGGTACTCTTAGGCGTGCCAATTACAGAACCTCACTGTAAGGTCATTATTTCATTGGTGGTGGATTGGAACTGTGACGAAAATGCAAAAGACTAGAAAAGGAACTCTTTGATTGTGGAAATCAGAGATGGGGGAAGCACGAGCATTCGCAGGCCAGCATCAAGTGCGATGCCATCTCAAATTAATGCCAATGTCGAGCAATAAATATGAACAAATTACATCAAATACAGGGGAAAATTGTCCATTTGGTCTTATCAAATATGCTGTCTGTTCCAAGTGCCGCTGCTGTATGGTTTGATTGACCACTCTCTGCTCTTGTATTGTGGCAAGGCTTACAACTCGACTTGTCTTATCGCACAAAGGGTTGAATTGATTTCTGATTGATGATAGTATCTTTTACTCGGTAGCAGTCTCATTGACCTGCTCGCTGCTCTCGTTCTCGAAGTGATGCGGCAGAAGATTCGTCGGCGGCGGGTATGCGAAATCCTGAATTACCGGAATTAGTTAATGCCAGATATCTATCTATTCGACTTACAATATCTGCCTTCACTGGCCACCAAGACTCGTCATCGATTGAACGGTATGCAGTGACTCGGCCTCGCCGACGAATGAACAGCGCTACTTCGAACCCAGGAAGTTGGCCCAGTTTGTGAGCTTTCTTGACCAATGTCTTCTGTCGCCCTGAACTCCCTTTGTACGGATTCCTTCTTTTTGCCATAGTGACGCAACACAGGGTACACTCTGTGAGGAAATGGGATGCCTCGCGGCATCTTATACATGGAACAAGTGGAGAAGATCATCTCTCAGCCCTCTGATATGTGATGGTATCACTGCTTCATTATTAAATTTCAACGACGCTACCTTTTCGTTACCCGATTGTTGTCAGCTAGTAGGTGATGCCATCAGAAAATTGACCCCTTAGAGAAACAGGGGTGACTTACCAACAACATCCCATAAATTCTACGAATCAGTGGCGAACAATTATTGGATTTTTCAACTCTTGCTTCTTAATCGTCTTCACCCGTACGTTGTTCGATTCATGGGGCACTTGTCGGTGCTCATATCAAAGCATCTCACGTATCCATACCTCCTTCGCCGACATCAACTCTTAGGACCATGGAGCCGAGCAGGCGTAGCTCTGGTACCAATGCTTAGTTGGCACGAAGATACTGCGTCCGTCCTCAGTGAGACTCTGAGAAATGCCGCAGGTATCCATTTGCACAGTTTGCTTACGTATTTAGCTTCAGCCCAACTTGCACTACCTTTATTTCTCAATGAACTACCTATTAAACACCGTCAATCTGGAGAACCCTGAGTCCAAATGTACTACCCATAATTCTCAATGAAACTGCGATCAAACGCCTGAAACCTGAATAATCCCTGTGATGCTTTGAACAAAACCGAATAATATAGTCAGAAAAAGAACAAGTACAGCAATCCAGAAAGTCCACCACTGGACAATATGACGGTCATCTCTCCATACTTGGAGGGGGCTTCGCGGCTGATGTCCATCGTAGGCATATTTTAACTCAACCAGTCGTTTTCCCCAGTATTTGTAGTGCTCAGTTGAATAAGCATTAGATGCTATGCTTTCGCACCTAATCGCACCTGGATCCAGTTGCCTTTTCTTCTGCAACTCAAAAAACCATTTCCTCGTCCTCTTGTCTCCTTTCGGCAACATGAGAGCTAGAGTGGTTTTTGTTTCTTCGATAAGGTTTTCAGGGAGGAAGGGTCTATATATACATCAGTTTTATAACCTAAGAATGCTGGAAGTCCCAAAGTCTGGAATGAAAGACTTGCCCTTGAAGAGAACGAAGGCGGTCTAGAAGTCTAGTCTGATGAAAAATATGGACTCGTATTTTTTCATTTGCGTCATCGAGGCGAAGGTGGTCTAGAAGGTTGCTTGTCCAGACAATTTCAAACCCGGCTATATGAGCCAGTTTGTGGGCGCTAAAGCTCCGAGAGAATGTTACCGCCGTTTTATCGAAACCTCCGTCGTTGAATCGATGACTCGTATCGTGAGACATAGGGTCACCGCAAGTAAGGCAAGCTATGTCCTCGAAATTCGTTGTGCGTGTCAATAGAGACTGGAATTGGTTGTTCACAACATCTCGGAGAGGCGTTTCAAGATCCCACAGGATCGATTTCCCGAACTGTCTTCCTCCTATACCTTCAAAATTCAAAGGCAATAATAATCCAGCCGCCAATCGGAGACATCGTTCTGCACGTGGCGTACGTCCTCCTAATATTTCGAAGACCGAGCTCGGCTGCATTGCTGGGTCCATCAATCGAACAACTATATCCAGGACATACCCGTGACTAACTTGAGCAGCGAGCTGCACATCCTGGGCTTCTCTCCGCGCATTCGCAGAAAGCTCTTCGTATATGTGGTGAAAGTAGGGACTATCAGATGTAGGAGAGTACATAGGATGAGCTGGGTTCGTGCCCCATAATTTGTTAATAACTGCATCCCGAAAACTTGGTGTAGTGGGTGTATCTCGGAAACTCGTTTGCAGCGCTAAAGTATGTCGTGACATGGCCTGCAATACACCTCAAATCCATCTTTGTTGGATTTGTTAACACAGATATAGTTATAAATTGTGGCGGCGCAAAACGCAGCTGGCCTTAGCGCGTGCTGTGAGGAAAGTCCGCCTTGGCGCAAATGCTTGGCCATACAGTTTGTCCACTCACGTAGCCACCACCAAGCACTCTCTTTTCCCCATGGTGTAGTCCCACCCACACAGCCACCACCAGGCACATTCTCTTCCCTAGTTCCATTCACACAGCCACCACCAGGCACTTTCATTCGCTATTTGACGCTCTCTCCATCTCACTAGAGACTTCTTACCCTTACAATTTCATCCTCCATAATTCTTAAATCATTCCCCGCTTAGTGACCCAGGCGCAATTATTGAATTTGAAGACGACGCTGGACGCGAAATGCTCTTGGGACAGAGACCAAATTGGACCGATCCACAGCGGAGGCATTCGATTAATATACAGCGAGGATTTGCGAGAATGGAAGCTCGACTTGGAAAGTTGGAATTCCTCCCCAAGAAATGCTGGTCTTCCTTACCCCCGGCCCAATCATGTCTTCAGGATACGTGGACAAAGATCGAGGGCTTCTTCCAGCTCGATACCGTTCAAACGCGCCTAACAAGAGGCGAAACAACAAATCCAGGCTATTGCTTTGACAGATTTATGTACGGCAGAAGCGAGGATAATGCCCAGCCAACGATCATTTTCGACTCCAAGAGCAAGGTATATCGTAACAATGCGAGAATTTTTTTGGCAGACGAGGCCATTGAAGTTGATGCACGAGGTATTGGGCTTGAATTCTACGAATCGGGACCAGTCTTATCAGCAGGAGATCCTCCCGCTCCGATATCTGGATTTGCGGAGAGCTCTTCTTTAGAGGATACTTTGCGAAGACCCCTAGGAGTTTCTATTACGATTGAATCTACGACATGCGTAATTGGTGGAGTGATTTCCATTAAGGGCAGGCTTTTTGGTCTCACTGTTGGCCATGCGTTTAATGACATTGATTTTGGGAAGGGTATTCCCACAAAATTTATTCCATTTATGTGCATATTCAGCTAACATTTTTGCCTAGTCTCGATCAAGAAATCTAATAAAATAATCGGCTCCTTAGCTTTCAGGAGCCGCACATACAATAAAATGAGTCTCGACTGGGCCGTTTGTACTATTGATCGTCTGGAAACTCCTCTCGTTAACCAGATAGCGTTGCAAAATAACACGGCGCCTGTCCGAATTACGACGGCAAACAAAAATCCTGACAATGCTGCTGTGCTCGTTCACTACGGTGCTGGAACTATTAGCGGCTTTATTCTCCCTGACTACTCATTAGTCGCGCTGCCTGGCCAAAGATTCCCTCAAAGGATGTGGGTTGTGATATCAGACAAAGAAATTCGTAAGGGCACTAATTCTGCACCGAAGTTCGTTATCGTTGCAAGAGCTAATAAGTCATCCCTACAGCTACAGGAATCTGTGGCGCATGGGTTATAGATAGCAAGAACAACGAAGTATACGGATACGTTGTAGCACGAAAGCCGCAAACGACAATTGTTTACATAGTGCTAATGCATGATGTTCTTCAGGATATTGCTAATCAATATCAACAACCTACCGTTAAATTACCCACCGAAGAAGAGTTATCTCAAAATCGCGTCGGTACGTTGCAAACAGCATTGCAACTTGCAGTTGAATGTAGACACTTAGACATGATTCAGAGCCTCTTGTCCGAGGGTGCCGATGCAGGTAAACAGGATTCTGGGGAGGATGAGGAGACTCCGTTCTCGTGGGCGGCTCAGAACGGGCGCGAGGCTATTGTCAAACTGCTGCTCGAGACAGGCAAGGTCGATGTTGATTCGAAGGACTCGTCGAGCCGAACCCCGCTCTCGTGGGCGGCTCAGAACGGGCACGAGGCTATTGTCAAACTGCTACTCGAGACAGGCAAGGTCGACGTCCATTCGAAGGACTCGTCGTACCAGACGCCACTCTCGTGGGCGGCTCAGAACGGGCACGAGGCTATTGTCAAACTGCTGCTCGAGACAGGCAAGGCCGATGTCGATTCGAAGGACTCGTCGAGCAGAACTCCGCTCTCGTGGGCGGCTCAGAATGGGCGCGAGGCTATTGTTAGGCTATTGATCGAGACAGGCAAGGTCGATGT
>JGI24508J20089_1000177_pt1 | contig 18570 bp, 15 predicted proteins | sample LinPmetageLP24_FD_20089 | JGI IMG/M metagenome (IMG submission 20089) | reverse complement strand
TTCTATTTGTATGTGGCGGTCGACATCTGCTACTTGACGCCTCCTTGTGTGGTGGGTGAGCTGGAACTTGCTTGGGGCGAACACGGATGCATGCTTCCTTGCCCAAATCATCGCTCGTTGCATGGCCTTCTCTAGTCCATTACAGGTTTCTTTGATTGAGCTTCCCCACCGTAGAATTGCAATATCATCGATGTAGCCTGTGGCAAGGGTATTGGGCTCTCGGTTGCAGGTCTCTATCAAGTAATAGAAAACCCTGAACATATTCTGTCACTGTAACTAGCTATAGAGGCAAAGTCTAGACAGTGAGGTTTTTTGGGGGGTTACTATCACCACCTCGCTTGAAGTTTATCCCACACTAGGTTGTCGTCACCTTACCACCTCGCTTAGCTTTGTTTTGAACGATGGTCACAGAACCACATCGCCCGCTCACAGAGACCCGGGAATACCACCACCCTTCATTGTCCAGTAGAGATAAAAATCGCTCTCTACTTGCCATAATCTCCGTACTAAACTACCTGAGAGCTCGAATCTTGAGAAAAGTAATCCCTCTTAGCTCAATCGGACCCTCTTCTTGCCCCCCCCATTCTCCATGCGTACCATGGAATTGCATTTTCCAAAATGATAAATAATTTTTATAATTATCTAGTCGCGACGGTGCAATGCCTACTTATCAACTCGGGGGACAAAGAACTGGACGTTTTAGTCACCTAGCAAGGGGTCGCGTTTGGTTGAACACTTGTGGCCCAGCAATTTTATCTCGACTAGGAGCAGGCCAGTGAGTGGCTGAAAGATCACTGCCACGAGAGTGCGAAAACGAATCGCGCATCGGATAAGCTTTACAAAGCCAGGAACTTGCTTCGAAGTTGCGAGAGAGGGGTAACCTTAAAATCTTAGTAGAGCTGAGATAAGCAACTTACTCTCACAGCGACAGCCACACCTTTCACATGCTGCGGGTTTTGTGCATTTCCCCAGGGCTGCGGCTGCGGGTTTTTGCTCGCCCACTGATAAGCCTAAATCAACTTAGTGTGTTTGACAGGGGAGATTTCCAATCGATTTCGCTGAGGTATCGTATGATCGGCAATTGTGGCTGTGCGACAAACGATGCCCAAAGATGATCAGACCATCATTCCTTACTGTGGGGTGATGGAGAATCTGAAATCTTCTCCCTTTCCGCCACACTCTTACCCGGCTGGCTCGATCTTCGCGCCACGATGCTATCACGCCATTCTTCGGCTACTCGCGTCACTGAATACTCCAGATACGAATATCCACACTTAGCTTTGTTGGCATTACCTTCGAAGTAAACCTTAACGAGCAACTTTCGCCACAACACGCCATGCAGTTGGTCGAAAACAATCGAGATCCCACCATGCAGAGGCGGTTGCCCTTGGAAGCTGAAGCAGCGCTGCCTATCGTGAACTTAATGAGCATATGTAACACTTACCACCCACAGAAATAGAAAGGAATGTATAGAAGTTACCCCCAGCACAACCGCTGTTATACAGGATTTAAAAGATGAACGTCCACGGCGAAGTCCAAGCACAGCACACATTCAACGGCGAGCAGGACATCCACGTCCATGATAGAGGCAGTACCAAAGGGTAAGAAATTCACTATTCTTGACGAGAATATTGTGGCTACGCTAACGGCTTTTCAATACCTCAGTAGCCCAGGGCTTCTAAGAAGCGTGATCCCAATCGTGGCAGGTACCATCGGACCTGTTGCTAATGCGTTCAACTTATGTGCTCTGGTGCAGCCCTGGAGAAGCGAGATACCGCCCGGTAGGACCGAGGTTGAAGGGGAGAATATTTCGGATCCCTCGTGGTACGGCGGGCAAAACTTATCATTAAATGGAGTGGCGCTGACAATGGAGAACAAACTAGGCTGATAGGTGTTAACATCGTTTCCCTTTGCTCTGGGGTCCTTGCCAACATCACATTCATGTTCGTTTACAGGCAACATGGTCATGAACTACACCCGAGCCGATTCAGTTCAGATCGAACACTCATGGTACTCACGATAATAGGGTGGTACATGGCATCTATCTTGCTCATCGCACTTGTGGTTGCTACCAATACAATCCTCAACTTACATTCGTCACCAAACCGTGCGGCCACCCAAGCCTTCCACTACGCTATCTTCGCCGCAATACTCTACTTTCTTGAAGCGTCCTTGATGATGATATTTACATTTATTATGGCTAAACCGCAAGCTGGATGTCACCACAGGCTGAGCCGTATCGCGCACCGCTCCCGCAAGCTGATGGGGCTAACCATCTTCTTCATGATCTATATACTCCTCGGCGCTTTGGTATTTTCACATATCGAGGGGTGGAAATATCTCGACGGTGTCTATTGGGCTGATGTGACACTTTTGACCATCGGCTTCGGTGATTTCAAGCCAATGTCTCGCCTCGGACGCAGCTTGTTATTTCCCTATGCGGGAGGTGGCAACATCACCCTAGCTGTAATTGTCTACTCCATAACTCAACTTGCGAAGCAATCCTATGGAGAGAGCATTGAGATAAACAGAGGGAAGAAATGGGAGAGGACAGTGAAGAAGTTGGCAGGCAAGGACAAAGAAACAAAATTCAAGGAGATGAAAGAATACCGTATGAAGGCCAGGGCTAGTACTGCTCTGAAGCAGAAAGCAAGGAGTGGTGTGTTGTGGGCCGTCTCCTTTCTCGTCTTCTGGCTGTGCGGTGCCGCCATTCTCTTTATCTTCGAGCGTCATCGGGGATGGACGTACTTCCATTCAGTATATTTCGCCTTTACGTCGCTCTTCACTATCGGATATGGGGACTTTTATCCCCAAACAAATTTTGGAAAGGCCTTCTTCGTAATGTGGTCTTTACTCGCCGTGCCTGTAATGACGATTACTATCGCTCACGCAGCCGAGACTTGGGGAGATCTCCTTTTCTTCTTTGATTGGGATGATTTGGTTGCTTTATTGTACACCAAAGTCAGGAACCATTGGAACAATTGCAGGCGTAGATTCGGGTCACCAAACGACGAGAGAAGAGCCGAAGCCACCCATGACAAAGACAAACAGCCACATGGTAGAACGGGTAATGCTATACTGGGCGCCGAGGAGAACATACAACTCAACACGCGTGACGAGAACTGCCTCTTGGTAAGTCAGGTAATACGAGTTCTGAAAGATCACCTAGACCCCAAGGAAGAAACCCCGATGAGTTACGAGCTGCGCGACTGGGACTGCTTCATATCCCTCATACGGACGCGGGATGACGGACATGACAATGGCGGCATCATAGATCCGCTTAGACAATGGAGATATGAATCCGCCTTCGACTGGAACAGTGAGTATAGTCCTCTGATGAATTCTCGCCCCGAGACGGAGCTGCTACTGAAGAGTTTGTTGTTGGAGTTGAAGCGCCAGATCAATCAATTCAGGGGTCTGGACTGAAATGACAGCTCATTTATATACTAGTTAATCAAACCCGCAAAGGTGAGCTCTTGGTATATCCATGAGCGAACAGAAAGCACCGCCTATCTGGCCGGGGAACAAGTTGGAATTTTGGAGCGCATCACGTGAGACTTTCTGTCTGAGGGGGTTGTTCCAGGAGCGTCCTTGTGGTAGGAACCTCAAGACAACAACAGCGAACGAAATTTTTTGAAATTGGACAGCGAAAACCACATCTAGCAGTCCTCCTTCTGGCCACTTGAGAAGCCTGAGCATGTGCGCATTGCCCAGTGTGACATAGGCATTATGGCGACACCGTGGCCTCAAGTGACAGCATGGCCCACCGATTTCCGCGAGCACGCAGCATACCTCAGCGATTACCTCGGAAAATCACTTGCCTGCATCGTTGGCTTCAGTGGCAGGAAGCTTGGGACAAATGCCAATTCTGGACCCCGCATGAGGTGATCACGATTCTCAGGCTTGGTCCACACATGGTTTGTAATTACGCCACCACAATCTGGATTTTAGAAGGGCCTCGCCAGATTGGAGGAGCTAAAAACAACAACGACACTTGCAGCCGCATCGTATTTGGACATGCGCAATTCTCGATGCATGCCATTTTTGGACACGTCAATTTTAGGCACACGGTAATTCTCGATACATGCCAGTTTTGGACAGAAGCTCGTTTTGAACAGAAACAGAAGACGGGCGGCAGAACACGAGGGGCAAAATCGACGAGAAGCGACGAGCAGCACAAGACACAAGCCGAGGAGAGCCAATGAAGGGGGTGAAGAGGTGAAGGGGGTGAAGGGGGTGAAGAAGGGTTGATGAAGGAGAATGAAGGAGGGAGGATGATGGAGGATGATGAAGGTTATCAAGATCTGAAGGGGGATCTTTCAGTACTCACACGTAGAGACATTGCAATAGCATGCCTTCAAGCCAATGACTCTTGCCGTCTCCTATCGTTGACGAGGAGAACAGCCACAAACAAAACGGCAACCTGAAACCCATCGAAGCTCAAGTTCATAACATCATTTCCGAGAATCCAGCCAAGTACGACCATCAGCGGGATGAGTAGAAGTGATACCTGCATGCTGGAACCGACTGCAACACCGATGGCAAGATCCATTTTATCCTTGCATGCAACGGTCACAGCCGTGGCGTGCTCGGCGGCGTTTCCAACAATTGGGAGTAAAATCAAACCCACGAATTCCACTGAGATATGTCCCCCATCAACTATAGAGCTGATACCATCGACCATGAATTCTATGATTTGTTAGTATTTTCAAATGCAGTGGAGTGACATTACATACCTGCGCACAGTCCAATGATGGTGGTTGCACCAGCTAGTGTGGCCCAAGCCACGAAAATATGGAGTTGCGGTTCCTCAGGCTCCTCCTTTCGCTGTTCATAGGCAGTTGGTCGGATTAGTTCATCGTCTAGCAGTCTGTTTGACAATTTCGCCCTTCCAGGTCCAGCACCAGTACCGCCTGCCTTGACTAGACCCTTTGCAATAGCGCCTGGTGGTAAACAGCTAGGAGGATGACAGCAGTGCCACGGGAGATCGCGGCAATGGGGGCGTCCGTCGTAGTGGTCCATATATCGAAAGCTGTAGGAATAACCACGCTGGCCACGGCAAGTGCCAATAAACTGGCAGCAGTCTGTGCTACAGTCTCGTTGAAGAACTGTTCCTTTCTCCGAAGCCCACCGAAGAAGAAGCACATGCCCAGAACGAGCAACAGATTCGATAAAATACTGCCGATCAACGATGTCTGGACGACTACGACCTCTTTTGACCAGAGCAATAATTGCCACAATCATTTCCACTGCGTTACTAGAAAAGGGTCAGTATCGCCGGATCTAGGTTGGCAATCATGAGACGTACCCAGAAGAGGCGTTCAAAAGACCACCCAAGCTTTCTCCAACATGAAGAGCTATTTCTTCCGTCGCAAAGCTTAACATGCCTGCCAGAGGTATAATTGCAATAAAGTTGACCACGAACACGACCTTGCCGTTGACTCCAGCATAGTTGATCGCAATACCCACAGGCGCGGCCAGAAGTAATAAGTTCATCCAAGAGTTGAAGATGGTCGCACCAAGCTGATTCCTGACGGTAAAAGGCTTATGTTCAAGCTTCTTTCCTTTATACCAAGGTTGCTTCTTCGGCTTCTCTTCCTCGTCGTCATCCTGATTCTGTCCATCATCCTTCTTGCCCTTCCAAAATTTCCCCACAGATCGATGACGTGCCTTCTCCTCTTCGCTCCTAGGTCTTGATTGTCTCTCCACTATTATTTGCTCGCTATCTGGACCACTGCGCCGCCTATTCGTGCCATCTGCCCTTGTCATTTCGAATTCATCGGCCTTTGATTCTCTTCGAATGCAATCGCCTCCGAATTTTGGTGGCGCTGGTATTGGTTCTGTCGCACCTTTGACAGTGGCGATGCATCCTCTGCCCCTATTGCAGCCTCCACGTCTCTGCCCGTGCCCGTTGGTGATGGGGGTTGTGCCCATGTACTTGATCTGGTCATCTTTCGAAATGGGTTGTATGGGTCCCCGTACCAGGCCTCCTTTCGTGCCGCGCGCTTTATCGTATCTATTCCAGCCATTGTAAGCAACAGAATTAATAAGACAGAAATGGCTCCTTTGCAACCATTTCCTGCTATGCGCAGAGGGAAGAGAACTGACGCATATTAAAGTTGGACATGACGTTGGATGTTACTCCTGGCTGAAGCAGGCAAAAATAAGTCGTCGTTTGGTCTAGCGAGGTGAGTTTATGTTGGAATTGGCCTAGCACCTGATTATGTAAGCTATGCGATAAGGCAGACCTGCCCCATAGTGGATCAATAGAATAACTCTTCAACAAATCATCGATCGACATATGTGCCTTGCATCCACCGTCAAACCACCAGTAATAGCCTGCGCACCAACAGTTTAAGCTGCTGAGGGTGTCTGCGTGATTAATCTGAGCACATCCGAGGATGTTGCACTGTCGCACGCCTTTTCGAAAGAATTGTATGTGGAGAGGAGGAAAGAGTCCTGGACTGTATTGCAGTTGATGTCTCTGGAGGCTAATTAATCTTAGGCCTAGCAGATAGTTATATATCCAAAGCCACGAGAGACTCTGCACTACAGTGAGACTTTAGACCTTGCATCTACAGTACAGTGGTAAGTGTGAAAATCTGAGCGTGATGGGAGAAAATATCCTGATCCTCAATTAACTTGCCACTGTGGTATCGTTCTTAATCACGTCGTCGTATGTGAGTAGCATACAACGTGCAGGAAAGTAGAACTATAGGGTCGAATTGCCATTTCTGAGCAAGTGATTGGTCTCGCCACCCTTGAAGGCACAGCCACGATCACCTTACTTGGACAGCATCATACTACCAGCGAACGACGAGTCGAAACGAGGCTCAGGCCACTTACAGTACAGTACGTGAGAGCTTTTTCGCGGTGAACACAGACAATGCAACTGGCTTGTTTACTTTGTGTTGCGAAGTACGAGGTGGGGGTACCAAGAAGGTTAGCCTAGTTCTGTCATCTCCAGTGTTTTCTATACTGTAGTACTGTACTGTACAGTACTTAGTAGTCCCCAGTTGCAACAAATCCGAGCTAGCCTTGTAGATCCTATTTCCTCCGTGTACCATCGTAAGGGTGAAGCCAAGAGACGATCTTTGGTGCTTTTATCGATAACCTTAATCAGACCACGAATCTGCCTGGTTTTTCGGTTCCGGATGTGTTCGTGGCGCAATGTGGCTTGCTGCTTTGGGCCCATTGCATTGTAGGTTGGACATACAGGTCAGTCCAATATTTTGGCATAAATCAACTTCACTTCTACTGCAAGTGTACGTTCGAGATGATGGAGACGGTCATTGGAAAGGGAAATAAAGGTCAAGTGCCTAAATTGGGTAAAAATTGTACGGCATTGATATGTTCTAAGAATTATTGAAAGGTTAGACTTGGGAAAGAGGACCGTCGGAGGTGGAATTCGTTTTAGGATCAATCCTACCCGTCAACTGGGTCTCCACACGGTATCTTGACCACCTGAGCTTCCCTCACCATCTTCTCCCATCCCTTGTCCTCTGCTCACAGTCCCATCCTCCAACTTGTCCGCATGCCTCGCCTTCATAACCGGCGTTAGGCTGTCACTTAAGAAAGAGCTTGCGCGATATTGCTTTTTGAAATCCGTAAGTGGTGTTTCGCTTGCTAGATGAAAAGACTATGCGATCCGTAGTAGTAGGTTGAACGCTCTTATTGCGTCGTCCGGCAGGGTCTAGCGGGATTCAGGTAGCCCTGTCTGTATGTGGAAAGTATCACGTAACCTTGACGTTGGCCTTGTTTCCTGATGCGCAGCAGCTTCAGTACTGGTGGAAGCATGAGATGCGCGGTGGTTCTCGAGTTCATGGTATAACTGGCCAAGTGCAGCAATATACTCTTCGGGGCCGGCGTGCGCCCGGCGGAGTTCGCGGAATCTCGATCTGGCTGGAGTGTTGTCGCTGACTTCATATGGTGGGGGTGGGGGTGGAGGAAGAGGCTCATCGGTTGAGGTAGCTGCAGTGTTGGAGTCGTTGGTGGTAGCGGGATGGAGGTCGTAGCGACTAACCGAAGTCAACGAGGTAATTTTAGAAGTGAAAAGGTGCAGCTTACCATATAGGGCATGTTCCTGATATATTCAGAAGCCAAGGATCGATGCAGACGGGGTGAAATTTGTGGTTACAGGGAAGCACACGAATCTCTTCGTTTTCGACAAATTCCTCTAAGCATATTGAGCATTCGAGGCTGCCGGAACGAGTCTGGAAAGTTGGCTGAGCAGCTAATAGACCTTCAGTCGTCGTCGCTGGCGTATTAGTGCTTATGTCGGAGTTGACGATAATTGCGTCTGGGTCAGAAGGGTTATTGGCGTCGACGGTGGTCGATTGGGTACGATTGTCTAGACTAGTGACCGCCAGCTCGATATCTCTCTGGGCGGCTGCGTTTGTGTTTTTGTCGCTGTTCTCGCTAAATCTGACAATTGGGATGCTCTCAATCACGGCTCTTGTGAGGCCCTTCGCTCGGCTTTGCTTTGGCCGTCCTGGCCTTGCTGGTTGAGGACCGTACCGCTCGGGATTCTGGTGGGCTCTGAAAGCTCCGATCGCTATGGCAATCATAACCAATACAAATATTGCACTGAAGATACCAAAGAAGATGGCAATACCAAGCCCGGATCTCCGACCGAATTTAGACTGGGGGTCTGGAGTAGGAGGCGCCATTTGTGCCGACCCAAATCTGATTGAGAGCATAGTGAATGCTATGAAGCAAAAGGGATTGGAAGAGGATGCTCTTTTAGTGCTTTTGTAATACAGTTGCATTTTCAAAAGTAATTGATATCTTTTTACAACTATCTAGTCCCAAGGTGCAATGCCTATTTATCAACTCGGAGGACAAACAACTGGATTTTGATATCACGTTCATCTCGACTAGGAGCAGGAAAAGTGGCTGAGAGATCACTGCCACCGAGTGCGAAAATGAATCACGCATCGGAAAAGCTTTGCAAGCCACAGCCCGTGGTGGAGTGAGTTGCTTCGAAGTTGCTAGAGAGGGGCAGCACTCTCGAAAATCCCGGTCGAGCTGAGATGAGCAACTTACTTGGCTCCGCTGTGAATGTGGCGCGGACGCATGCCCACTGACAAAGAATATGTGATATGATGTTATTGTGGTATGATGCGATCAGGAGACTTACGCGACAGCCAGTGACCCCCGGATCGCTAAGCGAGAGATTCTTCCCAGGGCCACGGCTGCGGGGTTTGTGCGTTGCCACTGATAAAGCCTAAATCAACTTCACCTTCGTATGTTTGACTGGAGAGATGGCTAGCCGATTTCGCTGAGGCCTATAAATGTTGTGCTATCATACCACAGTTCACGTAGAACATGTGATATGACAGCAGCATGCAACTTATCGTACGATCAGGAGATTTGCTCAACAGCTACATACAACGTAAGCCTATATTGAAACTTCTTACGAGATCGTTCGATTTTACGGTGCTGACTAAGTGGCTGAGCACGGCCACATGCTTGCATTTGCGATTTTTGTGCGTTTGCTTGGTCAGTTGAGAGAGCCTCTGTGGAGATTGCAGAGCAGTTGTGTCCAGAAAAAACACATGTGACTTCTAGCCTTTTTACAATTGCATTGATCTAACGACATATTAGATATCTATCAAAACTCTCAATCCTCTTCTCACTACCTAGTGGAAACGACGGCTTAACCAGAAAATGGAACCACTCTGTAACTCGACGACAGCTCAGCCCCAGCTGAGCACGACGACATTCCTAATACGCAATCTCCATTGCCCCTCATGTGTCTCCAACATCAACAATTCTCTTTTCGCTCTTAGTCCGAAGCCATTGTCAGTGTCTAGCTCTATCGTGTCTCAGACTGTTGTCATCCAGCATGAATTCTCTCTGGCCCCAAAGACCATCTCACATGCGCTTGAGGAAGCTGGATTTGAAATTGACAGCATAATTCAAGACCCCCCTGCCGAGTCCGATCGAACTGGCGACATTGGGAGTGATCAAGACGGGTACCCGCAGGCCCATCTGCCTGAGCAGGTTTTAAAGAGATGGGGGTCGATTGGGAGGCACAAGAAGAATGAGGAAGAGAGGGAGAGAGCGAGACATGTAGAGCGGTGCGATATGTGTCGTGCGGAGGAGGCTGCGGGATCAAAACCGACGACACTTTCTGCCTTGATAAGCGCTGAGGAGATATCACAGCAGAACGAAGAAGGGCGGCGCAATCAGGATCAACTCCATGAAGTTGCGAGTGACGGGCTAACGGATCAGCCTTTAATGGCTGTACATGTCAGTCCCACACCAAAACTATTTCGAGCCTTATTGTCAATCTCGGGTATGACCTGCAGCTCGTGCGTTGGCAAGATCACCGAGGCTCTCCGATCCAAGACGTGGATACAGTCCGTCGACGTTAATCTTCTTACCAACAGCGCATCTGTGGACTTCTATGGCAGAGAGCATCTTGGAGATATCATCACTGCCATCAAAGTTATAGGATATGAAGCAACGGTTGATGAGAATGAGGAGCTTCAAGATTTTAGAAGCCCTAGTTTATTATCGACAGACGATACATGGCGCGCGACTTACGCCATAGCCGGGATGACGTGCAGCTCTTGTGTGGGTAGTATTACGGGCGCGCTTAAGATGCTTGACTGGGTCGTGAAGGTAGAAGTCAACCTGATCTCAAACAGCGCCACGGTAGTATTCAAAGGGAAAAGTCACCTGGAGAAGATCGCCAAGACCGTTCAAGAGCTGGGATACGATGCGAAGTTGAGTGCTGTCGATGATCTGAACAAATCTCGCAAACGGAACAATCAAAGGACGGTTACCATTCGCATTAATGGCATGTATTGTGATCATTGTCCTTTACGAATCTTGGAGGCATTGAAAGCGCAAGGGACTGGCCTGGAAATCGAGGGGACTCTGACAAGAAAAAATCCATTTTTGAAGGCCACATACGTGCCCGACGCACCTGAATTTACGATTAGACACATCCTGGCGTCTATATCGGCAACCGATTCGGCGTTTGAAGCGTCTATCCATCACCCTCCTACTCTTGAAGAGCGCTCGCGGAAGATGCAAGCTCGCCAGAGGCGACGCCTTCTACTCCGTCTGATACTTTCTATCACAGCCGCCATTCCAACGTTCATAATCGGTATCGTCTTTATGAACTTTCTTTCATCTAGCCACCCTAGCCGACAATACCTGATGCATCCGATATGGTCAGGTAACGTCAGTCGAGCCGAATGGGCGCAGTTTATTATGGCTACTCCCGTTTATTTCTTCGCAGCGGACCTCTTCCACCGTCGCGCGATTGCAGAAGTACGAGCATTATGGAGGCCAGGGAGTCAGACTCCAATTCTCCAAAGATTCTACCGTTTTGGTAGCATGGACATGCTCATGTCTTGGGGCATTTCGATAGCATATATCTCCTCAATCGCCGTACTTGCCATAGATGCAACCCATCCTTCTAATGCAACAGCGATGAAAGGGAATTCATCTTATTTTGACGCCGTGGTTTTCTTAACTATGTTTCTGTTAATGGGAAGGCTACTCGAAGCATATAGCAAAGCGAAGGCCGGGGACGCGGTGACGATGTTGGGAAAGCTTCGACCAACTGAAGCAATATTGATCGATCACGTGGGAAGCGACGCCGGGGACGACCAGGATCAGCCACGGCGACACCAGCAGCTAGTCCACATTGACTTACTCGAATATGGTGATACCGTTCGAGTGCTTCACGGCGGTTCTCCGCCTTGTGACGGCGTCATTATCGAAGGCGAATCGAGGTTTGACGAGTCGAGCCTTACAGGAGAGTCGAAGCTCGTAGGGAAGTCAGTCGGCGATGAAGTCTTTTCTGGTACGATTAACAAAGGCGACCCTATCTTTATTCAAATCTCTCGTGTCTCTGGAGCCTCTATGCTAGATCAAATCGTTATAGCGGTTCGCGAAGGGCAAACCAAACGAGCGCCAATTGAGCGTGTCGCTGACGTTCTCACTAGCTATTTTGTGCCATTTGTCACCTTGGTCGCCGTCTTTGTTTGGATTATCTGGTTAAGCCTTGGACTTTCTGGCTCGCTCCCCCAAAGCTACCTTGATGTCAGCGTCGGAGGCTGGCCGTTTTGGTCGTTGCAATTTGCAATTGCCGTCTTCGTTATCGCTTGTCCCTGCGGAATTGGCCTCGCCGCTCCCACTGCTCTTTTCGTCGGTGGTGGGTTAGCCGCCAAACATGGGATCCTCGTCAAAGGAGGAGGAGAGGCGTTTCAAGAAGCCAGCGATCTCGATTGTATTGTGTTCGATAAGACTGGCACGCTGACGCAAGGTGGAGAGCCTACTGTCACTGATCTTGAATTCGTCGCTCGAGAGGACTCAAAGCTTATCCTTAGTATGGTTAAGGTGTTAGAGGAGAGCAGTGGTCATCCTATTGCAAAGGCGGTGGTCTCATTTTGCGAGGCGAGGGAGACGCAAGGCGTCCATTCAACGAGCGTGGAAGAGATTGCCGGAAAGGGGATGAGAGGCTCTTTTGTGTCCGAGACAATAAACGATCAGGAGATCGAGGTGTTGATCGGAAACGAGACCTTGATGACGGACTTTAATGTTGTCATCCCCAAGTCAAGCATCACCGCCCTCGATAGCTGGAAGGCCCAAGGGAAGTCGGTTGCTCTAGTAGCTATGAGATACATTCCTCAAAACACATCGACAACTGGGACGATGCTGAATGTGAGGACGACTTGGAATCTCTCAGCAAATTTCGCAGTTGCGGACCCGCTCCGTCCGGAAGCTTGCGATGTTATCCGGGCGCTTCGAGGCCGGGGAATAGGCGTCTGGATGATATCTGGCGATAACCCTACGACGGCGTACGCTGTTGGCGATATGGTCGGCATTCCGAGGACAAACATTATCGCAGGGGTTCTACCTGATCAGAAGGCGGAGAAAATCAAATACTTACAGAAATCCCTAAAGAAGTCGAACGCCCGAAGCATTTTTGGAAAGAAGCGAGAGCACAGTTATAAAAGAGCAATGATCGCCATGGTTGGAGATGGTATTAACGACTCCCCGGCTCTTACTGTAGCCGATGTAGGCATTGCTATTGGCTCTGGTTCAGATGTTGCAATCTCTTCAGCCGAGTTTGTCCTTATTTCATCAGGCTTGACCTCTTTACTTACTCTTATCGACCTTAGCCGAACTGTGTTTACCAGGATTAAGTTTAACTTCGGCTGGGCCCTGGTCTATAATATACTGGCCCTCCCCATAGCCGCCGGTGTACTATATCCGATCAAGAGCAGTGGAGGTCATGTTAGGCTCGATCCTGTCTGGGCTAGTCTAGCTATGGCGTTAAGTAGCCTGAGCGTCGTCTGCAGCAGTCTACTACTGAGGACTAGGCTGCCAGTCGTGGGGTTTAGATTGGGTGAAAAGGATGCCAATAGCACATTGCAGGCCTTTATTGATTATATTGTATCAAAGGTTTTGGTTTGGTTTTTTGTTACTTATTTATATTTTCTGAAGCTTAAGAGTTAATTGAAATGCAAATAGGAGCGTGGTTATGTAGCGGAAAACCTCTTTCTCCTCTTGGCTATTTGGATTAGTTCTCTCATAATTGTGTTACGAGTCCCGGCTTAGTTCTTTTTCTTTGTAATACTATCACGCATTCTAATTGAATTATTAAGAAATGAGCATTCTTTCTATGTGAAATAAAGCAGCTAGACCTTAAAGTGGCTCGTGACCTTATATTCCCAAAATTTCAATCTCTCATCGAGCAGCACGTGGTATGAGAATTCATAATAATTACTATAAAGATAGATATGATAGGCAAGATAATAGTACTTGTGCAAATAGAGTCTATTACAGCCATGTATATTGCTAAACAGAACATCTGCTAGGTTATTTTATATTACTCCTGAACCTCGAGATAGAGGTCTTCCTCTCAATCTGAAAAGAGTAACACCAGGCTCCTCCCCCCCCCCCCCCCCTAAAGATAATAAAAATTCAGAGAGAAACGTAATTTCATTCTTTTAGCAATTAAATGAAAAGCTTGTGATTTTGTGTAAAGTAGCATATTAAAGGTATGACGGTTGATTATGAAATGGTATAGCCAATTCTAGAAACGTCGTCATCTTCACCATCCGGCGCCAGCAGGGACGAGCCGCCAAATATATCTACTCCCCACCATGGATTATCTTGGACCCACCTATACGTGTCGAAACTCGTGGGAGAGAAATATCCTTGAAGCTCCATGCTCTGGTCGTATGTTGTTGTCGGGTCTGTCCACGGTGCTTGTTCGAAAGCTGCAGGGTGCAAAGCTTGCGGGACCATGTCTGGCATGATCGCCGAGAATGGATCGATAGGTTTTTCCGCTTGGATGCCTTGAAAACAGCTGCTCTCTGGAATTGAAGATATAAATGGGGAATAGGTGCTCGAAGTTAAGTCTGGAGAGAGAGCTGGAGGCTCAGTCTTCGTAGTGAGCATGGAATCCTGGGCCTGGGCCTGGGTCTGATCCGAATCCGAATTAGTTGACGAGTCTTGTGCTTGTAAGAAGCGTTCCCCGTCATCAATGGATTTGTCCTGGAGACCCTCCTTGTCGCTTCCGGAAAATTCGGGGTTGCTATGCGTATCATGCTCGAGCACTCCCAACCGTTCGAGAATATCGTGTGTTAGGGGGGCCCCGCTGCTGGCTTCTGAGAGAGGAGCCCCGAGCCAACCTTGGCCACTCAATGTTCTTCTGTACATCTCTTGGAGGCCGAGGACAAGTTGCATCTGTTGCTTCTCGAGCAGTCCTATATATCTAAGGAATTATTAGCGGCAGTTTCCTTGGCGGAGTCAATAATAACGGTTTGTACCTACTCCACAGTGTAGCCTTTCTGGTGAACCTTTTCCGGGCTTCTAAAGACGCAGATCGCATTATCCCTTCGACACCGATCGCAAGGCGTTTCCCCATGGCACTAAAACTTAGAGCTTAGCGTCCCTCATTGTACTGGCCACATCAACTGCTTTCTGCAATCAGTCACCCACCTTACTTTTCTTCAGTTTGCATCGTCCACACGCTTTGGTGGCGCGCTTCCGGCCCCTAGAATTCATGATTGAGGCTTGCAAGGAAGGAGAAGAACGACGTAGTGACATAGTTTGCGCAGGTGGGAGGAGCTGGAAACCTGTTTCTTGTGATTATGGAAATTGAGAACCACCCCGGACTATGTAGTCTGCAAGCTGTATGACTTCGACGGAATATGAGGTAAATTGCACGGCGCCTAGAATCTGTTCCGAGGCGCGGGTAGCTTGTCATCTGGGCCACAACATCAAGACTGCGTAGCCACACACACGTACGAAGTAATTACGACACAGCGAGGCGTAGCACATTGACTCTTGAGAGTGGCCTGACATGCTTCCGAACAACGTTCTTCAAGCACAGGTCATTGCCACAGGTTTGTGGGGTGAGGGGGAATGTGGCGTTACGATAATCATCGTATGATAATACAAATGAGGTCAGGCCACGCTTGTGCACAGCCACAGTCTCTCCGACTCAGGAGGTGGCGTCTGATGCTCGACAAAACTTCTGTGACTTATATAACAGTAACACACCTCTCTATCGAATGCTACTGGTAAACAATTTCCTGCCGTCTTAATTACTCTATAAAATACTGATATCATCACTGGTCTAAGCAATTGGGTTTTCTTTTACTCTGAACAAAACATTGCAGCCTTGGAAAGGAAATTCCGTCGCAAGTATGGGTCTTTATAACACTATCCATAGTATTGTGGACTATCTTCTTACCTATTGCAAATTGGTAACGTATTAGTATTCTCCGGAAATCTATTAACAAGCTGACCTGGCCGTAGGTTCAAAATCGAGAGGTTGGATGGAGAACCTTAGATCGAAAAGTAGGATGACAGCAAGAATGCACAATACAGCGCTAATTTGGACAGTCTGGACGGTATATGCGGGAACAGATGCCTCTAGTGTGGAAATTGAAGCTACTGATCTTGTTCAGCCCATTGACAGAGTGGAGTGAGTTTAGAATCCTAGTCCTTCGTATCGGGATTTTCAAGTTCTTAATCTGCTAATGGGTTGTAACATTTAAGTTGAGAGAACACAGTTTCTACGATTACGTTTACGTGAGAAGACTCTCGAATACGGTGAGGATTGCTCATTTACGCTTTTGGTCTAGTAGCTTGCTCAGCTAGCTGACGAGCTGTGATTGTAGGCCGACAGGAGCGAACACCTGCTTCTCGAAACAAGATTGAAAGCTTCATCAAATTCTACAACATCAATATGAATGATTTTGAACCCTCGGATAGCAACGCTTATGCGGTTCGTCTTCCAATGCCAATTGGCCAGTGAATATGTTGTCACTAACGCCGTAGACTTCTGAGGAATTCTTCACCCGTTCGCTCAAGCCTGGCTCGAGAACTATTCATGACGAGGATAATCCAGAAAGTTTTGCGTTTGCCCCTCCATCAACTTTGCGCTAACTTGTTTCAGTGTCAAGCTGTTGTGGTTGCCGACTCTCGTGTTGTAGTGTTCGACAGCGTTGCTATTACTCAGTCTATTTGGATAAAGGGAAAACAATTTAGCATTCAAAATCTTACCTTAGAGCCTAAGCTCTCAAAGGTATGGAGTGACGGTGCTGTGGCAAGTTTTCGCCTCTCTCCGCAGGATTATCATCGCTACCATTCCCCAGTTGAGGGCACACTTGTCTGGTGGAAGCAAATTCCGGGAGAATACTACAACGTCGACGCGATTGCTTTGAGGTCGAATGTGGATATTCTGACGAGTAATGCTCGAAGTTGCGCGTGTATATCGACAAAGGCATTCGGGCAGGTTCTGTTTGTAGCAATTGGGGCAACAGGAGTTGGGACAGTGAAGTTCGTTTTTAATACCTCAAATTAAACCTCTGTTAATGGTATGTAGGTTCCACGATCACTTTCGAAAGGAAGGTTCGAAGATTAAAAAGGGCGAAGAGGTTGGAATGTTCGAGTTTGGAGGCTCTAGTATCATCGTTGCCTTTGAAAAGGGACGTATACTTTTCGATGAGGATTTAATCAGCGTTAGCAAACGTGCTATCACTGTGAACGTCGAGGTGGGCATGAGGCTTGGTAAAGCACTAATTAGCGCCTAATGTGTAGATACGACGAAGATGTGTGACTATGAGATTTTGCAATTTTTGTTAGAAGCTGACCAGGTGGGGGGCCAACCCCTGCATTCTTTCACGGACAGGCGGGCCTCTATTTGGCTAGCAAATTGTGTATCCCTACCTTCTCTTACTTCAATTCAATCACTCAGACCTGCTACTTCAACAATTTTAGTGTTTTCAGTAGATGCTCTTCGTGTACCAATAACTGATATACGAGCCTCATGTCTTCACTTCTTGCACGATAGGCTATATACAATGCATAAGTTGGTGATGCACAATCATGAGTTCGAAGTTCAATAGTTTATTAATCACGTTACAATATTCATTAAATTGCCAATTTTGTCATACGTAATATCTTTTAAAAGATTTACTATTATTGGCAACAATTGAACCTCTTTTAATCTTTTAGATCGGAGATACCCGACGTCGATTAAATATCTCTCGCTCAGCGACGATGTTGGCGCCGCATTAAAATCGAACCATCTGATGATGATGACACACAAAAGTATCTGCTTATGCCGTGACCATGGAACCGCCAGTAGATTTAAGGTTATCAAAGGCAACGCACAGACATGCCACCGGCGCGCTGGATTTCTCGCCTAGCGATTGTCTGTCACCCCACAAAACCTTAACCATTTTCCTTGTCCTGAGATCGTATGATCGGGGCTGTTTGACAGGGCACGATCCGATCAACCCCGCCATTATGTGGTGACACCACAATTCCGTCAGATGCAATGGGACATGGCTGGAGCCCAACCCACTGCAGCGGGAAAAGTATCAGGTTATCCTTCTTAAATGACCTGCAAGCATTGGCGCCATCGCATCGCAAAATACCGCCATGTTCTACAACGCCTGGGCGGAAGCGGCCTGGGTGCGATGTGCTATGATATATCATACTACAAACGTCTAGCGCGGATATTTTGCACTCTTGTACCCCTTACCTTTCCCCTCTCTGAGATTGAAATAAAGGCATTGCATCTCCTAGTTCTAATTGTTCTTCGTACATCAAAATATTGCTCTATATTGAACCGCTCTACAAAAGAAGCAGTCCTTATACCATCGTCACTCCTGCCTTTCGTGGAACTGGAGTCTATCACATCGACGACGAGAAAATCGGAGAACAAGTGAGAGGACGATTTACAATTTCAGCTGCTATAGATAATATGGTATTCCTATCAAATTCCGTTCCTATAATAGCATCACTATGGGCCATTCTGCTGTCGATCACGGTCTCAGCACAAGGAACGATGGGGGGTTTGAACAACAATAATCAAACTTTAGCCGACCTTACTACACCACCTCAGTCAAATGGTGCTATGTTTGCCATCGTTGGGANCGTTGGCGGTATGCTCCTGTTTGTCATCGCAATGGTTATGGTGACTGCAGCTGTGCAAACCCATCGCCATCCCGAGCGGTACAGCCCTCAACAAGGAAGGGCAGGACGACCCAAGCAAAGCCGAGCGAAAGGTCTCGCAAGAGC
>JGI24508J20089_1000176_pt1 | contig 19266 bp, 29 predicted proteins | sample LinPmetageLP24_FD_20089 | JGI IMG/M metagenome (IMG submission 20089) | reverse complement strand
AGTAAATCTATATAAACAGACTACTCTTTCTGCTGCACATCAAAGGGGGATTTTAAAAATTTACAATAGAATCTTTAAAAAACAAAGAGAGTTTAGTAGCTGCTCTAGTTGTGTTATCANNTTAGTTAATGAAATGAAATTAGTTTTAAAAGCATACGAGAATGAGTAAACTAAAAATATTAAATCTATACGCTTGTTTAGGAGGTAATCGATATAAGTGGGGGGATGAACACGAAATTACGGCCGTAGAGTTGGATGAAGAAGCTGCTAGGTTATACCAGGAAAGATTTCCTAATGATACAGTTATAGTTGCAGATGCGCACCAATATTTATTAGACCACTACAAAGAGTATGATTTTATATGGAGTTCTCCTCCTTGTCCAAGTCATAGCAGAATAAACATTAGTCAATATACTAGAGATAGTTGGAAACCTAGATTTCCAGATATGAAATTATATGAGGAAATAATATTTTTAGATAAATACTTTAAAGGTAAATATGTTGTAGAAAATGTAATTCCATTTTACACACCCTTAATTCCAGCACTAGAAAGGAATAGACATTTATACTGGACTAATTTTCATTTGCCAAAAACTGTAAGTAATAGAAAAAACCCAGCTATTGGACATACAAAAAACGAAGTACAAGCATTTTCTGAATTTCATGATTATGATTTTACAAAGTATAAAGGGAAACAATCAAGGGTAAAAATGGCTAGAAACCTAGTAGACTATGAAGCTGGTAAAACAATACTTGATACAGTACTAGGAATAAGAATAAAAGAGAACATAAAACAAACTGAGCTATTTGTATGAACAGTATAACTATTCCCTCTAAAGTACATAACGGAACTCTGGTAAATAACAAGGGTAAAATAAACAATGCTATTAAACACTTTGAAGGTAAAGAAATAGAGATAGTCGTTAAGCAAAGAAAGAAGCTTAGAAGCCATCCACAGAACTCCTACTACTTTGGTGTTATAATACCACTTACTATAAATGCAGTTAGTGATGAGTGGGGGGAAATATGGGATGCTCACAAGACTCATGACTTTTATAAGACAATGTTTCTATATGAGGAAGTTACTCATTATGATACTGGAGAAGTAATTAAGATACCTAAATCAAGTACAGACAACTCTACTATTCAGCAAGAGCAATATCATTTAAAATGCATAGAGTTTTTAAAAGAGTGGTTTAATGTCTATGTACCATTACCTAACGAACATTTAAAAATAAACTAATGAATAAAGAAGAAGCTATATTAAAATTAGAAAATGAGTTATATAACCCACAACCTAAAACAGATCATATTCTATTAGAAAAAATATATTCTGGAGTATATATGTATCAAGATTATATAATTCAAAAGGTAGATCAAACAATAAAATACAGACCATTTAATTATGATTGGAAAATATATAGAAACGAAAGATATATTATAACTGTTCCAACATTAGAAAGAGCTAAACAATACTTTAATAGTATAGAAAAAAAATGAAAAGAATTATTAGGAAAATGAAAAGAATCAAGTATGATAATTTTGGCAGAGTTATTAAAAATACTGAAAACTACAAAGGAAAAAAATTTATAAAACCAATCAAGAATAATAATATACAACTTGATTAATCAAGATATTTCAAGATATGACAAAACACGGAGGACATAGAAACGGAGCTGGTAGAAAGCCTAAAGCTTCAGAGCAAAAACTAATAGAAAGATTAAATAATATAATTGATGAGGATGAAGTATTACAAGTTCTAAAACAACTTATTAAAGATGGAGATTTAAGAGCTGTGCAACTTTATTTTAATTATCGTTATGGGAAGCCAAAAGATACTATGGATTTAAATACAACAGGCGAAGGAATAGGAATCAACTTCAAAGACTTAATAACTGCTATTAAGAAAAATGATTAATGACAAGTTCTTAATTTGGGATGAAGTAGATACCAGGTATTTTATATTTACTGGAGGTAGAGGATCAGGTAAATCATTTGGAGTAGCTACTAGCCTACTGCTTTTAATAATGACAGAGTCTGGGCATAATGTTTTATTCACTAGATATACTTTACGTTCAGCAAACATTTCTATCATTCCAGAATTTAAAGAGAAGATTGAAATGCTTGGTTATGAAAATAACTTTTATGCAACTAAAGATGAGATTATAAATAAATCCACAGGAAGCAAAATATTATTTAGAGGAATTAAAACTAGCTCTGGAGATCAAACAGCTAATCTTAAATCATTACAAGGCATTACAACATGGGTAATGGATGAAGCTGAGGAATTAGTAGATGAAGATATATTTGATAAGATAGATTTATCGGTAAGACAAAAAGGAAGAGATAATAGAATAATACTTATACTAAACCCTACTACTAAAGAGCATTGGATATATGAAAGGTTTTTTGAAAGCAAAGGAATACAAGCTGGTATTAATGCTAAAACTAAAGACATCTGCTATGTTCATACAACTTATAAAGACAATTTAGAAAACCTCTCCCAAAGTTATTTAAATAGAATAGCAGAGATTAAAAAGCATAGACCAGAAAAGTATAAGCACCAAATGTTAGGAGGATGGCTAGATAAAGCTGAGGGAGTTATATTTAACAATTGGAAACTAGGAGAGTTTAGAGAAGTAGGCACTATTGTAGCTGGTCAAGATTTTGGATTTTCCACAGATGCTTCAACGCTTTTAAAAACTAGCATAGATAAAAAAAATAAGATTATATATGTTCAAGAGTGTTTCTATGAAACTCATTTAACCACTTCACAAATAGCACATCTTAATCAAAGGTTTGCAAAAGATAATTTAATAGTAGCTGACTCAGCAGAGCCAAGACTTATAAGCGAACTATCAAGAGATTGTAATATAGTTCCAGCTATCAAAGGTCAAGGCTCAATAACTTTTGGAATAAGTCTATTACAAGACTTTGATTTAGTAATTGATCCTAATAGTTTAAACCTAGTAAAGGAACTAAACAACTACTGTTGGCTTGAAAAGAAATCTAAAACTCCAATAGATAAATTTAACCACTTAATAGATGCTTTAAGGTATGCAGTATCATACCAACTTCAGAATCCTAATCAAGGGCAGTATCACATTTATTAATTTAATAAAAGATAACTAGTACTTCTTAAAATTTTACGTTTGTTAAAATAATTTACATATATATTGTATATATCGTATATATATTGTATATTGCAGTATAATTAATAACTTAAAACAAAATAACTATGTTAAAACAATTTATTAAAAACGAATTAGATAAGCTATTTAGAACAGACTACTATGGAACTAAAGAACAAATCGATAACGAAAACTTTATAGGTAAAGAATCTAATATTGAACCACTAGATAAAGAAACTACAGAAGAATGGTATTTAAGAATATATGATACAATATGAAAAAAATAATAGACATTAAAGAAGAGTTAATAATACCTCTAAAGGTTTTAGCTGTAAAGCAAAACAAACCTTTAAAAAACTATATAGAAGATGTATTGGATGATATAGTAAAGAAATCTAAATAGCGTAAACAATACCCCTTTTATACCCAAAAGAAGCCTATGTTAATAACACATAGGTTTTTTTTATATCCTATTATCAAACTTCACGACCACGCTTTTTAAATACCTCTTACTTATAGTATGAGTCATAAAAAGAAACACACTACCAAAGAAAGATTTGCAATACTTGAAAACGTATCTGCTCAACTATTTGTAGCTATAGAAAAGCTATCTAAAAGAGTAGATGGTATTGATGAATTCTTAACTAAAGCAACNAAAGATTTTAAGGAAGATGGCAAAGAAGGATNATGATTTTAAAATCCTTTCTAATCTATATGAAAGAAAATATTTAAGNGAAGATGAAACTNTNGTNNTAGCTGAAGGNTTTGATGATGCTATAATTGGAATNACTACATGCTTTCCTAAAAAGGTAGTCTATAACTATTGGGAATGCATCAATATACTACTAAAGATTGGAGATGAAGAAACACAATTAGACTTTGATAACTCTATGATTTATTTAGATGAATACATAAAAGAGATAAGTACTATAAAAGACTTTGCTCCAATATTTATTAAAATGATATGAATTGGATTACTAAAATATATAAGCATCATAAAGAATGGGTAGCTATGGTAGTATCGCTAGGAGGAGGTATGTATAGTGAAGATATAGTTTCAGAAGCATACATAAAGCTAGACAAGTATAACTGCGAACACAAGATTATAAGAAAAGGAAAAGTTAGCAAAGGCTATATGTATTTTGTTCTTAGATCAATATTTATAAACTACATAAAAGCAAAGAATAAAATTAGAACTGTGCAAATAGAGAAATTCTTTAAAGACTCTGACTTTATGGAAATTAAAGATTTAGAGAAATTTACAATAAGAGATACTATAACAGAAGAAATTGCATTTGGTAGATTATGTAATAAAATGGATTTAGTTGTTAATGATTGGCATTGGTACGATAAAAAGATATTCGAGCTTTATAGAGATACCCCATTAAGCATAAGAGGGATGGCTAAAGAAACAGACATCAGTTCTGTTAATATATTCCATACTCTAAAAAAAGGTAAAAATATTATGAATCAGAAATTTGCAGAAGATTATGAAGATTTCAAAAATGGAGATTTCGATTTGATATAGATTTTGTTTTGTTTTGTTTTAGTAAGAAAGGAGCTGTGTTATACAACATGGCTCTTTTTGTGTTATATAAAAAAATAGTATATGCAAGTAGAAGTATCTGTTCCAAGTTCTCTTAGAGAGGTTAAACTTAAAAACTATCAAGAGTTACTAATTAAAGAAAATCCAGATAATGATGACATGCTTAAATGCATCTTAAATATCAATACTAAAGAATTAGGCAAGATAAAAGATAAGGATGTAGATAATCTACTAGCAATTATAAATAAGCTCTTTGATAAAAAACATGAGTTTATTCCCACATTTAAAATGAAGGGTGTGTTATACGGATTTATTCCAAAGCTAGATGATATTACCTATGGAGAAAATAAAGATGTTACAAACTACATAAACGATTGGGGAAATATGCATAAAGCTATGGCAGTATTATTTAGACCAGTAAAGCAAAAGCTAAACTCTAAATACTTAATAGAAGATTATGAAGGTAGCCACAAGTATAGTGAGATGATGAAAAATATGCCACTAGATGTAGTACTTGGAGCGATGGTTTTTTTTTGGAATTTAACAAGCGCATTGCTGAACTCTATACCGAATTATTTGGAGAAGGAGATCAAACAGGCACAGATGCAAGGAGTGGATTTAGCAGAAAGTGGGGAAGCTATTCAGAACTCTATGCACTTGCTCAAGGAGACATTACAAAATTTGAACAGGTTACAAAGTTATCCCTTCATCAATGCCTAATGTATTTGGCTTTTGAAAAGGAAAAAATACAGCTAGAGAATACAATGATTAAAAACAAATTTAAATAATATGCAAGGATTTTATAACCTATCTAACAAAATAAGAGAAACTCTACAACTAGATGCTTTTGTAAATACAGTAACGTATGGAGATATTTTCGAAGTAGATTTAAACAAGCAAACTATATTTCCATTATCTCATGTAATGATTTCAGGAGCAACTATGCAGAGCAATGTCTGGAACTTTCAAGTATCGGTATTATGCATGGATATAGTAGATGAGAGCAAAGAGTTTCCAGAAGGCACACCAGCTGATTTNAGAGGTACTAGCAATGAGCAAGATGTACTTAACACGCAAATGGCTGTAGCTAATAGATTGCTAGAGTTATTACTAAGAGGAGATTTATATGTAGAGAAATATCAGCTAGAAGGCAATCCACAGTTAGAGTTTTTTGTTGATCGTTTTGAAAATAAGTTAGCTGGTGTTACAGCAACTTTTAATGTATTAGTACCTAATGATATGACTATATGCTAAGAGAACTATCAGCTGAGTTTAGGAAATTTGGAAGTTTTGTTATACAAGGTGCAAGAGCTGAATTAACTAAAGATAAAAAAGGAGGGGGAGAATTATTCAATAGTCTAAACTATGAATTAACAGAATCTGACAATCTTTATGAAATTAGTTTTTATGGAGTTGATTATGCAACTTTTGTAGATAAAGGAGTTCGAGGAAATAATCCTAGTAAAGTATCTCCTAATGCTAAACTAAAAGGGCAACAAGCTCCACGATCTCCTTACAGATTTGGTAGTGGTTCATCTAGTGGAACTTGGGATGAGTTTCAAGGAAAAATTAGAGCATGGGCAAAGCAAAAGAATATAAGATTAAGAAGATATAAAACAGTAGATGGTAAAAGAGTTCCTACTGGAAAGTTTGAAAAAGGCAATTATGATAGCATAGCATACATAATATCTAAAAATATATTTAATAGAGGAATAGCTCCTACTATGTTTTTTACTAAACCTTTTTTAAAAGGAGTGGAAATATATACTCCACTACTTCAAGCTGCATTTGGTAGAGATATAGATGAATTAATAAGACTTCGTATAGCATTAGAAAAACAAAATAATAAACAATGAGTAAAATAAACGTAAGAAGTCCATACTTCATAAATCATACAGCAACAAATTTAACAAGTGCAACGCTTGAAATAGTTATATATTTTGGAGTCGCTAATACTTCTTTTGGCACTCCTCAATATACTTTAGTTTCTACAGCTATAAATGAAAAGGTAAACTTTGAGGTTTCTGAATTGATTAAAGATTATATAGATACAGAATTTGATGGAGCTTTTCCTACTTTTCCAGTTTCTTTAACAGAAGCAACTACAATATTTGTAGATTATAGAATAACTGAAACTATTGTTGCTACGCCTACTGTATTAACTCCAGTATATGGCAATAGAGCTTTTTATGGATATGGATATTTTGAAGATGGAGCTAATCCAGTTCTCGATAACTTTGTATTACAATCCAATACTAGAATACTTAAAAACACTAATGCAACAGTAACAATTCCTGTTGATAATACTATTGCTACAAGTCTAGTTTGGAAATATCAAGGATCACCAGTTTCAAGTATTTCAATATCAGCACAAACCAAAATAGAAAATCAAATAACGTATGTAACAAGTACAGGTATTTCTAATGTAGATCAAGCAGAGATTAGTACTGGTGCTAAAAGTCTAACTATAAATATTGATTCTTATGAGAAATGTAAGTACACTCCAATCAAATTAACCTTTATAAATAAGTTTGGAGCATATCAAGAAATATGGATGTTTGCTAATTCTATATTAAGCATGGCAACAAATGAAGAAAGGTACAAGTCTAATATACTTACTAACGGAACGTATAATACTTATGATCCACAAATAAAACTACTTACTAAAAATGCTAATCAAAGTCTAAAATTAAATAGTGATTATTATCCTGAATCTTACAATGAAGTCTTTAGACAATTGTTTTTAAGTGAGAAAGTATGGATAGATTATGAAGGTCAAACTTTAGGAGTCAATATAGAAAATAAACAAATCACTTATAAAACAAGTCTTACCGATAGTTTAATAAACTATACAATAGATGTAAGCTTTGCCTTTGATAAAATTAATAACATAAGATAGATGCAAGTAGTAGAGCTATACATAAGTAACACCAGAGTTGATTTGTTTAAGGATGAAAGCCTTACAATAACAGATACTATAATCAATGCTAAAGATGTCGCTAAAGTATTTACAGCATTTAGCCAACAATTTAGTTTACCAGCAAGTTCTACTAATAATCAAATATTCAAGCACTATTATAATTTTGAAATTAGTGGAGGGTTTGATGCTAGAATTAGAGTAAGTGCTATACTTAAATTAAACGGAGTTGATTACAAGATTGGAAAAGTAAAGCTGAACTCAGTAGCAATGAGAGATAACAAAGCTTACTCTTACAAAGTTGTATTTTATGGAGAAACAGTAGCTCTTAATGATGTGCTAGGAGAATATAAGCTAAGTGCTTTAACTGATTTAGATACATTGAGTTTGAACTATAACTCTACAAAGGTAAGAGAAAAACTTCAAGTCGATCCATCAACCAATGATATTGTAGCTCCTTTAATAACACACACGCAAAGACTCCTCTATGATAGTCAAAATGGTGCTTTAGTTGGATCTGGTAATTTACATTATCATACAGGACCAGGAGCAAATAATCATGGAGTATTATTTTCTGATTTAAAGTATGCTTTAAGAGTACATAGAATTATACAGGCAATACAAGTCAATTATCCTTCTATTTCATTTAGCAATGATTTTTTTGTTAGTACAAACGAAGCTTATTATGATTTGTTTATGTGGCTTCACAGAAAATCTGGAGGAGTAGGTAATGGAGATCAAGTAGAAACTTTTCCAACTTCTATTAATGGCTGGAGTTCAAGTGGTAGTTTTACTTGTGGTGCTACTGAAGTTTGGGGTGGAATGAGTAGTGTATCTACTTTAACAGTATGTCCAGAATTTGCTTCTTATTCTGATACAAGTACTTTATTTCAGTTAAGTTTAGCAACGACTAGCACAGACGAATATGCAGTAGAAGTTTTACAAAATGGATTATCTATTTACGCTGCAAGTGGTTTATCTGAAAATACAACTATTTCAAGTAATGCATCTGGGGGAGATTTAGGTTCTACTTCTTTATCTGCTGGAGAGTGGACTGTTATTGTAACAGTAACATCTGCTAATGCATCTGGAATTACTTTTAGCAATATAACTTGGACTTTAACTAATAATGAACCAAACGAAACTCCAGTACCTCTTACATTTCCAACTGGTTCTTTTTTATGTGATACTAATTTTGAATTTATTATAACACAACAAACACCAGACATTAAAATAATAGACTTTTTAACAGGACTGTTTAAAATGTTTAACCTAGTTGCTTATACAAAAGCAGATGGAACTATATATGTAGATACCTTAGATGACTTCTATGCCACCTCCAATACATATGACATTACTAAATACATAGATGTAAATACAAGCTCTGTAGATGTAGCATTGCCTTATAGAAAAATTAATTTTACTTATGAAGGATTAGGAACATTTTTAGCTGCTCAATGGGAACAATTAAACGTAGCTAAATGGGGAGCTGAAAGTTATGAAGCAGAAGGTGGTTTAGATGGAGGTATATATTCAGTAGTAGCTCCTTTTGAGCATATGCAATTTGAAAGACTTTTAGATACAGGCGATTCAACAGGTGCAACACCAACCACAATTCAATGGGGATTTTGTGTAAATGATAATCAGCAATCTTATATAGGTAAACCTATTTTATTTTATCCTATTTTAAAAACAGGAGGAGTAACTACTCCTATATCATTTAGAGATACTTCCACTAGCCATAGTGAAGTTACATCTTATATAATACCTTCTAATAGCGTTGCTTTAGCATCCTCAACAAATACTGCTAATATAAACTTTGGTGTAATGGCTAATGAATACACGCAAGGACAAGGTAATCCTTTTACAGGTTCTCTTTATAATAATTACTACAGTAGTTATATAGAAAACTTGTTTTTAGAAAATTCAAGATTGATTAAACATACTGCTTACTTACCATTGCACATTATTCTTAATTATACTCTTGCAGACATCTTAATTATTAATGGTAAACAATATAGGATTAACAGTTTGAACATTAATCTAATTAATAACAAAACACAACTAGAACTTATTACAATATGAAAATACTAAAATTATTAAATGTAGATGAATTCTATGGTCAAGATGAAAGTATAGAAATAGCAAAAGGAAAAAACAAATTACCAGAAACTTTAAAAGAAGGTTATAATCAAATAAAACGAAATAGAAGATGGCTAATACAGTAGTAATTAATGTACAGGCTAATACAGCAGCAGCAACAGCTGATTTAACAGCAACTACAGTAGCAGTAGATAACCTTACAAAAGCAGAAAAAAAATTAAACAAAGAAACTGGGCAAACTGCATCGCAATTTGAAGAGGTAACAAAAAATGGTGGTGCTATTGCTATACTAGATCAGCTTACTGGTGGTCTTGCATCCAGAGTTCGTGATACTTTTGAAGCTACTAAACTATTTAATTTTAGTTTAAAGTCAATGCGAACAGCATTAATAGCTACAGGAATTGGAGCTTTTGTTGTTTTACTTGGAACTGTAGTTTCTTATTGGGATGAAATAACTGATTTTATTACTGGAGCTACAAGAGATTTAGAAAAACAAAGAGCTGAGTATGAGAGAATAAATAAACAGTTAGATATTGAGGTTAGTTTACTTACACAACAAAAAGAGCTTTTAGAATTACAAGGCAAACCAACTCGTGAAATAACTAATGAATTAAGAAAACAGCTTTTACTACAGCAAGAAATAAACATTGAAAGTTTAAAAAGTTATGAAAATCAGTTAGATCAAGAAAAAGCACAAAACAAAGAACTCACTTGGTGGGAAGCAACCAAATCATTTGTTCTGTTTAGATTTAATAAACAAAAAGGAATAAAATCACTTCAAGAATCAATCAAAGAAGATTCAGAAGAAACTGCTGAAATAGAAGGCAAAATAAAAGAGATAAAAGACAAAAATTTTGAAATTTCCAAAAAACTTCTTGCATTAGATAAAGAAGCTATTGAAGTTGTAAAAAAACGATCTCAATTTTTAGAAGAGATTAGATTGGGAATGATAAATACTGAAGAAGAAAAAAGAGCTGAAGAGTTAAATCAGCTAGATATTTTTTATGATGATTTAATACAAAAAGCAATCGATTACTATGGAGTATTATCTCCTATCGTTTTAGAATTAGAAGAATCTTTAGCACAAAAGAAAAAAGATATTAATGTTAAATATGCAAAAGAAGAAGAAGAAATAAAACAAAAGAGTTTAGATGATGATATTACCATAACAGAAGCAAGAAAAATTTTACAATTACAATTAGTTGAAGCATCTGGTTCAGCTATTGGCGCACTTGGTTCTTTATTTCAAGAAGGAACAGCTGCAAGTAAAGCAGCTGCATTAGCAGAAATTATTATAGGAACTGGAGTTGGTTATGTACAAGGTTTAGATATAGCACAAAAATCTGCTAAAGGAACAGGACCAGCAGCTGCATTTGCATTTCCAATATTTTATGCACAACAAATTGCAGCTGTAGCTGGAGCAGCAAAACAAGCTAGTAATATTTTAAAAACTGTTAAAGGTGGTGGTGGTGGCTCTGCTCCAGTTTCTGCTCCAACTTCTACTCCTGTTCAAGTACCAGCATTTAATATAGTAGGACAAGGAGAAGGAAGCCAAATTGCATCTGCATTAGGACAGCAACAACAGACTCCTATTCAAGCCTTTGTAGTTTCTCAAGATGTTACTACTGCACAAAGTTTAGAGAATGGAATTATACAAGGTGCTACGCTAGGAGATTAATACAACAGAAATTAACAAAAAAGGTTTAATAAAAAAAGACTATGGATATAATAGAATTAGTAATAGATGAACAAAGCGAAGAGTTCTCTGGAATAGAAGCTATTTCAGTAGTAGAATCTCCAGCAATAGAAGAGGATTTTATAGCTCTTAAAAATGAGGATAAAATAAGACTTGCAGAAGTATCAAAAGAGAAACGCTTGTTAATGGGTGCTGCTCTTATACCAGACAAACCAATCTACAGAAAATCAGGAGATCATGAGTTTTATATCTATTTCTCTAAAGATACAGTAGCTAAAGCATCACAGATGTTTTTAAAATCTGGTAATCAAGGACAGGCTACAATGGAACACGCTACTAAAAAATTAGATGGCATGACAGTAGTAGAGTCTTGGATTGTGGAATCTGACTTGTACGACAAGAGTAAAAAGTANGGATTAGATATGCCTATAGGTACATGGATGGTTTCTATGAAAGTAGATAACGATGAAATTTGGAATAATTACGTTAAGAAAAATAAAATCAAAGGCTTTAGCATTGAAGGATATTTTATTGATCGCTTGAGCAATAGACCAAAGGATAAACAAAAAGATACTTATAGCGAAGATGATAAACTACTAAATGATATAATAGATGTACTCAAGGAATCAAAGACCAACAGTAAGTAGAACCTCTCCAAGAGGTGGTAGAAGAGGATGCTTATGTAAAGACAATACCTATAATTCTAAATGCTGTAATGGAGATTTACAAAATCAAGGAATAGGCTCAACAACAGGGCAAAACTTTGAGGACTTTATGCGATTAGAAAACAATAGTGGTTTTATCATGTCNNAGAATCAGGACAAATTACAACAGGAATAATAGAATGTTGTTTATTAAAAAAAGTAATTAATCAATAATTATATATATATGAAGTCAACAGACAAATTAAACAAAGTGAGAGCTTTACTTGGTTTAGAAGTTCAGTTAGAAGAGAGAAAGCTAGAAAATGGCACTCGATTTGAAGCAGATGCTTTTGAAGCTGGTAGAGAGGTCTTTATTGTAACCGATGAAGATGAAAGAATAGCTGTTCCAGCTGGAGAGTATCTTTTAGATGATGGCATGATGCTAATCGTTGAAGAGGATGGAATAATTGCTGAAATGAAAGAATCCGTAGAGGAGGAAGTTGAAGAAGTAGTAGAAGCTCCTGTAGTAGAAGAGGTAGAAGCAGCTGAAGTAGCAGACATTGAAGATTGGAGAGGTCTTGAAATAAGAGTGAAAAATCTTGAAGATGCAATAGCTGATTTAAAAGCTGACAAGGAAAGCAAGGTAGAAGCTTCACAAATTGAAGTAAACGATCATGTAGAATTATCTGCTATCAAGCACAATCCAGAAAGTAAAAACGAAGTAGAGCCTGTAAACTATGCTCAAAACAGACCGATGAATACTCAAGATAGAGTATTTGCAAGATTATTTAACAACAACTAATATTTAAAAAAATTAAAATTATGTCAAAAAGAACAGACTTAGCGACTACAGTAACAATTTCTAGCTCATATGCTGGGGAATTTAGTGGAAAATATATTTCTGCTGCTCTATTAACTGCTTCAACTATTGATGATGGTGGTATTACTGTAATGCCAAATGTAAAATTTAAACAAGTAATACAAAAAGTAGAAACTGGAGATTTAATCGCAGATGGAACTTGTGATTTTGCAGCTTCATCTTCTGTAACACTTTCAGAAGTAGTATTGCAACCAGAAGAGTTCCAAGTGAACTTAAACTTATGTAAATCAGACTTCCTTAACACATGGGATGCGATTCAGATGGGGTTCAGTAGCTTTAATAATAACGGACTACCAAGTTCATTCTCAGAATATTTAATTGGTTATGTAGCTTCTAAAGTAGCAGCACAAAACGAAATTAACTTATGGACTGGAAACTTAGGAGGAGCACAAGCTGGAGAGTACAATGGACTNGAAACTTTAGCTGCTGCTGATGCAACTGTTATNGATGTAGCTGGAGCTGCTGCATTAACTGCTGCAAATATCATNGATAAAATGCAAGATACAGTAGATNCNATTCCAAATACATTATTTGGAAAAGAAGATTTAAAATTATACGTTTCTAACAAAGCTGCTAAATTATACATTAGAGCTTTAGGTGGATTTGGTGCGCAATTAAATGCTGCTGGAACTGAAAACGTATCTTCTAAAGGTGCTGCTGGTTTTGAAAACAGAGGTACTCAATGGTACGGAGGAGGAAGCTTATCATTTGGTGGTATTCCAATCTTTGTAGCAAGAGGTATGAGCGACAACACAATGATTGCTGCTGAAACTTCTAACTTATTCTTTGGAACTGGATTATTATCTGACTACAACGAAGTTAGAGTAATAGACCAAACTCCAATCGATGGATCGCAAAATGTAAGAATCGTAATGAGATTTACTGCTGCTGTACAAATCGGAGTAGGTGCAAACGTAGTTTACTATGCTGGATAATTAATAAATTAATACTAATCAACTCAAAGGGTATTAGGTACTACTTAATACCCATAGAGTTATAATACATATAAACTTATGGCATGTGATATTACAGCTGGTCGTTTAGAACCATGTAAAGACTCCGTAGGTGGCATAACAGCTATCTACATAGGAGGTGCTTATACAAGTGGTTTACTAAACGCTCCAGCAGATGGAGGAGTTACAATAACAGCAGATGAAATAACAGGATTTGCATCAGCACTTACTTTTTATAAGTATGATTTAAAAGGAGCTAATTCTTTTGACCAGACTAATGAAAATTCAAGAGAGAACGGAACTAGTTTCTGGACTCAATCAGGAACTGTTGTTTTAAAGAAACAAGATAAAGCTACTACAGCTCAATTAAAGTTACTTTCTTATGGCAGACCACAAATAATAGTGGAAGATTATAACGGAAACTTTTATTTAGCTGGTATAGAAAATGGAGTTGAGGTAGCAGTTAATACTGCAACTGGTGCTGGAATGGGAGATTTAAATGGATATAACTTAACATTAACTGGAACAGAGAAATCTCCAGCTAATTTTATACTTCCCTCTATTATTGGAGATACTACAAATACAGTAATTGTAGTTGGAACTTAATCTTTGATTTTATAAATAAAATAAAGGCATTACTTTAAGTTTTGCCTTTTTTTATATAACAGTTTTAGCCTTTTGGTGTTTATTAAAAAAGGAATTGAATGATTATACTAACTACTACTACAAATGCTCAAGAATTGAAGTTTATTCCTCGTGAATATGCAGCATCTAGTATAGTTATTACTGATCAAGATACTAACAAACCAGTTACTTATGCTGGATTAACTTTTACAAAGGATAAATATTATCTAAAAGGTAACGTAACATTCTCTCCAGTACTAGTAGAGGGTAGATTTTACACTTTAAAAGTGTTAAATGGCTCTTCAATAGTTTATAGAGATATGCTTTTTTGTACAGATCAAACAGTTAGTACTTATACGATTAACAAAGATGTCTATACAGAGAATGTAACCACTAACGAATATGTAGTAATATGAGCAATTTTTTCATAACTAATTTAGCAGCCTATACAGCTCCAGAAGTTGTAGAGTTAAAAAACAAGGATTATATCCAATATGGAGAGGATAACAATTATTTTAACTATATAATTGATGTAAACAACAACTCTACTACTAATAGAGCCATTTGTATAGGGGTTTCTAACATGATCTATGGAAAAGGACTTGCTGCACACGATGGAGATAAAAGACCAGAGCAGTACGCTCAAATGATGTCGTTGTTTAAAAAGCAAGATTTAAGAAGATTTATCTCTGACTACAAAATACTTGGAATGGCAGCATTTCAACTAGTTTATAAAGATGGAAAAGTAAAACAAGTACACCATTTCCCAATGGAAACGCTTAGAGCTGAAAAATGCAATGAAGAGGGAGAAATAGAAGCTTGGTATTATTCCAATCATTGGGATAATATGAAACCAAACGAAAAGCCAGACAGAATCGCAGCATTTGGATATGGCAAAGGTAATGAAGCAGAAATGTATGTACTAAAGCCTTACGAAGCTGGTAAATACTATTATAGTTCTCCAGATTGGAGTTCAGCAATGCCTTATGCTGTCTTAGAGGATGAAATAGGAGATTATTTAATTAACGATTGTATAAGTGGTTTCTCAGGAACGAAGGTCGTAAATTTTTCTAATGGAATTCCTGATCCTGAAAAAATGCAATCTATTAAAAATGATGTTTTATCTAAACTAACAGGAAGCAGAGGAGAGAAGGTAATTGTTGCATTTAACAATAATCCAGAATCCAAAACAACAGTAGATGACATTCCTTTAAACGATGCTCCAGCTCATTATTCCTATTTAGCTGATGAATGCTTTAAAAAGCTTATCGTAGGTCATAGGGTTACCTCTCCAATGCTTCTAGGTATTCGTGAAGGAAACGATGGACTAGGAAACAATGCAGAAGAAATTAAAACTGCTACACAATTATTTGATTCTATTGTAATACAAAACTTTCAAGATCAAGTAGTCGAGTGTATTGATGCAATTTTATCAGTTAATGATATAGCATTAGACTTATACTTTAAGACTCTTAAACCGATTGAATTTAGCGATATAGATGTACTAGAAACTAAAGAAGTAATAGAAGAAGAAACTGGCTATGAAATGGCTAAGGTTAATCTTAAAATGATTGATGGTCAAGAGGTTTATAAAACTATAGAAGAAGCAGAAGCAAAAGCATTAGAACAAGGATGTGAAGGCTACCATAAACACGAAGAAGATGGAGAGGTATGGTATATGCCATGCGATTCACATGATGAAGCAGTAGATTTAAAAAAGCCTTGTCAAGCTGGATATGAGCAATATGGAATGAAAACCAAAAATGGTAAACAAGTTCCTAATTGCATTCCTATTAAAATGAATGAGGAAGAAACAAAAAATGTGCTGGGTTCTTTAGCTGATAGTGGTGTTAAAATGTCAGATGACTATGTTTTTGTTGATGAATTAGATGCTGATTCTGATGTAGCTAATGAGGATTGGGCAAACTATTTAATTAAAGAGAAAAAAAGCACTCTATCTAAGGTTAAAGGATTACTTGGATTAAAAGATGAAATTACTTCTAAGAAAAAAGGTAGCTCATTTAGTTATTTAGATTCTAAAAACGGATTGTATAAAATTAGATATACTTACGCTGTAGGTTCAAGAAAGCCAAGTTTAACACAAAGAGCGTTTTGCAGAAATATGATGAATATGGCTAATGCTGGAATAGTTTGGACTATTGAAGATATTGATAGAGCATCAAGAGAGGGAGTAAACAGACAATTAGGACATAATGGTCAACCTTTCGATTTGTTTAAATTTAAGGGAGGAATTTACTGTAGACATATTTTCAAAAAAGTGCTTTTCAGATTAGAAAGCAATACAGAGCCATCCGAGAATTTAGGAAACTATAAGAAAACTAAAACTATTCCTAAGAGTTATATGAAAAACCCTAGTGGTTCTAAACAAGCTGGAATTGCACCAGAAAATATGCCAAACAGAGGAGCATACCCAATATAAGATAAGACATGGCTAAAGCATTATTTATAACAACTCAAGATATTAAAAGGTACTCTGTGCTTTCTGGTAATGTCGATCCTGACCGATTTATTTATATGGTCGAGATTGCACAAGATACAGAGGTACAAAACTATCTAGGAACTAAGCTATTAGAAAAGTTGCAAGATTTAATAATTGCTGGTACTATAGATCAACCAGCTAATGCAGCTTATAAGACATTACTAGAAACATACGTCAAACCTATGACAATATACTGGGCATTAGTATGTTACATGCCATTTGCTGCTTACACAGTAGGTGCAAAAGGAGTTTTTAAAGGGCAGAGTGAGAATGCATTAACAGTAGATAAAGAAGAGGTAGATTATTTAGTAGAAAAATATAGAGATATAGCACAATTCTACACAAATAACTTTATAGATTTTATGATTTATAATCAAACTACTTATCCTGAATATAATGCAAATACAGAGGATGATACTTTTCCGGATACTTCTAATTCAGATTTCGGTGGATGGGTGTTATGAGATATAGACAAAAAAAAGAAAATATTGTAAAACTAGAAAAATATTTAAAATATGTGGACAGAAAACAATACATGGAACGTAGTGATAAACTACACAATAAAAAAGATAAATAAATGACTCCAGCTTTAATATACTATAGAACATGGTGGGGATTAGGTGCTTGTAATAATGTAGGCTGGGGAAGTGTATATAAACCTTTTGTGGATTGTAGTCCTACTCCATTCTTTGAAATCATAGCAGAAAACGGAGATTTCCTACTAACAGAAGCTAACAACGAATTTTTAATAACAGAAACACAATAAAAAAAATATAATGGCAAATAAAAAATTTAGCGAATTTGTACTAAAAACTAGCACTAGTGATGTATCTCACATTGTAGGGTATAATGGAGCAGAGAATGTTCAAATAACACCAGCAAACTTAATTAGTGGGTCTGGCGGACCGTTTTTACCACTAGCTGGTGGTTTAATGGTAGGTAATACTACTCACAATGACAATGTAAAATCTATCTATGGAACTTCAGGAGATGGACTAGAAATCTTTCACGATGGAAGTAATAGTTTTGTAAAAGATGTAGGAACTGGAGATTTAAGAATACAGGGAGCAAATGTAACAATAGAAACAGGTTCAGGAAACAAATATTTTAGTGGTGTATCTAATGTAGCAAGATTATTTCATACTAATAATGAAAAGTTAAGAACTACAAGTACAGGTATATCAGTAACAGGAAAAGCAGAGGTTATTAAGGGAGGTTCTACTTCTGCACAAGGAGATACTGATTTAATGGTGCAAGACAGTCCGGCTGCTGGTTCTACTGCACAAATGCAAATATTAGGAGGAGCGTCTGGATTTTCTAATTTATATTTTTCTGATACAGCATCTTATAATGTAGGTGGTTTTATATATAATCATTCAAGCAATTATTTAGCAACAAATGTTAATGGCTCTGAAAAAATGAGGCTAAATTCTTCAGGGAATTTGGGCATAGGTACTTCGAATCCAGCATTACAATCAGGAGGAACTGGATTACATATAAACGCAACAACTAGTTCAGAATTAAAGTTTACAAATAATACAACTGGAAGTGGTGCAGCAGATGGAACAGCTTTAGTGTCAAATGGAAATGATTTTAATATAAATAATAGAGAATCAGGAAACTTAACTTTTGCAACTAGTAATTCAGAAAGAATGCGACTAACTTCGGCTGGTAATTTTTTAGTAGGTAAAACATTAATAAGTTTTAGTACTGAAGGAGCTGAATTAAGACAAAATGGTCAATGCATATTTACAACAGATGGAAGTAGTTCGTTAGTTTTAAATAGACTTACAAATGATGGAGAAATACAAGTTTTTAGACAAAATAATACTGTTGTTGGTACTATATCAGTAACTGGCTCTGCAACTTCATATAACACTTCTTCAGATTATAGATTAAAAGAAGACTTACAAGACTTTAAAGGTTTAGATTTAGTTTCTAAAATACCTGTTTATGATTACAAATGGAAAGCAGATAAGTCTAGGTCTTATGGTGTAATGGCTCATCAGTTACAAGAAGTATTACCACAAGCAGTATCTGGAGAAAAAGATGCTGAAGAAATGCAATCAGTAGATTACTCTAAAATAGTTCCTTTATTAGTTAAGTCAATACAAGAACTATCTGCAAAATTAGAAGCATTAGAATGTCAATGCGAAAAAAAATAAATAACAATAAATAAATAAAAATAAAAATTATGATTAATTACTCATGGAATTGCAAAGTAGTCGATGCTTACCCACAAGATGGAGCTTACGCTGATGTCGTTTACAAC
>JGI24508J20089_1000153_pt1 | contig 20744 bp, 22 predicted proteins | sample LinPmetageLP24_FD_20089 | JGI IMG/M metagenome (IMG submission 20089) | reverse complement strand
TGCAAGAGCTCGAGCGAGTTTGTAGATGACTGGGACGAAACAATCTTCCGCTTCCCATTTCAGGTCCCATTTTAGGACTGAATAGCACCAGCTATGAAAGCAGAAGGCCAGTCGATCACTTTCGCATGTCTGGTTGACTCGCAGTTCTCGAGAAATCGTAACGACTTTTGTTCGTNAACGGCCGATCAANGNAACATCGACATCACAATGATTGCTTGGGAGGTAGGTAGATTTGGTAAGCTCGATGGTATCCTCGCCTTCGACGTCCAGACTCAGTACTGCAAGATCTGTTAGTTGAATAGGTGACTCGAGGTCTCCAGAGTATACCGGCGCGAACCACAGATTGCCAGGCATTGGGACCGGGTACAAAGTCCAGCGGAAATTGCTCATAGCAAAATGCGCAATAGTTAGTGGCAAGGAAAGACGGCTTGGAAGTCATCATGATTCACTTCAGGGATGGTGGCGGTCGAATAGCCAGGTGAAAGTTTGGAATTAATCGGTGGTACAAGGCTGGGAATGGATAGGCAGCTGTGGACCGAATTAAATTAGCCCCAGCTTCTGGGGCCTGAGGCTCCCAATTTTCCGTCGCTAACACCCCTTTAGTGGGGCTCGGTAGAATATATCAGCGTGCTGACGAGGACAAAAGCCAAGTTCGGAGCTGGAGCTATCTCGGGATGATATCTTGCCAGAGATATGGAGACTGGAGCCAGACATGTGAGCTGGTCTTGTGCGAGTAGTATGTGTGTGTGTGTGTGTTCGCAGGTGGTCTTGTTTAGGGGCTATGTCTCCATCTGCCCACGATGTCTTGAGTGTGTGGTAAAGAGTGGGAATTGACATGGATCTTGCCATCACACACAAGGAATGGGTTTTGTTATGGAGAGTTTTGGTTGATACCCGGAACTGAAGCAACGGAAGCGAGATTGACCGTGCACCTATTTCTCCCGGTCATGGATGGGTTTCATTGTCTGCACCGTGTCATCAGATTCTGGATTTTGGATAGAGTAACAACGGGAACAATGTCGCGTTCTCGTCAAGGTTTCCGTCAAGGTTTCTCGCAGAATCGTTCTTCATTAGGAGTAAACCGAATTTGTATTTGGATCGTCGTTGACCTCTCTATTTGACAACCGATTAGACTCGCACCTAGATATGGTTAATGAAGGACAATCCACCTTGATACGGCCTTTCCCTGGGTTTCCTGGAAAGATGCAGTGCTTGGAATTGACTCTTTTCGTAGTGCCAGCTTTACGTCGGTAAGTTGTATGCAAAGATCTTCCTGCGGTATAATGACAGAGGTCCTCATGCGGATTACGAAGATGACAGTTTTGATGCCCTTTATGGGCCTCGTTGAATAATCCTGCTACTACAAGAACTTGAATGGATTATCACTGTTTGCTACAATCCCCTTTTACCTTTCTTCTTCTTAATAAGCACGGTCTCTTCCGAGGCAGTAGGCTCCGATCTACCAGATGACCAATTTAGCGAGGAGCTCACTTCCACAGATTATACTAATACAGGAATCTCCAGTGGCGGGACTTCCAAAATAGTATTAACAACCTGCCCATCTCAATCATTCGTGCTTAACATAGTCGCTTTGGTGAGAGCTAGCGTGCGTGGACGTTCGTGGCAGTCGTGTTTGTTGGTCCCTCGGCGAAGTTGCTTTGACAGTTGGCCGTTCTTCAATTCTGGCTTGGGGTGACGCCGCCGCTAAAGCCAGGGATGGGGACGGCATGTCATCTGCCGGAATTTTTTGTATGAGGTCAGCATTCGCCTGCATTTCACTGGCTTGATTTGTTATGAGCCCGGTTCGACGAGAGGCTGACGTTGGACAATGTTGATGGGAGGATACCCATTCAATGTTGATGGTCAAGATGACCACCTCGCTTAAAATATCCACATGATAACCACCCCAGACCGGCTGGTTAATAATTCGTCGTTACGTGATCAACTAACCATCAAATACTCATCGATCCGGATTCGCCAAATAAATAAATCTATCTGATCATATCCTTGTGGTTCCCTCTCAATGAGTTCCAATTCCCAATTCCCTCCCTCTGACATGCGTTCCTTTTTCGCCGTCAATAGAGGCCTCTTCACCGCCCTGCCAATCATCATTTTCATATTGGCAGCTATCGCCGAACCTGCTCTGTGCATTTTTGCTTTACGAGCAGAGACATACAAACTTACAGGTGTAATGGTGATAGTTGTATGTTACCACATGTGTTATCCTACTTCGCGCACTAACTTCGACAGTTCCAGAGTACTGGACCCCAAAGACTCTTGCGACATGGTCTACCAAACCCAAGACAAAACGATCTCATCGATACCCGGCTCCAAAACATCACTTTTGGAACAACTCAATGTTGTCTCGGATACTCTTCGCACACCGACTGCCAACCATTGCCGATAAACCTAGCGACGCTGAATATTCCTCTGGGGGCAGTGACGAGAATCGAGAATATATATGCTCTCAAGAGCATTACCTCCGGAATAATTCATATATCGCTAACCTTAGCAATTGTATCTACAGTGATGCTTACTGTCACTGTAGCAGCGATAGTCTCTTCTCATTACTATACTTTCATGCAGCGCTTTCGCCATTTTGGCATTCTACTGAAGGGTTTTGTTGTTTTCTGGAGCATTACTACCTGCTCTTTCCTTATGCTCCCAATAATCTTCACAAAACAAGCATCATGGGACTTGCGCGATGTCGCTGGTATCAAAGTTTCAAATGGGCACGTCGTTGGGTTGAGTTTTGGTGCTCTTTGCTCCACACTTGTTTTGTCCCTTTGTGCATCGTTTGTTTGCAGTTGGAACTTTTGTAATTAGAGTAACTCAATCCAACTAATCACTTGTCTTTCTCTCTCTAACTTTCGTCAATAGTCTCTATTTTGTCAAATATTGTACTGGTCAAATGTGCAAAGTACCAGAGGTTGGCTTACCGCACGCGATGCTTGGCTTCGTCTGTGTGTAATCGCCCTCAGTGAACCGCTCTCCACAACCACAGATCAGGAATGATGTGGTCCTCAGAAAGGTTGCCAGTGCAGAGGTGGTTATCAAACCCATTCGAATGTTGATGGTCAAAGTGACCACCTCGCTTATAATATCCACCTGAGACCAGTGACAAGCACCACAAAACGGCTGGCAACAACTACGGATCTCGTTCTCCATGCACTATCGATTACAATACTCTCCGAGAAGATTGAGACGTCTCCTTCAATACAGTAAAATAATTTTCCCGTTATTGACACAATGAGCCAACCAGTACTTCGTCATTTGCGAAGGGTTCAAGCTTTTTTGGGCCGCCCATCAGATGATACTGACGAGGCTCCTCCAAGTCCGACAGATGCAGGTACACCGGAGAAGGTTCGAAGGGTACTTAAGGTGTTGCTCAAGGACCCGTGGAATGACTACAGCTATATTCGACATGCTGGCGGGACCACATTAGCCCTGCGCAAAGCATCGTCCTTCCAACTTGCCGATATTCGAGAAGTTCCTCCTTTTGAAGTTTTAGGAGACCCGCCTGTTATTCCCCAGATCAATCATCCAAACGTCGCAAATATCGAAGAGATCTATAGTTTTGATGATAGGACTTTTCTTGTCATGGAACATCTTGACGTCTCTTTCGCTCAGTTGGAATTCCAGAAATATGATCTCAAAGAGCGAGAGATAGCGACAATACTTACCGAAGTACTAGATGCCCTTACTCAATCACAACGCAATGGCTGATAGTATCAGGTTTTAAAGGGCGTTGCTCATATCTCTTCGCTGAGGCTTTCTTGCAAAGACCTCTCGCAAGAAAATATCTGGTTGTCTCTAGATGGAGACATCAAACTTGGTTGGTTTCTTCGACATCTACCACATAGTCTATGCTGATAAACTTGTCAAAGTCTTAGATCTTCGAGAGCTCAAGTATGATGCACTATATGAGAGCCCTAAACTCTCACAGGTTTTACTAGATTTTCCAATTTTGGCTGAAATCATAGAAGAAATGATGCTTTCTCGCTATCATCTCACCCCAGATGACGAGAATTGGTCTAGGGACGCGATTGATTTCATCTCATGTACCCTAGAAGGGTCATTCGAGAGTTTGATGAATGTGAGGAGCAACTAGATGGTGCATTGCAAATATTGGCTGATCAAACTAGCATTGCTTCCTCAAGCAAGCTGTGTCCCCAAGAAGACTGATTCCACGCATCCGTTTTGCTTATGAAGCCGAGCGTGGGTCTTGGGATTCCAATAGCGAGAAAGAGCAAGCTTTTGACTTCAATTTTGTGACGGCAGCTTGAGGATGGGACATTTCCATATATCGTACTTGAAATCACGATAATAAACAAACGTATGACATATTACGCGGTTGGTTCCTCGAATGTCATGACCTTAGGTACTCTTAGGCCCTGTGTCGTCCCGCCACGTTGGGCAAGGTGTGCCCAATTCTAGAACCCCCTTCCAGACTCATTCCTTCACAGGCAGTGGAGGGGGACTGGAAGAAAATGCGGAAAGACTAAAAAGGAACTCTTTGGACGTAAACTTTAGAGACGGGAGAAGAGTATAATGAGCATTTGCAGCGAAGCATCAAGTGCGATGCTATTTTGGATCAGTATCAACGCCGAGCTAGAAATATGAATCAATTGCATCAAATGCAGAGGAACTCTTTCCATTAAGTCTTATGGAGAGATGTATCATAACCGTCGCTACTGTATGATTTGCTTCACATTCTTTCCTCCTTATTACTTGGTATGCTCACCACATCGAACAAATAGAGTGGAGTTGATTTCTTATTGATGGTCTACCAAGTAGTATCTTTTACTTGGGAACAAGGTGCCCAAACCCGTCTTATTGGGCCGGCACATGCTGCTCCACCTCAAAGTGATGCGGTAGAAGATTCGTCGGCATAGGGTACGCGAAATCCTGGATGATACGGATTAGTTACATGTGCGTCCGATGCCAGTTCAACATACAATTTCTGCCTTCACTGGCCACCAAGTTTCGTCATCGATTGAACGGTATGAGGTGACTCGGCCCCGCCGGCGAATGAACAGAGCTACCTCAAACCCAGGAAGCTGGCCTAATTCGTGGGCTTTCTTGACCAATGTGATCTTCCTCCCCGACGCCCCTTTATACGGATTCCTTCGTTTCGCCATAGTGATGCAACACAGGGTACACTCTGTGAGGAAATGGGATGCCTCGCAGCATCTTATACATGGAACAAGTTGAGAAGATCATCTCTCAGCCCTCTGATATGTGATGGTATCACTGCTTCACTATCAAATTTCTCAACGACATTACCTTCTCGTTACCCGATTCTTGTCAGCTAGCAGGTGATGCCATCAGAAAATTGACCCCCTAGAGAAACAGGGGTGACTTACCAACAACATCTCATAGATTCTACGAATCAGTGGCGAACAATTAGTGGATTTCTCAACCTCTTGCTTCTCAATCGTCTTTACCCGTGCGTTACCCTGCTTCCGCAGGTTTGGACAATCTTATGCTAACAGGGAACGTGGATACAATGAAACTGATACAAAAGAGGTTTATTGAAGTGAAAGTGGTCTGCTACGCCTGCTCGGCTCCATGGTCCTAAGAGTTGATGTCGGCAAAGGAGGTATGGATACGTGAGATGTCTTGATATGAGCACCGACAAGTGCCCCATGAATCGAACTCCGTGGCAGCACGCCCAAGCACCCGTAACATGAACGATATGCTTCAGATAGCAGGCATTCCACGCTCAATACTACCCCCAAGGGAGAAAACGTAGGGGATGGCGGACGAATACTACACCGAGCTCGCAGATCTGCATCTAGCTCAGCTTGTTTTTCAGCAAAACGACCTAGTCACCTCAGCAGATGATTGCAGAAACAAATACGTAGCTCGCCAAATCTTTCGCAGGCTTGCAAGGGAGGGAAAAATCACAACCTTTGAATTCAAAGAGGACAATTGGTCAGCACAATCCAAGACTATGAGCACGATTTTATCACCCGCACCTGTCGCTACGGGCTCTTTTCGCCTGTATTGCGACGATCTACGAGCAGGCAATATTCTTCTTGACGACTCTGATAATATTGCCGCTATCATTGACTGGGAATTCACGTATGCTGCCCCTAGTCAATTTTCCCTTGATCCGCCATGGTGGTTGGTCCTCGATGCGCCTGATATGTGGGACGATGGCATTGAGGATTGGATTAAATTTTATGAGCCGCGCATGAAGATTTGGTAGTCAGCTATGGAGAAGGCTGAGGCTACCGCGGGTTTGGAGAGGTGCATGGAAGTCCCGCTGTCAATGTACATGCGTGAGAGCTGGGAAACAGGCAGATTCTGGCTAAGTCATGCAGGGAGGAAAAGCTGGGCTTTTGACACTCTCTTCTGGAAATTCTCGGACGAGAGGTTCTTTGGAATCAGACAGAATGGAGTCCCCAGAGTCAAGTTGTGGAAGACAACACTACATCTTCAAAGTGAGGCTGAGAGGATCGCTATCGAACCTTTTGGGAACGGAAGATGAACGAAACAAAGGAGCGCAAATTAGTTGAGTGGAATTGTGAGGCTGCAAAAAGGCGTTTGGATGTTTGACTAGCCTCGGAATAAAGAGTGAGATTCATATTCACGCCCCTCCTTACGTTTCAGGGGCGCTTTGACTTATCACTCAAATTTACCAAAGATGAACAGCCATGACAGTAGCTGCATTGTCGTTCTTGCTTCCAAAGAGCTATGAATTAGAGAGCATCAGAATATAACAGATATTTCTAAAATACCGTAGGTAAGTTGCCTCGTGCCTACTACGTCGAAAGTCATACAAGTGTTCAATAGAACGTGCCATAACGATCTATGCAGCGGAAATCCTTTACTGTCCCATCTTGATTTCTTGAGAGCTTTGCGTATTTCCTCTTGAGCTCCTCTGCCCGCGCTTGAAGCTTTGTAACCTCAGTGTCTAATCCTGTGCTGCAATCATGCCTATTGTTAAGCTCCCTATTGTCCTGAACATTGGCAAGTTCACCTTCATCATTCTCGTCGTTAACGTCCTGAACGCTATCTCTGTCTTCGTCATCAACACCATCATCGCCATCATCACCATCATCGCCATCATCACCATCATCACCATCACTATAATCATCTTCGTCATCTCTAAATAAGACCGTGATGCTTTTCAGGCCTCCTAGACGCGAAAGATACTTCGACATGTACCATGCAGGCGTGAACTCCTCCCACTCTGCCTGTCGAACAAGCACACTCTCAACATAATTGAGCTGCTCGCCATAACAACGTAGCAAATCTCGGAGGTAGTCAGGCTCGTCGGTAAAGTCGAAACTGAACCAGAGAACATCGTGGTAAGGATTGAAGTAGAACGAGCCCGCCTTCGCATTTGTATGCTCCATAAGCCGATATTGCTTCAATGAATGCTTGCTATAGCTCACTCGAAAACGACTTCGTGAACAAATTTCCAAGGTCTCGAAAGTTCGCATTTTGCGGCCAACTCCTTTGCGGAGTGGATCCGAGTAGCATCTTGATCTATAGAGGGTGGGACCTCTATAAAAGCGACCCAGATGTCAGCTGCCAACTCGCCAGCCTTGTGCATTTCAAAAGCACGCTTCAAGGTGTCAACGATGCGATTGCTACTTGATACCAGGGCTGTGGGCTCTGGATTCCATTTCTCGGAATGATTTCGGAACTCTTCCAAGATGGCCGTGTCGGATAACGGATCACCTTTCGAGCCTTTACCGGAGACCAGTTGCCGGGCACTGTTATTGGAGTATGTTCGAGTATGTATCGTGCGACTTGCCATGGCTTGACTGCCAGACCTATCAAGCTGCAGACATTCGACACATACCCTGCTTATTGGGATTACAGGATGCTTGCGTGGTGGTCGAGAGAGATGTTGGTCGCAGTAGATTTTGGGACTCGGATACTATGTGCCATCGTTAGTAGGTTCTTAATCACCTTGCAACTCACTTCTGATTACTGTATGAAGATCGGCCTATATGTTGAGACTGCCAGTTTGATGCTGTCGTAGGTTGTAGAGGCGAGGGCGGTTGTGGAATGATGTCAAGTTTGACTAGCACTTATTTCCCAGCTTTGGTATCATGGATGGTGAGGGGGCGAGGAGCCGCATATGGTGGCGCTCAGTGGCGTTGACTTGGCAAAGCCAGCACATATAAATGGCCATCCTCCCTCGATTCGCGGCGCATCAATTGCACAATACTGGTTGCTCTCATTGGCATTCCGATTAAAATGTTGGATATGATTTCGTGGACTCGGTCTCGTGCAAAGGACCCTTATTCATTATAAGCCTGTAACAACTCATAGAACACCTAAGAAGTGGCCACCTGTCCTTTGCCATCGCACACGAGAATTCAATATGGCAACGATCTTTCCCCATTCCCATGTTGTTTATCCACTCAAAAGGGAAACGTGATGGAAAACAGCGAAATTGACTTGCTGGATAGTGATTGGATGCCGAGTTCTGACTTTTTGGGATTCTGACAGCCCCAGAGCCGGGCCTGCAGCTGAAGAGCGAGTCAAGCTACTGAACGAGTCGACCAAGCAAGCGGCGAGCATGCATTACCACTTCTCCGACTGAGTGTTTGGGAAAGGAGCAAGCAATATGACAAGTATAAACCTGTATGTATGCACTATAGCTGTCAGTGGAAGCTGTCCCAGCGTGAGAAGATCAGAAGAAGAACCCTTTGTTTTGGGACGTATCCCAATCTCATCCTAGCTCCGAGCCATTTTTGGAAGGATACCTTCGAAGCACGACTCAAAAGCCTTCTAGAAGACAATGATAAGTTTCTTGGAGATAATTGTGCGTGCGAAGAGACGATCATTGATGTACCGGAGTTCGCATTTCATGTACTTCAGCTTTTTGTTAATGCTCCTCTGAGAGAGTCCCAGAGTGAAGATTGTGTTAACAGCATGAAGATTTGATCGATGAGAGACCCGTATTATTTCCTAGCTACCTTCTGAATGTGGATACGCTGGAACAAAATGACTTAAGTTGAGATGACTATCACCGTTTCTCGCGGTCCTGCTGCTCCTGCCGCAGCTGCCCCATCTCGTCCCTGTGGTCCCTGTGGTCCTGGCTCTCCTTGTTGCCCCCGTAGACCTGGTTCTCCCTCTGCTCCAGCTTGGCCACGAGCCCCGTCTCGACCATCTCTACCATCTCTACCATGTGGTCCTGGCTCTCCTAATTGGCCCCGCGGACCTGGTTCTCCCGCTGCTCCAGCTTGGCCACGAACCCCATCTCGACCATCTCTACCATGTGATCCTGGCTCCCCTTGGTGCCCCCGCGGACCTGGTTCTCCACGTGCTCCTGCTGGACCCGGTGCTCCTGGTGCTCCAGCTTGGCCACAAGTTCCACCTCGACCATCTCTACCAGGCGCTCCATCTCTACCAGGCGCTCCATCTCGACCATCTCGACCGAGTGCTCCTAGCTCTCCCGGCAGTCCCCGTGGTCCCCGTGGTCCCCGCTTTCCCCGCTTTCCCCGCTTTCCCCTCCGATTAGTACAAAACAACAAAAGCACTAAAAGAACTCCAAGAATACATCCTACTATAGCCGCAATGCCTCCTCCAGAGATACTATTGGTGGTGCTATGAGCAATGGGTTCGATGATGGAAGTTGTGGACTGAGGCGTTGGTGATGCAGCCTGTTCAGTTGGGTTAATCTGCCCATTTCCTAACTGGATGATTGTTGTATAGGTGGAATAGATATTGGTAACACTAAGCGTAATAAAATAATCTGACGTCACGGCCTTTGCTCGAAGGATGTACGCTGACGTGAGGCTATCGCTTGGGAGCGAGGCTATGAACATGATAATGTTTAAAAGCAGAGGCTGTAATTCAAAACGCCGTAAAGATACTAAATTATAAAGCAAGCGGTAGCTAAAAACATTAGGGATAGAGATATAGCTAGAAGAGAGGGGTGGAAAATACTGCGATCACAATACAGCTATATTGAGGGCGCAAGTTGGACAGCCATACGTTCGTGGTAGGTGGTATGCAGCCTCAAGATTTCCTCTTTAAGCGTTCTGCTTCTACCCTTGTACACATCTATCCACTTACATCTCAACCATACTCGCAGAGTGTGATCATTTTCAAGCGGCCGAGCCTCATTCAACCTAACTAGGCGATATGTCCGTCATGAACCCTTATCTTACACGCTCCCACCCAATCACAAAAGGCTGGTTGGCCTAGCTACTAGTACATTCAGCGAGGCAGACGGCGGGGAATGATTTGAGGGTAAAGTAAGTGCCAAGAGATAAGCACAGCTTTCCAATCTCCAATCGAATCGGACGGTTGGCGTTCTCTGGCGAATCCGCTGCTCGATATCACGGAGACCGCTCAATTCTCGAATCAGTCGTCACTTCGTTTGAAGTAGACTGCGGTTGCATGGTGGCAGATTCAGAGTGGAACCTCATATGGATGCCAAAAACGTGAGGAATGGTTTTGCAACTACACTACCTTCCCTCCTCATTCGGCTGCCTGACACTGGCGCATCCGTTACGCCGGCGCTGAAAAGGGAACTATAATTTAACTTATTTCGATGACTTCTCTCGAGATGATGTCTCGAAACTACCTGGTTTCATGGTCCTCAAGGAAGACGAATGGGACTCTTTTCGCCTCACCAGGGCCACCTTTCTCCTTGCCTCACTTTCACTAATACTCGACATGATCCCAAAGGCTATAGCGGACTGTCGATGCACGCATTGACTCATGCTTGGGCAAAGGATCGACAAGATCCATTCCGTCAGGGTGAAGTATGGATTATATCTGGTTGTGTTCTTGGATTCTCCCGCTTAGATATAAGCTTCTGGCAGACGAAAGAAAGATCCTTGCTTCCGCATGTCTTGTCTTACCTTGAAACTGAGGTTAAGAGGGCGTTTTACCCCGCATCGAAGACGCTGTTGTTTTTCTATTCTTCCCTGGTATTGAATTTCGTTCAGAAATTGAGCTAGCAAGCATGAAGTCATAACGGGAAAGATCATGTATTCCATATTCGACTCACAGCCCAGCTATTTTTACCGCCTCAAAGCCTGTATTGATAACGGAGAACCTGACTCGTGCCTTCATCTGCCAAAAAGCTCATCGAAGTCCCGTCAATGTGTTAGAGAAATCCCTCCCTTGCCACAGTTGAGACAGCGCGCCTGGTGTGCTTCGGCATTCTGATTTGGACCACAAGAAAAACAACGACCTCTTAGTGGGGCGTTGACGAACAGCTGAAGTACATCGAGAACGAACTCCGGAACATCCTGTAGCATAGCTCGCAAAATTCCAAGATCGGCGCTTTGCATCATGTCTCGAAATTTATCTCTAGCATACTCGACAGCGACGACCCGTAGGGCGTTGGTTGGTGCAGGTACAGTGTAGACATCTGAAACCACAGATAGATATTCTTCTGGTGTAGGCCCCTGGTCAAGCGTAGATCTGAACCCATTCTCTGCGAGCCTCATCAAAGTCGGTATATCGTATTTATCAGCCAAGTTGTATGTGAGGACTTGAGCCCGTAACTGTAGACGCATCTCTTTGCTCTCGTGCACCGGTTCGTTATATTTGCCGGTATAGAAATATTTTAGCATTATTTCGACGCAGACCGGATCATCGTCAGCTAGATCGATGATACCTGTATGTGCTTCCTATAAAGGGTAAGTAGTATTTCGAGCTGGATAATGATCACTCTCGAAATACTAACCATAAAGCCTGTCATACATGCTGCATGCAAGACGTTCGATTGGGAGCAAACAATAACGCGGTGAACTTTCCAAGATCTATCGCGACATTTAATGGTCAGATCGGAATAGGTATCATTGTCAAAACACCTATCTAATATCAGCCTCGGCCAGTTTCTATACGAAGTGAGCAGACCGTATAATAGTATCTACGAAACTTTGTGCCAGGGGCATCATTCAAGAATTGTTGGCTGAGAGGGATAATCAATAGGACAGATTTCTGAGGCTGGGTGTCACAATCGCGGGGTATCAAGCTTCAAAAATGGGGTCCGTGCACGAGAATTGTGAATACATGGACCCTCACTGAATAGCAGCTAACGGCGATTTCGTCCAGATGCTTTCATCATGTCCTCGGGCGCCACCATGTCAGATTCAGACCTTGACAAGATGGGGGTGTATCTTGCCTATCGCGATATTTTCAAAAATAGGCTCGCAAAGCTAAGAAAACGAAGTAAGGTACGCAATGTCGTGGAGAAGCACAAAGATCACCTCCACCATATGCAACTCGCCGATTCAACAGATTCAAAGAAGATCTGTAGGATTTTGGGGAATCTTCTAGCGGCGCGATTGTTCGAATCAGAATCAATAGCTACGGCTACTTTTCCAACACTCTTCTCTCCTAGAGAGTCAGGAAACAACACAGCACTGATCGTGAAGTGCGTCGAGGACGATTTCGATCGCGAATGTGGACAGAGAGATGGAACAAACTCCAACGCGCTGCCTTTCCTGGATATCATCCGTTCTCCCGATACTCGTATGCCAAATGGCGCTTCCTCAGAGAGTGCTCCGACCGTTAGACAGCATCGCATTGATAGGAAGTCGGGGCGCATCAGAAAGCCTACTCGAGCCACGACAAAACGCACAGGCTCCATACTTCAAGTAGGAGAGGGCAAGGAGGCTGCGCCCAAGGAAGGCTTGTGCGGAGGTATAAATACACGTTGCCCGAATAATCCTTTTCGGGGCGTCAGCGCTGANTACGATCTATCTTTGCAGGCAAAGAGAAGGGCAAAAACGGCCTGAAGCGTACACCCGATTGCGACATCATACCGACGAATCCCACATATCTCCCTTCCAAACTTCAGCATTTGGTATTTACCCAAACTCAACGACTACTCGAAGAATGCTGCTATACCTTCGCTGAAAAGTGGTTTCCGTCTATGTTGAAGGCCAACGGCTGGGATGCACCCGAGGCGGTCGAACTGACTCAGTGGTGGAAGACTCTCTCGAAATGTGATATCCCTGCAACGGCCATTGCTCTAAGTCATGGCCAGTCGCTAGCAGTCCTGTTTAAGCGTGCTTTGTCTATCCGGCACTGCGCTGTTCATCGTCGCCCACGGATTCCTGTCAAGAAAGTAGGAGAAATGGTTCGAGACGCCTGGTTGCTTTCTCAAGCATTGCGAGACGACTTGCGAGGTGCGCAGCTCCTACACTGGCACAAGGAGTTGGAAAACCTCGTCGCACACTTGCAATCAAGAGCGAACTTCCAGAGGGAGGTGGCAGTGGCTGAGCTCCAGAATATACACAATGCAAAGGTTGAAATCGAGGAGAGGCTGGCTGAACTGGAGTCAAGGGCAAGCCAGTTGACCCAGTCTTTAGAAGCGGAAGGCAGAACCCACCGACCAATCGATGCCGAGACATTGCGGCCCTTGGAAGAGGCACTCAGCAGGCCAACTCTGGCCAAAGCTCTGCCTATCACTGCACAAGATCAAGTTTGGCAGTGGATAGAGAACAGTGTGGGCATGATCATATATTGATATTGACTCTCTTTACCCTTGATGTCACGGAAGTTGTGCGTAGTCGCGTGGCACTCACATCAGATTGACTACAATGTAATGCTAATCCTTGTAATGCACATTCTTTTGGTAAAAAGTTATCGTAATGGATGAAGCAACAACTACAGCAGTAGCCTTGGAGATTAGAGGCGTGCGACTCCACATCTCTGCGCTTGCTGACTTGGCACTACCAGAACACGAACTTTGTACTCTAGCAACCATTGACGTCCGTTTTCAGGCCTGTCTCCACGCCGCACTTCACGGACGGCGAGAAAGAATCCAAATCAACTGCAAAATCATTTGGGGCGATGGGAACTACGACCTCGACCTTGAGACTGACGACTGGGTGGCATATGGCGTTGTTAAGAGGGACTACGGGACAAGCTTCGGATCACCTTTGACAATGACTGGATTGTATAATTCGTCAGGGCATTGGGGAGAGCTGGAAAGAATGTTAGACTTATGGGCCAGGCAAATACGGAGCGGACAGCCGATGACAAAAGCTCAGTCACTGGAGATATTCAGGGGACCGAATGGGCGTAATAAGCCTATTTTGGAAATTTCTCGATGAGGCTGAGAAAAGAGGAATAGGCATGTGAAAAGGCTCAAGGGACTGGTTCTTTTACTGTAGAATCTCTCCTCAAAGATACTCGAGAAAGACAAGAATATGCATTTCTCTAGTACAGCCTCGAAGAGCCGGCTATGAAACTCCTCACAGACTTATACCTTTAGAGCAGCACCTTTGCTTCTTGTGGTTATAAGAATCGTCCCATTCTGGCATTGCGGAAGGTAGGAGACAAGCGGCCGTAACTTCCCGCTCCCTGCGTCGCTTGTTTGCCTATCTTGCCCAGTCCTCCGGTCCTCGACGAGGAAGCCAGCGTCATCCACATTATCAAGTATAAGAACCCACTTCCCCTTTTTATCGTCACACAGCCAGTCGCGCACGAGCTGGAAAATATTGGCCGTTGGGTCCTTCCGCCCCAGGATCTTGACATGGTCTGCAACCTCTCGAAAGCTCTCTTCAAACCGGGCAGCATTGCTCGCATGAATCCAGAACACCCATGTCTCCGGCGAGCGGTCTCGAGTTCGATAGGCGTGTTCAATAGCGAGTTGCGATTTACTTCACAGTAGTTAGGAATCTGTATTTATCAAAGGGTTTACGCTTACCCGACGCCGCCTAAGCCAATGAGCGCAATCCGAGATCCTGGGACAGCGCATTTCCGGTGAATCTGATCGATTATCCCGCGCTCGACGAACTCTGTGTCGCGACTGAAGGGTATGACCATCGACGGGTTCGGCGATGTCTCTGGTCGTTCTACAGGTCGGGATGTCATTAGCGCGGGGTCACCTTGGACTTTTGCGACTTAACCAGGAGGTGCGTTGCGCATCAGGCGTTGGGACGGGACTTAACTTACCCTTTAAAGGACTGTCAATTGCCTCCCGAAGCCGCCGAAACGCCTTGACTTCTCTTTCACCATAAATAAGTGGCATCTGGACATCGAAAATTCCAAAGAGCGAATATGCCTTATCCTCTCTGCGTGTAGTTTTTCGCCTCTTTGCCCAGGAGAATCGTTCGTCAACGTCGAACTGAGAGAGGGAATTTCCTCGAAGCGCCGTGGCAGGGACTCCCGTAATCTCGTGGATTTGTTGCTCGAGAGTTCTCTTATTACCTAGACTCTTACCTTCCTGGGAATAGAATTCAACTGATCTTGGAGCAAGAAGCTCTTGTAAGGTCCAGCCTCGTGTAAACCATTTGCTTGCTCGGAATGCAGATCCCCAGGTACACTCAGCAGACGTATCACTTGCTTTCCGAACATCAGATAAATAGACGTAGCATCTGGCCGCTTTCTGATACCAGCGAAACATCGAGTTGATAGCTTCAGAGAGCTCGGCGCTGCTCGATTTGTCAATGCAGCATGTATCAATCCAGAAGTATTCCAAATCATCACACCTCGCCTGTTCTTCGCAGAACTGTGTCTTGCCGTAGCCAGCCTTGCCTTTACTCGTGCCGTTTGTCAGGTCTTTGTATGTGACCTCCCCCGCTTCCCATCTGTGGGAAAGTATAGCATATTCGGGGATATCGTCTTCAAAGAACTCGGTCAGACTGAAATTGCCATCGTTGTTAAACTGTAGCAGGCGCATGATTCGGATAGATCCGAGGATTGCAGACGGAAAGATTCTTTCCCTGTAGCTGATGAGCCGTCGAAACAGTATCGATATGAAGTGGGGAGAAGGTTGGACAAGATGTCTTGTTAAGGCTGGCGCACTCAGCTGGGCGGCAGCCTCGCGGCAACAGTATCGTCGTACATGACTGGAAATGCGCAAAACCGGCCAGTTGCACAACCCCTCATACTGCAAGGCATAAAATCAAATAACAAAATTCGGAATCCAATGATTTAGTATTGTTGATGAAAAGATTACTGAGGTATTCAGATGATAGGAACAGAGAACCCGGATCGTACATTTACCTCCAAACTTTGGAGTTCGAGTCTCTTGCCTCGTACCTCAGGCAACATCGCACGTGCGGTGCTGGCGCCCCACCAAGATCGTCATTCGCTTCGATCCGAGGTACCGACCCGTGTGGCGATCTTGCATAAATCTGCACGTAGTAGCCGCCATAATGCTATTGACGATCTCCCGCGTAGTGGGGGAGGCCGAAGAACTTGACTTGGACCCTTTAATGAGTTTCGGAGACAGTGCAGGCTTAGTGGTACAGCTCTAGTATAACGAGTCTGATACGATATCAAAAGACACCCTCTTCAAATGAAACAGAAAGGCGACGACGGGGATACAATTTTTCCAATCGGAGGCAATCTAGGATGTTCAGGAGTGGCCACTGAATATAACTCGCCTAAAATAATTAGAAGTATTGCGTTCTGCATAGATTAAATAATTCTTAAAGTCAATGTACCGGTCCGATTTTCCGCCACGGAGGTTTTTCCGGCACGCAGGGATGGAGGTTATATTGTAATGGTCATTGAATTGACAGCAAGCCTTCGGCTGGTGCTTGATAGCATTTTCGAAGCTCTTCTGCTATCCTCTTCTTCTACAACTTTCATGCATTAACCTTAAAGCACTTCTTCTAGAGAAAGGCAGGCTCACAGTTCGAGGGTTGGATGTATCTAATGCATACTCGTCGTTCTTTGAAGACAAGTATAGATATGGAAATTGACAGCCGCCCAGTTCTCTAGTCCATTACGCTCCTCTCGGCCAGTCCTGGAGGCGGCAGGCGTTTTGGCCGGCTCGCCTAGTCTAGGCAATTCTAACAAATCGAAGGACGTCGGTTGGGAGGTAGCAAAGACCTTGATTATGTCTCTGCATGAGTGGTATCCTTTCGCTCTCATTCGCTCGGGGATCATCATATGAAATTTCTTTCGAGTGGGTGTATTTTGTTGCCCAATACTTTGTCGCCTGACAACTATATTCGTTCCGCGGTATGCGTTCTCCACTTGCCAGCAAGGACCGAGATTGTATACGGAAATATACAGATCTTCGGCCCCATTATTTTCTACAATCAACTCTGCTGCAGCGTCGTGTTCCATTTCGATCAAGCAACCTGGACCAAAAGCCTTTTTATTGCTGACAATTTGTACCTTAAAGGACTCTTGAAAAGGATCCGCAAACGTTTCGTTGGCTAGATCCCTAACGAGTCGAAATCGAGCTAGGTGCTCCAGAAGCTTCCCAATCTGCCCGATTCCGATCTGGTTTTGTGGTATGCTAGTCAGATCGATGCTTTCATACCCTTCTTCGTTTGGAAGTTCGAGTTTTCCCCCGTTCAACATCACTTTTATCGCGAACGGATGATTTTCTGAGTCGATACCAAGTGATCGGTCTTTCAGGGCTTGAAGCCATTCATGTCGATATGGAAGCTCGGATGCCAGTCGTATTGGATACTTTTGGAGGGCAGATCGAGTAAGAGCTTTCGCCGTCCATCCTGTCTGAGGGGTTGATAGTGTGTCCGATAACTTCAAATCCGACGTGAGAGCTCTAGTATCGGTAATCTTTGCAGCCATCGAGTGCCCTTGTGATCTAAGGTCACCTTCAGCATGACCCACAGGATGTAAAATAAGCAGATCGTCAATTCTGACGCCGTGGGCATAACCGGCCAGTAGTTCGAGAGTGCCGTCTTTTCTGACGATGATTGGAATATCGGCTTCAGTGATATCCGAATTGACTTGCCCGAAGAAGCCTTGATTTCCATTCCCATAAAGGAGGGGATTTTGAGGCAAGATTGAGTCTCGGAATTTTGCACACAGGTAATTGTGCATGTCCCTGTGTCTCTTCGTAAGGCCAAAGTCCTTAACGAAGTCGAGCAGGAAATAAGATAAGGCTCCGTGGTGCTGCCCGTCGAATCTGGGCTCATTTGCTACGTGGTGAGGACCGCATGCGGTGAGTATCGCGTATCGGTCTGGATTGAGAAGCCAGTTCGGTTGCATAGAAACATCGCGGTACATGCCATCCTCCACGTTCTTCTCGGGATCTAACAGATAGTCTGTCTCGAATTCAGGATCGTAAGGGAGAAAGCGAACGCTGGTATCATCGTGGCGATAGACACTCCCGGAAAAACAGCAGTCAAGAACGAGAGTAATAACCAGATCCTGTCAATGAAGGCAACCAAATAATGAGCAGACGATGTTGTTTACTCCGCCCTTGCGCGAAACCACCGTGTCATCATTCGTCATCATTTGTCATCATTTCATGTCTGAGGCATATATTATTTCTGCCTGAACCTTGGCCTGGACCACAAAAAGTGGTAACGCCAAGGAATATGCCGAGAAAGATGGGGACCCAAGTGGAGGAGGTTGCTGGTCACTGCAAAGTGATCAAAGTGATGAAGTGAGGCACGAATCAACGGCTGTGATCATTAATGCGCACTTCAGCACCATGCCGGCACAGCAGTCCTACGGCTGACTGCTGGAACCGAGTATGAATAAATGAATAATGAGGCACTCTAGCTTTGAGGACACTCTGGTGAACTCCCCCGTCTCCTGCTAGGTAATCCACCAGCGCAATTTAAAGTCGACATTGATGCTATGGCTTCCTACCCATATTCTTTGCTTCCACCAGATGGTGACAACATTCGCCTGCTTCGACTACTGCCTAATGAAGACGAGGCTGCGCCTTTGCTTTGCGAGCTTCGCAACTATTCTCTACGAATATCAAGTCCAAGAACTCATTTGTACGAGGCTCTATCTTACGTATGGGGAAACCCAAAAGAGACTCTGTCTATCTACGTAGACAAGTATCGGTTTCAGGTCACGGTAAACCTACACGCTGCGCTGTCACGCCTTCGAGATCGCTCCTTTGAACGAACCATATGGATAGATGCTATTTGTATTGACCAAAGCAACATGGATGAGCGGAAACAGCAGGTTCAGATTATGGCGAAGATCTATAGCAACGCACATCGAGTTATTGTTTGGCTGGGAGAGCGAGGAGTGGAGACGAGGGTAGCACTTGAGGCTATACAGCTTGCTGCCAATGAAGAGCTGTCGGAGCATTCGAAGCAAGACATAAAGCAGCAAGCAATTCTCAACCTGCTTCAAAACCCATGGTTTCGACGCATCTGGGTAGGGAAGAAATGCTGAGCCACAGTTACGAGACGACGTTAACATAACCACTCCAGGTACTTCAGGAGGTTGCCGCAGCTCGACACGTCGTGATAATGTGTGGTTCTTTGACCATTGACGGATATGCGTTTTGCTTGGGAGTAGAATCCCTCAAGCTCACCCATATGGCTATTCCGGGATTGCAGCCTCTCCCTTCACTTACCTTCTTGATAAAGCGCGCGGGTCTCCGATCTAAAGATATAGCAAATGTGTCAAAGAGGTTCTCTCTAGAGATACGTTCTTTAGCAGAGTTGGTAGACATGTTTCACACCCGCCAAGCTACTGATACTCGCGATAAGGTATATGCTCTACTTGGTATGAGCTCCGACGATCCCGGTGAAGCTGGTTTACGACCTGATTACCGGCTTTCTTGGAAAGAACTGTTTCAGAAACTTGTCTACTTCATTCTCGGTGAAGAATTATCTGTGGATATTCCTGATGAATCAGATGACAGCCAGAGGGCCTTCATCAAGATGAAGGGCTGCATTGTTGGACAGGTGTCCTCGGTAAGCAAGGGTGACAGACAAAGTGTGAATATTACCTCTAGGAACGCAGCTTGGAGCCTAAGCGGCGAGACAGAATGGACCCTTCACGCTTCAGCAAACCCCATCCAAGAGCATGACGTCATCTGCCTGCTTCATGGAGCTTTGAAGCCTACCATCATTAGGCTGTGCGAGGATCACTTCGCCGTTGTTGTGATTGCAGTAACTCCTATTTCTAGGAGTAGCAGTTTTAGACGGCCAGACACTTCCCATCCGGTAAAACCATTTTTGCGGGACTTCCGCCTTGTCTGGGACTGGAAAACTCCCCAGGGAAAGTCCCATAATGAAGGATATGATACCCCGCTGAAGATGTGTGATCAAGCACAATCGACTCCACCGGTAGACTTCGGAGAGTATTTCGAAAAAGCGACTAGGTTCTGGAATGACATTATGATATTGGATGACTTGGGAGAGCATGGAAAAGCAGACGAGCGGCTTCTGGAGGCGAGAAGTCGCTACTTGACAGCATCTGACAGGGGGCGTCTACCTTGGCTGAATCGCCAATGTGGTCGAACATTTCTATCATTCGTTGCTGGAGAAGGGCATGAAGGCATAGTAAAGCTGCTGCTCGAAAAAGTTGATCCAGATGTAAAGGATGGGAAATGTAGTCGAACGCCGCTATCATGGGCTGCTGAGAACGGGCACGAGGCCGTCGTTAAGCTGCTGCTAGAGACTGGCAAGGTCGAGGCTGACTCGAAGGATAGAGGGGACCGGACGCCGTTGTCATGGGCTGCTCAGAACGGGCACCAGGCCGTCGTTAAGCTGCTGCTCGAGACAGGCAAGGTCAAGGCTGACTCGAAGGATAAAGGGGGTCGGACGCCGCTGGTTCGGGCTACTCAGAACGGACATACGGCTGTCGCTAAGCTGCTACTTAAGACTGATAATGTTAAGGAAAATGCAAAGGATCATTGGGATTTAACGCCGCTATCATGGGCTGCCCAAAAGGGGCACAAAGCCGTTGTTCAGCTGCTGCTCCAGACAGGCAAGGTCGAGGCTGACGCGAAGGATAAATGGCATCGGACGCCGCTATTCTGGGCTGCTGAGAACGGGCACAGAGCCGTTGTTGAGCTACTGCTCGAGACTGGTAAGGTCGAGGCCGATTCGAAGGAT
>JGI24508J20089_1000174_pt1 | contig 20844 bp, 23 predicted proteins | sample LinPmetageLP24_FD_20089 | JGI IMG/M metagenome (IMG submission 20089) | reverse complement strand
CGCTCTCCAGTATTAAGCGAGAGACGNGGGTCTCCTGTGCACCAATGCACATGAGACCCCCTTGAATGCTTCAGTTCGCCTTCTCTCACCAACTTCTAGTTCAGAAAGCAGCTTCACATGGGGATTGCATATGATTCGAGCGATCTCGCTCGCAATGAAGTTCTTATAGGCGTCTTGAGCAAGCTCTCGCCTACAGATATCATTAAGTCCACAGTAATTGNTTACTTCCCTGTNACATTGTCATGCTGACTCGGGTGCAGGAATTGAAGACTTCCTTTAGAGATTTTTTTGGACGAGGCACTGTGGAAGACTCCTTGGAACTCCTTCAATGGGTCTTCAAGGCTGCTGTTATCGATGCAGATCGCCACAATAGTCTCTCCGATACATTCTCATCAAAGCTATCGTGGAACCTTTTGGACGGCGTCCCTTCTCCAANCACTACTTCATCATGTGGTGCCTCGGGAGATACTTCGACCTCGACANCTGATGTATTACGTGCTGTCTCGCTCAACAATCTCGCACCAAACTCGATCACTTCATTGCCTAGTGCAGGTCAACAAACTTCCATCCGCCAACCTTCACCCACTGCCGACGCGTTTTTAGCGACTCCAGGCGATTCTGCGAGGCAATATTTTGGACGCAAAGGATTCCGTTCGGATCGAATCAACCGGTTGACTAAATACGTTCTATCCTTCAATAATGCCGACGTTCTTGGACAGGAGGCTTACGACAACTTGTGGTCTGACGATGGCAAGATATTTGCCGGCTCTGAAAAAGGAATAAGACGCACATCTCGACTGCAAAGAGGCCGCTTGAAGATTGAGGAGCGCAAGAGTCAATATGGAACTGCCGCCCGTCTCTGCCTTATGTTTTCTGTTGCCGATGTTGCTCATTACGCACTCACGGCGACGCCAGTTGAACTGGGGCTCCAACCTCATCGCACTCGAATGACAGCTGCCTTGGAAAAAATTGCTAAAGTCAACAACATCTCGACAGATAAGTTGCATCAAGACAAAAGAAAGAGTAGGAACTACTTTGAGCTGCTCCTTCAACTAGGTCCCGGTTCTCTTCTCTTAACAGGATCCGAAGCAGCCTCGTAAGTCACCATCCACTCGATAATGCAACAGATTACTGACGGCAGGATTTCAATGCAGCTGGGAGGTGAATACGAACAAGGGAGACGTAGGTCTTGTGCTTGGATACATCGAGAAACATCTCCCCGACCTGTATCACACCCTCACATCGATGAACGGAGTTGGTGCACGTACCATTGTCAATGGCCTTCTGGCATATGGGTGGACGGAGGAGGAGATCAAATCGAGCCCCATACTATTCATGGAAGCTGTTAGGAAACATCTTGATGAAAACCTCATGCCTCTGACTGAGGGAGAGGTACCAGCAACCCAGCACCCTTACACTACAAATCAATCGTCGAAGAAGAGGGCCGGTGACGAAATTTGCATTCGTAGGACCGGGGAGGATCACGCACACACTATCCATCCGTCGAAGAAGAGGGCCGGTGACGAAATTTGCATTCGTAGGACCGGGGAGGATCACGCACACACTATCCATCCGTCGAACCAAAGTTCCTCCGCCTTCGATGACCACACCGCCGAGACTTCTCCCCCGGATGATTTTGGCGTTGAGCACCATTGTCCAGGCAGCGCTTCCATCTCTTCCCCAGCTGGTGACATTCCCGACGATGTTACGACGAGACATATTGAGGACGATAGTATGGACCCATGGATGGCGGACACTTTGAGAAGTTGCGTGGATTCATATGAGTCTTGGCTACTTGCCAACAATCTCCAAAGGTCTAATTCGTCTCTTTCTGGCCAGCGACAAGTAGTCTCCATGGATCCGCGTATGCCGAGCAGCCTGTGTGCGCTAGACTGTCTGCCGAGCTCTCTGGAGCAAGAGCCAAGCAGAGAGAGGGTGTCAACAATAGATCCGAACATGACGAGTACTCTGGGCGCTGTGGGCAGGCTGCCGAGCTCCCTGGAACCGAGTTCAAGGGTACTCACGGTCAATCCAAATGTGCTCACTGTTGATCCCTATATGACGAACAGCTTGGATGCAGTGGGATACCCGTCTCTGTGGAGCGAGATTCAAGTCGGGTCAGGGAGTTCACCGTATTTCCAAACATGACAAGCAACGTCAGTGCGGCAAGGATACAACCACATTTTTCCCAATACCGGGGCTGGCCGTGATGGAGAAGGATATTCCGGACATTTAGAGTACGTTTGGCCAGTGGCAGAAAATTCTGCACATGGTCATGGTTTCTTGATGCTAATATAAAACAAGATGCCTCGCGATCCTCCACATGANCGATACACAACAGAATCAGACTCGAGAAAGAATGCAGCTGAGCCACTCTCGATCTCTACCTCACGGCTGTCACCATATTCTGGCAGCTGAACTATACCTAGTGCAAGTATTCCAATGATTCCCTCTTTGGGACCCGATTTGTCGTATTTCAAGGGATCACGCAACACATTCGAGTATATTATGGGCATCCCCCATTGGATATCTTCCCGCTTCGCATCGACTACGAGGCTCTTGAGAGGCGTAAGGTCAACGATCTGTTTTGGTCGGTCAGCGCTGTGCGATGCGATGAGGGAATTGTGCAAGGGATACCTTGAGGAACTCCTGAGCAGCTGCGAGGGTCGCGGGCGTCCATGTTAATTGCTCATGGCTTGACTTTCCGGGTTCCAATTTCCCTTCAGCTTGTAGCTGGGCGACCTGAGCATCAAGACTTGCTCGAGCACGCTCTGCAATACTCTCACTTATCCCTGAGCTAGTAACTATCATCTCCGTCTCTATTCCTGCTCGAAATGTACTATTCCGAGGTTTGTCTGCAGAATATTATTGTTTTGTTGGTCGGAGTTGGAGTCGCACAATCTTTTGGCGGCCACCGCTTCTTTGCTCAGATGGCAGGTCCTTGATGTGCTGGCAGCAGGTACGGTTGGATGCAAAGGGTGTCGGGCTGCTTGCCCTAGGATTGTGGGTGATTCTGATACGTAGAGCTTGAGCTATGTTTCTTTGGCACTTGGGGTGCAGTGGCAGCCTGTGGTTTTTTGGCCCAGCGTCTTTACACATCACATGATGTACCTCAGATTTGTACGGGAGACTTTACGTGCCATATCCGTCGAGCCAGCTCGTTAGACAAGACCTAGATCTTCAATATATTGATTCTGACCCGAAATCTTTTCCAGTTCTGACGCACGAAAGATGCACTGCCGACCTCAATCGGGAAAGTTTTGTTTCCGACTTGTTGTGACCGAAGGACATGTAATGATGGTGCAAATGGATCCTCCCCCACAGGCAACGTAATCCCTTAAATGTAAAGGACAACATGCATGCAGGACTTAACCTGGTGCTCTTCTCGCGGTATTATGGTAACGAGCGCCAGAGTGTCAGCCCAGGAACTTGATTTGTGCTGCAAGATTAGCACAGCAGTCGCGCAAGGCAGTGCAGCGCAAATGTGACTGCTTGCGACAGATCAGAAAATCGGGAAATGCAGCTTCTATCCCAGCTCCGAAGCTACTTAGTTGATGATGACGGGGTCGTTGTCGTGTCGCATAATCGGCAACTCCATGTGATTCGATGGATATGGAAATCTTGCCGTGGCTTGTATGTTTTCCCTGAGGTCGCACCAGCTTGCGGCTGAAGTCTTTTCTGAAGTCTTTTCTGCTTGGCTGGGTCTGTTGCCGAACGTCTTCCAACATCAGACCGCTCCACAGCACTACGCCTACCGGTGCAGACTCGTGGGCAACCGCAGAAGGGCACACTTTTGTTGGAGCCCCCACCAGCGTCTGCTTTGCCTACATTATATATAACCTTCGGCTCTTCTACCGTTCTTCGTTCGAATCCCTGAACATCTGCTGCTAGCCTTTTGCCCCTCAGCCTCCTTGATTTCTGTGCACTTCGACTATTATACAGATGCAGGGAGGTCGTCGCGCCGAGCCTTGTTTGCTCCGCATAGCACCGGGGCAGGAGGTCGGGCAGGAGGTCGGGCCATCGTCTCCCCAGCCTGGATATGGTAATCCTCCTCGTGAGGATCGGAGGAACAGGATTCCTCCAAGGTCTTGGAGTGGCTGCTGGACTTGTCGAACTCGGAGTAAGATCTTCGCTCATTCTCCCTTGACCTCCAGCATAACTAACACCACTGCCTAGAAGTCAAATGCAATGAAGGAAGGCCAACTTGTGAAGTACAGTAATATACAAAGGGAATTGAACTCTTTCGCTTACTAGGCCACAGCAATGCGAACGTCTTAGTCTTCATTGGTAAGTCTATTTTATTTGTTTTTAGTCTGCCAAATTCCTAACGAAAGTCCAGCAGTGACTATAACGTGAAATTCACCTTCAAAGACGACACGCCGAAAGTACTCGAACGCGAACAGCAAGTCACTACGATTGGTAGCCATGTTTGGGATAGTACGTCAAGTGTACTCAAGTTTCGCTGCTAAGCTGATGAGATACAGCAAAGGTACAAGACCAAAAGCCAAAGGTCCAAGTACTCAAGGATATGTTACCTCCATTTTCAACTTTAACCACCGATGACGAGCGAGAGGAGAAGGCACAGTCGCGANATCCTGGAACCTTCGTAGTTGTTGCAAACTTAACGAGTTTTGCGGACTTACCTGAGTATCAGGGCGAGTTCCTGGGAAATTTACATCACGGTACTACCAACTCGGAATATGAAGGTGTGAATATTGATCCGACTCCACTTGATGGCGGTATGACTGACGAGGTGAATGATCCTAATGTATGTCACGTCCGTGTCTCTTGAATAGCATGAACAGATAATTGACCTGCTACTGCGAGTGCTAGGTGGTGATCCTCAAGACCTTTGAAGACCCGTTTCAGAAAGCCCCCGCACCCTTGCCATACCGACCGAGGGCAGCTATAGTACCACGTCTAACTTCACCAACGTCTAGCTGCAGACAAACATCGGAAGCCAGTTTTGATTCCAGTACAATTTCTCTTCTTGATGCTGCTCAACGAGGTGGGAAAGACGCCGAGCTGCTACACTATTACCGAACGACAATTTCACCACAGATTATCAAGATCGGCAAGTCTCAAGTAGGCGAGGATATATTTGAGGTCCAGGCTCGAGAATACCCACCAGTCAGTCAAAGCGTGTGTTTCGGAGACAAATAGCTGATACCAGACAGCTTTTCCACGCAATGATGGCACTCTCCGCCTTGAGTATAGCGCAGAAGGAAGGTTCCAGTAACACCACTGCTTTTGAGCATTACCAACAGGTCATTCCAGCTTTACAGACTGCGGTTCAAAGCATCGAAGATTCCTACGTAAGTGCAATTCCCTACCATGCGTCACTGTAGCTGTGGATGCATCTTACTAAAATCAGCCTCCGGATGCAACATTGCAAGGAGTTTATCCATATTTAGGTTGCTCGAGGAAAAATAGTCTGACTTTTTCCCTAGTCCGATGGTACCCTATTGACACATTTACTCTTGCTTTTCTACGAGATCGTTGCACAGGAGACAACTATGTGGCAATNTCACTGTGACCAACTTTTNAGGATAGTCTCCATGCGACGACAAGCATGTGGTGCTGATCACTTCGACTTCGTTATCTGGATGATCTTCTGTATCGATGTCTATGCTCTTTTGAGTGCGAGTGGNACGGGAATGTTTGCTGAGGTCGTTTCCAAACAAAATATGTTGCCATTACCAGAACGATGCTTACTACCCGAGACGGCCGAGCAGCTTCTAGTAGAATTCCCCGAAGAACAGACACATTTTTCAAGAATCATCACTATCACTCAAGAGATTTTCTCAATCGCACTTCAAGTTGGTCGCCTAGCCAAAGCTCTGAGAACGGAGGTCAGCCAAGAAAGGTTTGAGGGTTCCGACGACAAACATAAGATGGAACGATCTACACGTATTCGAAATCTTCGACAGCAGACATTCGATCGGAAAATGAATTGGAGGGTTCTATTCCCTGATTACCAGACCTGGCTACAGACTCCGAACAACCTTCCACCTAGAGTCTTGGAATGGGTAGAACATGTACGTCATAATCTTCTCACATTCGAAAAACTGACTGACAAGAATAGTCATATCTGCTATCCCGCGTTTGTATACTATACACATATACCAGCATGTATTCAGGGCAGTTGCACGACCCAGAACNCGACACCGACGCCCAGATCAAGGCATGCTGCGCCGAAATTCTTCACGCTATCAGCATAATGCTATCCACACAACGATGTGACCTGCAGTACGCCGTATTCCCACTGTTTCTGGCAGGCTTCTGTACACAAAATTCAACAGAGAAGAATACGGCTTTGAGATTGATGGCTGAAGTCGAGAAACGTGAGTATGGAGGAGTTGCCGATACGTTACGAAGGCTCTTGCAGACTATCTATGAAAAGCAGAGTGTTGCCGTTGCACAGACGGGACATGCCAATTCAGTGGATTGGGTAGACGAGATGGAACGGAACGGGCCACGGCTCATTTTTAATGGCTTATGACAGCGGTCTGTGGAAATCATGGGGCAATGTTTATATACATATCGGACACCTCCATCAACTACTTCACCTCCTATAATTCAAGAAACCCGTGTCGCCTCTAAACCCAGTCACAGGTTGAATAAATGGTCATAGGGAAAACATCAAGAATATGGTTGCGAGACACTAAATGCCGAAGGCTCGGCTTACCCCACCATCTCAATNGTCGTCGGAAGAAGCGCTCCCGCAACACCTTCCTTGAATTTCAACTAAAATTTGCAAACAAAGGTGGTCTGCCTTGCTTTGAAACTAGGTGAGGGATAAAGGCTACCCGATCAACCTTTAAATGACATACCATACATTACTTATATCTCAGTTGCGAGGCTGAACGACGCGGGCTGGATTAGCACAAGATAAGATGGGGGCAGGTCTTGTTGCCATTTCCCCGGTACAATGAGAAGCACTGGCGTTCGGACAGGAGATCCCAGCGTATCCAGAAGCGAGATTCTTCCGTTCAGTCTAGAACATCTGGGAAGCTTAAAGTGGAAAGAGCAAACGGCACAATTGAGGTCCATGACTAGCCCACTTCGTACCGCGCGAGTGTGGGGTACGGAAGTACTTAGCGTGCCGAGCCTGCGACGCGGACTCTCTTGACTAGGCCGGGCAGGGTTGAATGGGACAGGCCCCGCTTCAGCACAGACATGAAGAAATCAGCGGGCTGTTGACATACAAGGGTATAATAGGCGAGTTTTCCCTTGTCAAAAGCAATAGATGCAGGCAATTTCCATGGTAACGAACATCCCTCCTTCACGTGTTCCGTCAAGCAAGGTAATCGCGTCGTGACCCCTGAATATTGCACCTTAGAGCTGTCTAGGACGCTTCGCTCAACCACATCTGTTATCAAGGATATCACAACAAAGCACAAAGACTAGACTTCAATACAGAAATGCAAGTGCTGACGTCAAATTTCCAGATCGATCTGAATTTACGTCTACAAGCGCGACCTAAAGGCAAATGGGTATCATTATGGATAAGCTACTTCGGTAGCAGTCCAGAATTGTTGTCCCTCACGATCCTGCCCTACTACACAGACTAAATGTTTGTCTAATACTAGCCTTTTCGGCTTCTTCTGACTCATAGTCCTGGTGGGGGAAAATTAGACTCCTCGAAACAAAGGAAAACAGAGATCAACTCTTGACCTTCTTTACGATAGAAGATTCCAAGTAATGTAACCTCCAACGTATGTTCTTATTCCAGCCTACCATCCCCTGGAATGGTAACCTAAGCCCTGACCATAATAATAATAATCATTCCATTTTGACTTGTCGCCATCATCCTTATCATCCATGCACAACCACCTCGGAACCCGCTTCAGGTTGGCTTCGTTGCGCGCAGTGTGACTACGGTTGGAGACCGCTTTCCGCGCCCAGAGTAAGTGTTGGCGAAGACTGACAGTGAGTTCGGAANTGAGCATGTTTCGGCGAGTTGTTCGCGGAGAGAGAGCGAGCTGATGAAGGGTAGTGTTTGTAGTAGTCCGAACGATGGGTTGAGCTGTTGATTGAGAATTCTCGGAGGTTGGCTTAAGACCTTTCTCTATCATGAGAGGAGTGGCGTCAACAAAGTCTGGCGAGGCTGCGAGGGATGGTCCATTAGGAGAGGATGTACGCGAACAGCAATGAGCAGGTTTTGACCTCGAAGCTGTAGCGGCAGAAGCAAAAGCGTTTTCTCTGTCGTTCTGATGAAGCATAGTGGTGATCAAGGATCGGCGCGAGCTCAAGTTCGGTCTCGGATCGACGCGCTGGAAGGTCTTCTCGTCCACACCGGCCATTCCACTGTCGACTGAATCCTCCCATTCCGAAGAATCATCGTCGTCAATAGCACTCTCATGAATCTCGTCCTCATCCGTCTCAAAAACAGCATCGCCGAATGCTTGCTCCTCCGTGACAATTTCAGGAGTAATCGGATGGTCCTTGAATGATGTTTGTTTCTTCAAAGGTCTTCGAGCAGGGTCAGCCAACGCTTTGTGGGTCTTCCCATCCGCGCCTGATGAATCACCAAAGCTGAACCTTGCTTCTTGCTTCTTGAGTCGGGTCGTAGTAGGCTGTATCAGGTCTGTCTGATCACTTGATAAGTCTTCACCCAAGGACGCACCAACAGCGAACATCCGCCCATTTGTAGAATTAACAGCGGCAATGTCGGCCGTAGGAATGGGCGAAGGCTTAGTGAGAAGAGTTGTCGATGGATACAAAGATGCACAATGCCGGAATCCACGAACCACGAAGAAGGAATGTTGCCGTTGGATCTGGGGATCCGAGGTATCGGCAGGTGCGGAGACAGAAGTAGGGGTTTTATCGAGATCGATTTCGGGAGCTCCTTCGTTGCTGAGTGAGTCGAGACTGTCAGATAGACTAGGCGGTTCTGCTGAGTATAGCCCTCCCGAACTTCTCGCTGAGATGGAGATAGCAGGTGTTGTGGTATTAGCTTCAAAGACAGCATCGCAGCAGAAGGTTTCCCTATTCCACAATCGCCAACTTAAGTTCTCCAATCTTCGTCCTTCCTCTATTGATGACGCGGATCGTGAGACTGCAAATATGTTAATCTCTGTTTGCGGACCCATTTCCAAGAAGGACGCTCACCCGTCCACAATCTGAATAGGTTCTCAACATTGCAAGTGTCGAAATCGCATTTCAAACGCACATCGACAGTCAGGGCCGGTGCGTTTAGTCGAGAAGGCATTTTTCGATGGAATTTGATTAGACCAAGGAGTTACTCGGCGGTAGAGTGCCATATGTACAGACTGCTGTTGGATGGTTCTTGCTTCTTGGAAATATATTCGCGCGATCTAAGGGGCGCGTAGGGGCAAGGACGTAACGTACCTCGCGGAACCAGCGCATGGGTAAATGCTAGTGTTGCAGCAAAGCTCTAGAGCCTGGTTCGGTACGATGCATGGATGCAGCCCGGGGAAAAGAGTTTGCAAATCGCCAGCCGTCCAAGCCTGGGAATGGATCAAGATCTCAGCCGAAACACGCAACACCGATCAACTAATATTCTCTCCACCCAATAATTGGCGTCCAATTTTCAAGGCGGGTGAGAGACCGGAAACAATTAGCGTTCCCGCACCTCTCAGCATGGGTTCCCGTTCTACACAAGCTTGACATGGTGGGCTTCATGGTGCACATGTCGAAACTCCTTTAGGGGCTCCTGTGGCTTATTTTGCGCTGTTTCGGCCGATTGTCACCCTTCTGATCTCCTCCGAAATGAAACAGCGGACTCGAACGCATCATGTCATACGGGACCGTACTTAGGAAAATCAGGGTGAGGAAGCTGGATACTACTTCCCAGCACCAAACGCGACGCCAGCATTACGTCGCGAAGGTTACAATCAATTTAACTTTGCGGTGCCAGTCGATTTTCTAGCATATTTCTTCCTCAATGGACTAATGTAACAGCAAGCTACGGAATGTTGGTGCCAATCTGTTCTCGTTTATCGTTCACATTTCATGCTTGCTGGCTTTCTTCCGTGGTAATCATAATTCTCGAACCAGATTCAGGGACCTGTATTCTGCAAACGACATATATCTCGGTGGAATATGAAACTCAACTCCTCTCGAACCATCAAAATGCATGTAGTCTCTGGCAATCCAATAAGACAAGCGTTATTTGCTAAGTTTGCTCTTTTCCCTTCAGACACTCAATACATTCCTCACTGCGATCCTCCCAATGATTCAAGGAAATATCAATGATGCAACTCCTATGCCCCTNATCCGTCCCACAGTNTCTGCCACCNGCCGAACGGTTTATCGGATCCTTATGGCGNNATTGTGTCCACTTGTACCCGCAGGTCGGGCATTCATGGTACGCAATGCTGCATATTGATATGATGTTTTCCATCTCGACCTGTTTTTCTGCACATCAAAATTCCATAGCCTTTGACGATCGTCCTCAGCTTACCTCTTTGACTTCCAGGTAAATATAACCTCCTCTGTACAGTTGGTTAGTACTATAACTTGACGTGTTTGTTTGGGCTCACCGTGTGCTTACAGTTTTCAATTTCGTCGCGTGAGTGAAGAAGGGAAACAGATAGCGGAAGGAGTTCTGACTTCTCTCGACTCGGGGAAGTAAGCACCGCCTTTTGAGATTCACCGTTGGATGATATGAAGTTGCCAATGAAAATATAGATCGCACAAGAAGGATTTGAGGGCGGTTGAGGTGCCTAGCCCGGGAATCCCGCCTCGATCTGTGCCATATCTGTAGATGCATGCGTATGCAGCTGAACCTATCCGACATCCTTGACACCGGCCTAGATCCTCCTACCAAAACAGCCTGGCAACAATCGCGAGGCATATGCTCATAACTGATCTATCCTCGTCTAACCTGCCCACATCAAGCTACGGGATGCCCAAGCGTTGCATCGATCGCTCCGATTTGCACCTGGAAGGGATCGGCAGAAACAATTGAGCGGCTATTGGTGGAAGGTACGACGTAGCCTGATGACTGACTGCGTTAGATGGACGCATTGTCCGCAATCCCAGAAAGATAGCTGAAGGAGGAAGCCGAGTCGTATCATGCATAGCTTTCTGTTTCTTCCCACTTAGTTGCATCCAGTAGTTCAGCCCGGCGTTCACCCATTCCCTGCTGTCTTCTCTTAAGCAGACGAAGGTGTGCCGGGATGGTGTATTTCAACATGTTAGTAGCCACGAAATTCTCACGCTAGATGCTTGATCCATGTAATGCAGAAGATCCATTGTTCAGCCCATTGAAGAGCTGGAGTATAACTGCGTCCATTTGCTAAGACATGTCTCCGGTACCAAAACACCATCCAGCTATCCAGTCAGTAGGCCAGCGCTGCCCCAAGNCAGTACTGCTGATCCAAGAATTTGAATAAGGCATATACCATTCACTCCACGACATAAAGCCTCTGGTCTGGGTCAGACCAGATCCTAACCCAGATTGTTTGTAGAATCCTCTTGGGATAAGGAAATACTGACCATCAATCCAGCCGAGCCAACACCACCTCCGAATCGAACGACTCCTGACGGGAAAAACCAGCCTCCTCCCCCGTACGAAGCCAAACCACCTTCATCTTCTCAAGAGCCTGCATCAGATCCCCCAGAGAAGAAACGATTAGTTTTCACAAAGGCAGTATACCCTCCACGAGTCTAGACGGTATGTCTACTCCTTCTATCGAAGTGTATCTTTCTAAGAGATCGAAAGCCGACCTGCTGTTAGAATACAACCGTCCAAAACCACCACCATCTATATTTACATGGGCAGGATCAATGCTCGGATGGAAATAAGCGGGTGGATACTGGTCATCAATTCTTCTCGGTGTTCTTAGGTCAGATGGCGAAGGGCTGGGACTCTAGAACAGAATGTAGTCGTCTCCTGTTCTAAATGAGCTCATGAAGAAGACAGACGCGAGATTCATCTCTTGGTATCGATGATGTTTTCGTTCAGTCTCCAAGTCAAATTACGCGACTCGTGAAGTTGAGGGAATAGCAGGATTACTTCAGTTTACGCTCGCATTAATTAACCACTTGTGGCTTTCACACTTCCACCTCATGATCCCCAAGAGATGCCTCGCCTTTGACTTGCCTCATTTTATTGCCCCAAACTAAAGAGAGGTGGTACATGCATCTCCTTGACCGTCCACCGTAGAGCAGCATCTTGACATACCGAATGAAGCCCGGCACATACATATCTCTCCCGAGTAGGGAGGTCTAGATGCTGTGAAGGCGGCAAGAATCTGCTACTGGCACCCAAGACCCCAGACAGACACATCAACATGGTGCCCAGATAGTGTCAGTCTTAATTTAAAAACTCAGCCAAGCCATCCGATGCTAGTTCCTACTCCTTCCATCATAATCACTTCTGCTTATCATCAACTGGCGTTGGATTATCGAGTTCCTCACGGATTTTGCTGAGGAAACTGTTAGCGGTATTTTATCTTGGCTGCGGTGGATACGTACCCCAAATCAGCTGAGGTCGCTTGAAGACTTTCCTCCATTTTCGGGTCTGTTGACTGATATGGGGACGAATCCTGAGCAATCTCGCGGTTTTCACCAATTCGGGACGAGTCTGACTGCTCCGGCTTTGCAGTTGTCTCTGTTGAAGCCATCGTCTACGTAGAGGGTTGGTGAATAGCTCCAATATGTATGTAGAAGTATGATGTTTGATAAGATGCTTGAAGAATCAAGATAGATGGGAAAGTGAGCCATCAAACTGTAGGAGGATTTCGCAACCTTATATATGTTTTTACACTGAATCTTCGCATATGTCTTGCTGCAACAAACTACACATCGGCTTCTTCTTCAGCCGTCCCATCTAATCGAACTTACTCACTTGCTGTTAGCGATCGAAAATAAGTGGTGAGGACTGGGCTCCTGCATATAGCTTCATTCACTTTAGTGTATTGCCTGCCCTTGAGATTCCTGATCAAGCTATTATGCATGACCTGATTTTGCCGCGCATGATCGTATTCTGGTTGGTTATTGGCGCAGGGCCGGGAAAAAGGTTTGCTGCTTCCTATGCCGAGACCAGATCAGGTGCTCTCGACAAATTGCAAAGCGGGCGCCAGGTTTCTCCACGCCCATTTGGTCCATCAATTCCAGCAGTTTGACCCACCAACTCGCTCATGGATGTTAGCTGAAGCAGTAGCAGTACTCCTGATTGCCTTCAAAACCAAATGCTCGGGAGAAACTAGATTGAAGTGTTTTCTGAGTTTATGGTGTATTGGTATATCAGATATTTCATGTTTAACGTGGATTATTTCGTTGATCTTGTTCACAAGCTAAACTTTGTTCCCCAACCATGCTTGATTTTCAGCAGCTACCCGATGAGTTCTGTTCGACGATAGTTCCTGCATGACAAGCACCTCTTCTGAAAGGCCCGGGCACCCCAACATTCGACGGTTGTGAATCTGCCATCTACGGTAGGGTATTCGAAGTGTGGATGCACTTAAGATAGTAAGAGTGATCTAGGAATATTAGCACAGCATTGAGATATTTAGTAGTAAATATTGGGAAGCATACCCACGTTGAGGAAATCAAGCTTCCGGGGATCTTATTTGCTTCGCCAAAGCCCAGAAATATACCAACAGAGATAACAATGAAAATACACAAAATGCCACTTCCTAGCACATACGGATGAGGCTTTGAAAAACCAACGAATTGCAGCTTTAAGTATGAGAAGGACATGAGGGCGTATAATATACAGCTTGAGCAGAGTAGGATAATCAAGACCAACGGCAAATCTTCATTACTATTTCCAAACCTATGGAGTATTAACAACAATCATACATGTATAGGTTGAGTCAGGCTTACCATATACAGAGTCCGATATCAAGCGAAATGCTCAAGATGCCTAATGCAAGGAAAATCCGTGTTAGCCACGGGGAGACTTCCTTGAAGATTTGCCAGCAGTATCCCACCTGTCAACGTGTTAGCATAAGGATTTTGACGTTTGTTCAGGGTCGATACCTCGTATGATTCCACCACGCCGATGTTCACAATAAGCAAACAAACATATGCAATCTCACACCAGTGATTGCGTGATCTTGATGATACAAAGCCCAGAAGAAGGCCAGACGCCACGAGGGAGATAACCGATAGAACCAGCTGCAGTGGCTGGTTTGATCGCGGTCGGAAATAGCCACCTAGTCGAATGACTGCCCCTATAAACACGATGATAGAAAGGACAATGGTCGCTGGGAAGGGAATTGTATCTGCATCTGGTGAACCAGGGAGTCTGTAAAGGTCTGGCATTTGGATGGAAGATACTGAGCGGTCTGTAACGAATGTATACACCAGTGAAGAAAGAGAGAGCAAGGCAGACAGACACATGCAGCGGTGGCCAGGACTTGGAGAAGTTGGAGAAGTGTCGGTTGCCTCGTTCTGCAGCTGCTTCTTATACATTGGACGGGGTCCAACGTTCGAGCATAACGAGTTTTCACTCGGTCGCCGAATACCAGATGCTAGGTAGGGTGCGGGTCTTCCCCTGGAATCTTTGAATTAGCAGCATTGGTTTTTCTTCTGTATTTAGTGGCTGATGATTGGAAATAAGCTAGGGTCTTTAAACAACAGAAGCCCCGCAACGGGCAGAGCCTAGAGGTGTCTTATCTTTCGCTAGTCGAGACATTGGATCGGCCCGTAGCCACCGAGGCCAAATTTCTCATATGGCCTCGGTGTTTCTGACCTCCGTTCCTTTCTTAAACACACGACACCTACAAACCACGATCTTCCACCAAGCCCAACAATACAACATGACCGCCGTTCAGATTCGTGACTCGACTGAGGTATTTCCTTCCCTACGATATACTAAGCTGAAGTAAACTGACCTCAACCTTTAGGCGCAAGCGATAATACGCAACGCTCTCAACCTTCTCGATAGTGTCCACGCATATTCGATCGCTCACCAGCTCCCGAGCAACCAGCTGTTTGACAAAGAAGTCCGCAAACGACTCCACAGCCTACACTCCTCGAAGCTCCCGGCCCGTATTCACCCACTGCTGGACGAATTGGACGGAATCACCGAGCAAGAGAAGAAGACACTGTCGTCATATTGTTATAAAATCGAAAACTTGGCCGGCGATTTTGACGATGTGCTTGCCGGGTTGGAAGCCCAGTACAAGCTGATGCAAGTTCAGACCATAGCCAGCAAAGGCGAAGTCATCGACACTATTATACGCGGTAGTGATCACAAGACCATTAAGAATGTGACTAAGATACTAGACGTTATCGGCAGCTTAGCTTTCTGGCACATTCGAGAAACGGAGGCAAGAGCTTTGGCTACCAAACGGAAGCACACACTCGTTAGCCAGGAGGACAAATGCGACGCTGCCACAGAGATGTGGCGACATCTGAACAGCTACAACAGCAAGGCAGACAGAGCGGAGCTGGATGAACGGATCAAGGCGGGAATTCGGTGGAATACATTCCAGGAGGGGAAGGATATCGGTTTGATTGCTGCGGTGTATCCGCTGCCTCGTACTTTGTAAGCATTCTATTCTAAGGCAAACATTTCGTTCTGACAACGCTCCTTCTCCACAGGAAGTCACATTTTGCTAAGCTGATACCGATTGTGGCGGACTTGCCGGGGACACTGGACCGAGCGAAGAAAGCCACGCCTTGCGTACAGGGGCTCCTAAATTCGAGGCTTGGGCCATGGACGGCATCCAAGAAGAGAAAATTACCTGTCCAAAGCGTTTCGGAACGGAGCACGAAACTTCGTAGACCTGGCACCGAAATCGAATCGGGCATTCCTGGCGGCAGTTCCAATGCGATAGGGGCACTGTTGAATGCAGCAGAGCAAATTGCGGCGACCAAACAAGGTCGGCGGTTACCTGCTGTTAGAAGTTCGACTCCAGCTCGGATGGGCATGTCTTCACCGGAATCACCAGTGCCAGAAGATACTCATCTAGCTTGTGAAGAAGTGCATGCGACCCCTGGAGGGCAGCCAGAAATATGGAGCGGCAGAGCGGGATCGACAGGGTCAGAATCACAAGCCGAAGTGCTCGACCACTATAGAGAACGAAGGAGCGCTGATTCAGTTCTAAGCCTCGATTCAGCCCTCTCCCAACCAGCAATTGGACCCGTAAATAGACAGGGGAGAGTGGTCGAGGAGACTAATCTGGGTGGTGCCGAGGCGCAAGTTGTTAGCGATATGAAAATAGCGATAATGGCTGAGGTGGACAAGTTGGAGAGTGCTCTTCGAGTTTACCTTTTCGGCGGCATAAATACGAGCCGCATGAGACATCAAGAGAAGGAGAGGCAGTGTATGAGATTCACCGATACTGTGCGTTTACATGTTGCTTATCGCCCAGGTGAGGATATCAAGTTAGAGATGTGGCTATGTGCTTCGATTGGGAACGACATCTTGCAAGCAACGATAAGCTCGGCAGAAGCCTTAAGGAACATACTTGGTGATTATCTCTTCGACGCTATGAGAACTAGCAATTGGTGGAAGGAAAAAGAAAGGAAGGGAATACGCGATTTTGATGGCGCTATCAAGGTCTCCTTTCCCGATGGACATGATGGCAGCGATTGTAAGGTGGAAGTTTTATTGGGCTCTGAGATGGGACTGGAGCTCTATAAGAACGCATTTCCTGTGCTTTGAATTCTATCAGAGACTAATCGTTTGTCTCAATCTAAACTCCGTATTCATCACCACTACATTCCACCCTTTACGAAGTATCACATTCACTTCGTCCGTATCTGTCTTGATGGTCCGTATACCCAGAATTATCTGGCCGTTTCCAGCCTTCCAAGACATATACCTGTCATAACCAGCGGCATCAAAGGTATGCTCTTCCTTGATGATTTCGTAATCTCCGTCGCTAGTTTGTTCGGCCTGCGTTCTTCGCATTAATATTGGCAAGTATTCAGATTATCGAAGCTTATCTTACTTCCGGCATTGTGCTGAGGAAAATTCTCAACCAAGTTCAAATCCAAGGGCTATTGTATTTCCAAAACTATTGTCTTCGGCCACTGCACAGTCAGTGATGCTCGCAGACACGGAGGAAGGAACGTGTACCACTTTATAAGTACTCACTACTGTGGAGTTGATAGGCAGGATCGGGGTCAGCCGCTGCCGGGTTTGCTGGAGCTCGAAGGAGGGGACGTTCGAATCAAGTTTGGCTTTCGAAGAGTAGTGGAATCAGATAACTACAGAATGCGTCAGTACGGTACTGCCACCAGGTAAAGAACAATTCGAGAATGAAGCAATCTCTGGGTCCTACAATCTCGCAGTGCTGTAGGGGATGATGAGACTTGTCTTCTGTCTACCTTGTCAAGATGAGTTGTTTGCAGCTTCGGAGGCATGAAAGATTGCATATTTTGCTCAATAAAAAGCGGTAACAGCCCTGAAATCCTAAGGCAAGCCCGGCACCTAGGTGGCATACACGACGTTCGATGGGTGAGGTAGTGTCGTAAAACGAGGCGCGGTGCGAGAAAGAGAGAAGAAAGAAACCTGACGTGGTCAAGATTTTGGTGGGGTTCGAGGTGCCCCATGTGATTGATTTGAATAAGCAACCCGATGATGACCGAAAAGACTCTAGTGCAGTTGGGCGTCAACGATTTAGGCTGCAAAAGGTGATCCGCAGGTCGAAGAGTCGTGTGATCATGTGTGCAACCACCATGAATCCCCGTGATGTCGGATTCTTGGAAGAATTCGCACTGGGACGAAGACACCTCAAAAAGTGATAGTGCCAGTGCAGCCAAAAAAAGGATGTCCTCTCTCTGGTGCAAAAATGAGGCTCAGCCGATTGGCCCCAACTCCACACTCTCTCTCAGTCGATAACAAACTCACATCCTCGAAATATCGCACGACTGGATTCGGAAATTGCACGCCTAGAACAGTTCTGGAAGAGCGTCGAAATCGACAAGAAGCAGAACAGAGGACAAAATCGGAGCGACAGCGGGCAAAGCAGAAAAGAAGACGTGCAGAGGAAGCCAACGAGCGTGCAGACCAAGAAAGAAGCCGTGCGGAGGATGAGAGGCGAGATCGAATAGAGAAGGAAACGAAGACAAGCCCCACAACATTGCAAGCATACTTACGCGCGTGCCGCACATTACTCTCGAAGCCAGTATGTGTCCAGATAGACAAGAGAGCGGTTGAGCGACTGCCAACACATCATTTCCCACCTTGAATGAAAGTGTCCTAGCGAAATTCTCACAGCTGGGTTCGCACGTCTACCTGTGACGATCCATCGTATATAATCGAAATCTTGTCTTGTCGCACGGTTTAGGGACCTTCTTCATCGAAAACTTCAAGCAAGTCACTTCTGGGACGTTCCGTAAGCTCGGGATGGAAGACGAGGTGGGAAATGCGAACGGTATGCTAACCTTCCGTGCTTACCTGCGCTCACTTGGCTCATCATTATATAGAACTCGTTTTGCACTCTTCCTTCAAGCGCAAGATTGTCCGTTATGGCAACCGAGTTGTCAAAAGTGGTCCAGATCTACGACCGTCCGAGGCAGAGACCATGATTTTCATCAAGAAGCATACTGCTATTCCTATTCCTCATGTGTACTCGGACCACAGCGGAACTGACGGGAGCATCACAATGGAATATATAAGAGGAGAGAGATTGGACAAGGTTTGGAAGGGATTGCCACAAGAGGAGAAGTTAGGCCTCGCCGAAGAGCTGAGGAGAATACTTTCGGAACTGCGCGGCCTCAAAGGACAATACATTGGCTCGATCAACCATGGCGAAGCAATTGATGGGCGGAAATTCGATATTCGCGGGGGCCCCTTCGAGACAGAGGCTGCTTTCAACCAGTTCCTGTTGTCTGATACATTTCCTTCAACAGCTACAATACTCCGTGACATCGCATCGCGGTCATTGCGGACAGATCACGAGATCATTTTTGCCCACGGCGATTTTGCACCTCGAAATATTATGGTCGCGGACGGCAAAATCACCGGGATCCTGGACTGGGAATACTCAGGATGGTATCCAGAATATTGGGACTTCGTCAAATCCTTCAATGCTGCAGATCACCGAATCGACTGGTACAACTATGTGGAGCGTATATTTCCAATATGCTACGAGACTGAGTACATCAACGACCGCTACCTCGGCTCACTTCTTCGTCACTGAACTGCTGCTTCTCAATGGCTCGCTCTATTCCTCCCATGTATCCTCATCAGGAGCCTCGAGTAGGACAGTCGCCATTTGATCTGCGGCATTGGTGGCAATTTCAGCTGATATCAATCCTGACAGTGCCCTCAGGCCGTCCCCGATCCAACTCTGACAGTTCCAGCTTCGCTCCTCATTGTTGACAGGAACATTGTAGAGTATTTCTCGCACAGTCAAATCCCTTTCTTCCCGAGTTCGCATCGTGATGATAGGGATAAGCCGCTCGAAATTACGACTCTCAGTCGGCTGTGTATTCCATTTCTCAGCATGCTCGAAGAATCCATGTGCTCCAACAGCGTGGGTGATCAAGTTGCTGCCATCAGCGTATTCGATGAAGAATGCAGTGTGGCGTGTCGATTGAACATCAACTGGATCTCCTCTGTACACAATGATGTTCAAGGTCTGGTCGAACAGTTCGGTCTCCTTGCTTTTCTTCTTCTGGTCCTTTCCGCTACCACCATAGCTGTGCTTCTTGTGGCTTGACTTGCTCATTGTAAGGCGTGGCGATCGAAGGATGGGCACCTGGTCGAAGAGAGTCCGTACACTGGTTAATGTCACAACTAGATCGCAGAATTTGGATACACTTACTTCAGGTAGATTCACAGCTCAATAATCTACACAAGTGCTCTTTTTTCGATAAACATATACTTTTCAAAGGAAGAAAGAAAAGTTGGAACACGTCTCCCTTATATACAACCCGGATGCTTCAAATCGCTAAATCGGGATATCTGGTTGGCTTTCGGAGGTCCTCCGCCTGATCGAGGCAGCGGGAAGATGCTGGAGCCTTTCACGACCTGGCTCTTTACCCTTAAGTTTTCACCACATGCAGAGGAATTTGAGGCTTGAGTTCTCCCTCATTTGGAAGATCAATCCCTCCTCACTGAACTGGATCTCCTTCGCAGGGTACAGCCAGCACCCATGCGTTGCTAATGAATTTTCTATGTCGCAGTTGGCGTCAAAGTGAGCCCAAACTCAACATGCTCTTCGTCCTACGATGCCCTTCGCTGAGCAGGACATCGGGATCCTCGCTAAGCTATAGGCTATATGTATGCTCAAAAATAAAAGTTAATTATAAGAATTCATACTGGCCATAATATACTTTCAGAACCCTACGACTAGATCACTGTCAGGCTCGCCGTGGGGGAAGACGAAGATCAAAAACACTTCCTCTAGGTCACGTTCAAATACGCTGAGGAGGCCATGAAACTAGTAATTTACAGGGGAAGGTTTAACTTGTTCTTGAACACGAAAGTCGGTCTGATAGCCTCCGGGGCCAGATCTGCCTTCTGGCCCCGGTTCTTTCGCTCCGTTTGTGGGAAATCCTAGCAAAGCACCTAAAACCTTGCAGTCGGGATTGGGCTTCACGTCATGTTCTACAGTCGAGTTCTCCCTCGAGGGAAGAAGTGTCAACCAAAGTTTGCGAGTCGCTTTCCATTCGAAAGTCGTTTGGGGAAGGAGTTAGATTAGGAACGCAGAGGTAGATTTGGAACGCAGAGGTAGATTAGGAACGTAGAGGTGGATTAGGAACGCAGGGTAGATTAGGAACGCAGAGGTAGATTTGTGGAAAAGTCTGCATTAAGGTTTATTATGGTCTGCCACATGTTATTCTTAGTTTTAGTCTTATCTCACCATTTAATCGTGGCCAATCGGTCAAGATGTTAATAAGCGGGGTTTTCGAGGTAGTGGGGTAAAGATAACAGACCCTTTGCAAATCGGCACAAGCTCTCAA
>JGI24508J20089_1000166_pt1 | contig 23303 bp, 15 predicted proteins | sample LinPmetageLP24_FD_20089 | JGI IMG/M metagenome (IMG submission 20089) | reverse complement strand
TGAGGATCAAGTTTTCGACATAAAAGTCCAACTTGTCCATAATCTGGCGCAGCTCTGCCATCGCCAAGAAACCCCTCGCCAATTCAAAACAGTGCAGTCACAGCGGCATTCTCCAAGAAAAGATTCGTATACTAGTACAGGTACAGACGATGATGACGAGATTTCCCAGGAGGAAGGAGGTGGCACAGTTCAGGGGATGCAGACNGTGAATAACCGGCTATGTACAGAGTCCCCATTGTATTGCCCATTTTGCGAACGGGGTCCATTTTCCCGCAAAGATGGTCTGGGGAGGCACGTTCGAGTTCAGCATCTTCAGAGACGGTTGGCCAACGGTGGCTTCTTATGTCCTTACAAAGGATGCTCGGATGTCATGGGCAATTCTGTACACTTTCTAAGCCACACAGCACGTAAGCATGAAACAATGCTCTGATTGTGCATCATTTGCATTATCTCGTAAGTACGATTATTGTACGCAAAATAAAGGCAGGTGGATGTTTAGATTGCACGATTTCCAGATTTTAAGGAGTAGAATGGAAATAAAAAGACTTTCATTAGCAACTCATTCATCCGAACGTTTGCGCACCAAGCCCTCTCTAAAAATGACCAGAAGTACTATAAGTAGTAAGTGTTTCTAAGAAAGTAGATGGATTGAGCCTAGATCGTTAATAATATCGGAAATGGAATTCAAATGGCCGCTATTAGAGGTCGAAGTCACAATGCCCTGACGCAGACCGGAACGACCAAAGGGATAACGGATCCGGTTGGGTCAAGTGGTTGGAGGGATGTGCGGCAGAGAGAGTCTGAGACGAAGGGGAGCAAGTTATGTCAAATCATCCAGCGAGCCCAGTCGTCGGTCAAGATGAATCGCGGCTGTTCGACAATTGGTCTCTAACCAAACAATACGTCACTGTCGCCCAGCCGCGTTCCAATCGGTGCATGAAACGAGGATTCGTTGCGCATGTGCATCCACCCTACTCTTCCTCAACAACGACAAACTATTGTCAACGTCCACCACAACCCCAGATTCGCATCGCAGATTCTGTGACGACTGCAAAAAACCCAGACACCTCATCCCTGAAGAATGAAAATCTGCGGGGTTGATTCGACGCGTCACGATGCTTGGATCATTTACTGATATCAAACCGATCGACATCTGAACCAACGACTTTTCACCGGGTAGACCCCGCTAGCGTACCCCCTGTTCCTCTGATAACAGATCGCCGCCTGGCTTGCATTCTACCCATGAGGAGAACCCCGTCATACACTCTTGCGCAATCAACCCAATGAATGAGGATGCTTCTTACGTCTTCCTAGATCTCCTTCACCTTCAAATGATGTCTCAAAAGGGAGGGCTGTAAGTGTTTTGTGGCGGATCGCTTCAGAGAAGGACAGTACCCAGTATGAGGAATGCTTAAGCAGGATTTTTGAGACACGCGAGGCTGTGAATACTGTTACGTTTCGGTATATACCAAAGTCGCTCGCTCTTTACGAAGGATATCGCCAAGAAGTCATATAAAGTCCCATAGTCCCGACAGACCCGACTCTCTTTGGTACGAATGCCCCCTTTACTCGCAGGCGCACAAACGCAAATCTGTCTGTAGCATACCTTAACTAACGTTCACCTTCAAAAGACAGCATTCCCGATGTCTGGCATCTATTATACAAGTTCATGGAAGGGATTAGCTGGATTCCTTATCAGGCAGCTGAAATCCGTGAGTGAGTTGCCTCTCTTCGCTTTCCACCAACAAACGCAACACTAACAATTGGAAGTGCGACTAAACTTACATTTTCTACTATTTTTCAGAATCATGCCGAATCTGTGAGACACTTGCCTTGTCATGTGTATGTTCCCCTACGTCTGCTATATGGCAGAGGACTTCAGCTTAATTAAGAACGACTCCAAAACCTCGGTCTCTGCGGGCATGGTCTTACCTGCGTTTGCGTTTGCAAAACTCTCGTCGGGCGTTGTACGGGCAGACTGAGTGATCAGATAGGACGACGACCAGTAGTTCTCACGGGACTGGTGGGAGCGGCGCAGAGTATGTTGAGCTTCGGACTTGTGCCCAGAGTTCCATTTGCGTTGCTTGCAAGGGTACTAGGCTGCCCTTAGAATGAGTAAGCTGGGCTCGCAAGGAAACAGGTGATCCAGTAAATAATATCTATTCTTCACGGAGATTTACGAATAGAAATATCGGGATCTTCTTTGCGGAAATGGTCACGGTAAAGGATCACAAGTGTATGTTGGACCTGAGCTTCGGTGCCTCAAGGCTGGAGCCTCTTGCTGACAATCCCACCAACAGCCTGCGCGTAGACGATTGTGCCATTTGTGTGGTGCCTCGGGTCGGTATTCCGAGAGTCTTTATTTCTTGAGAAGCAAAGACAATACGAGCGATACGCTTGGCGCTGACAGTAGATTTCTTGAGTGACCAAATCAGAAAGGGCGAGTTGAATGCCAAGTTATATGCGGCCCGCCTCGGTCCGAGCTGGCTATTCACAGCAGACAACGTCAGGTCAAGGCTGTTCGCCTCAAAGCTGAGGTGCCATTCCGACACTATGCAGCTTACGCCCATGCACGGCATCGAAACGAGAACATCAGTGGCAAGGGTGTCCAGCTTGTTTATCCGTTTGAATGCTCTGGGTAATGACCTTCCTGACCCGCTACCATTACTACCTTAGCAGCGCTCAGCTTCGAACTGAAAATAAGAGGTCAGCAGTACAGTAATATTCCTCTCATGCCGAGATGTGATACTGTACTTACTACACCGCTCTTAGGTCTACTCGAACGTAGGGTCGTAAGATTATATGCACGTGGCGAGCTGAAAAAGTCATTGCCATAATGAGATCCGCTCCTCTAAGCAAGAAATTTCAAATAAGCAATCAATTGTGATTTCTATGAGTTAAATAGACCAACGTTCTCTCCAATTAAGAAAATATCTCTCTGTATCTTCCTCCACTTCATTTCAACAGTCAAACTTGACGGTCTTCTCACACTCAAACACTGTAATCATTATTATTGTTTAAACGCAATCACTAGGAAGATTTATTTCTTTCCAACAACAATCTCAACAATGAAATTCTCAACAGCAGTGCTAGGAGTGGCCATTTTGGCAACCAGCGCCCTTGGCAAGGACTGGCCATTCCAATACACTTGCAAGAACATTGGTTATGCATACAGTGGCGGCCCTGAGCTGAAGTATGTCGCAGCTGACTGCCTTAAGTCAGATGGTAGCTTCTCAGCATCTAGGTACTACCTTGGAGAAGGTGTTGGTGTCTCCAATGGATACCTCCGATGCCAAAAGGGGTAAGCTCAGTGCCATTAGGAGTTCCGCGTCCGCTGAGGCCGCTCCTTCTTAGAATTTCAATCTAAATATCTGACAATTCTGCTTGTAAATAGGGGTGATTTTTGGAGCCAGTGCGACCAGTGCTGGACATTTCCCGGCTCCTCTTACATGGGTTGTAACTGCAAGAAAACCTCAGAGGAGGGATACCGAACTACCACTCTTAAACTTGGTACGTCTTTTCTGTATTGCAAGTCTTGCGATGTGTTGGCTTATAGGAATCTAACTCGACTTATAGATGACTGCCTGGTAAACGACAATGGGACCCTCAAGTACTATACGGATGCTACTTGTTGAAGTCGCAAGCTGTCACAAACCCAGTATCACGTGTGTCTTGACCCTTAGAATCGGCAGCTACGCTGCACAGAGAAGCAAGGACTGGCTGTAATGTGGATCCGAGATGAGGTCTATCTGGTCACGTGATATAATAGCCTGCTAGATTTTTAGCACGGCTTGCGGGAGTAGCATGGTTGGTGTAGGGCTTGCAAGTATCATGAAATATATTTATCCAGAAGTAGCTGAGAGCTTGGGAAAGATTAAGCTTGATGAGGAGGTTGAGGCATGGTTTACAGGTATCAAAAGTGATCGATGCGCGAGCGATGTTTTTGTTAGAATAATCTAAATTACCTATTTGAAGGACGTAGTGGCGTTCGGAGTATAGGTCATATATAATGAGATTTAGTTATGGTTTCAAAAGCGATGTTTCAAGAGATACTAGACAATGAAACGGGCAATAGGGAACACGGTATTTGCTTCAGATGTCGTCCACAGTCCAGAGATTGTTTGACTTCGATCCCCGATATGCATTGCAAGTGAAATAGAACTCTGTGTGTCATCTGGAACAGTATAGGCACTAGTTTAGAGAGAGTTTGCCACCACCGAGACATTTTCCCCTTGTGCAGGTCGTGTAGCGAGAATTGTCCGAGTAGGTTTCCCCAATCGGGACATCAGTTCCCCTGTACCCCGCCGCAGACCCACAATCTCCTTCGATAACATTCAAACCCGAACAGATACAAAATTTCTCGAAATCTTCTTAGAATAGTCACAATCTAAGCTTTGCGGATGAGCACGCAGGTACAATAGCTAAGCAATTGTCTTTTGTAAGTTTTTAAGCCCAGGCTAGAATATTATTGACAATTCAAGTCGTTATATGATATCATAACATCAACGTTATTTTGTGGAAATGCAACGCCAGTACTAGTACAAGTGAATTTGAAGAATAGCTCCTAGAAAACTTTATACAACTTATTGCAAGGGAGCTCAATCATTTAGAAACAGTGTTTGTAAGACGTCGCCCCAATTCCATATCAAACATCTGGTACATTGGAATGAATAATTTGATGGACGTAGTACTGGAGTTGAATGCAGAAATTGACTTCTCAGCCGAAGCTATGGCAATTGATGCAGTGGCTCTGTTAAGAGCAAGTTCACCAGGTATTAGAAGTTAAGTTACTACTAGTTCTTGGGCTTTTAACAAAGATGTGGATTTTACCAAAAGAGTTTTTACTTATAATTTAGAAGGTTCGTGCTACTGCTTTATTCCTTGCTATAGAGAAAGCTATTAGTAATATCCTTTTATTCGGAATGTTTTGAAGCTAATAAGAAGTAGATCAAGTAATAGGGTCGATATATTACGCACTCGTGCCATACTAGGGCGAGTAATTGCTGAAAACGGAATTAAAAGCACTACAGCCTTCATAGCGAGGAGGATACTTTAAGGTAAAGTGAGATCAAATCAATTCTCGAGTAGAAATCATATTGGAATCGGTGAAAATAATAGACGGAAGTATCAAGATTAGCAGGGAACAAATAAGGACTGACAGCCCAAAGCTCTGAGCTATCGGGATGATAGAAAAAAGTATTGCCAAGTAGAATATATTCAAACATTACAATCTTCGTCTGGACCCATATCGCGGCAGGATTTACCGGATACCGGAGTTAACAGATTGCCTAGGTAAGTGTTAAGTGGTGCATATCCTGAGGTAACGGGTCGCAGGTGGATGTGTGGACTTCGTAATATTAGCCTAATGCGATCCGCCAAAACTTTATCCCAGCGAGTTGGAATTTTCGATTTCTATCGAAGGCAGTAATGAACTTACATGGCGTACATCTGCTGCCACGCCAAGTCCGATCCATCATGGGCCAATGCCCGATCCGACCGACATGCTCATCCTGAATCCCTCCGTAATCACCGCAAGCCCCAGCACTGCGGACGTTGGCCCCTCAACTTTCGGTTGTTCTCCCGTACAGGGCGAAATGCTAGGGCTGGTTTATGATGAATCTGTTGTGAGGTGTTATCTCCTGGTTTATGAATTGACCGAGTGTGCCTGCAGAAGGGGTTATTGTGGACGTCGAATCGATTGTCATAAGAGAGGTTACTAGAGCTACAACCTCCAGTGTGGTAAGACTATGAGATCCGAAGGCCCATTTGTTAATTCAGAACCATCGCTACCAGTTATAACGTCTAGGTCAAGACCAAGTCCCAATTCCTCATCGGTAAAACTACCTTCGTCAGAATCGAGATCCCAGAATGAAGTTCCAGATTTTTTCTTTTAGCCCTCTATACAACACTGAATTTCCTCATATGCAGGATCTTCAACGCTGAATTGGTAATAAATGATACTAAGGTTAACTGCTTCAAGAAAATCGAAATTTTCAGTTAGCCTCTTCCTAAAAGATAATCGAGTAGAGCTTAGCCAAATATTAAATATCTTACCAGATATTGAGACACACATCCGAAGCTACTAAACTCCAGGTTCAGCGCCACAAAGGGATAGCACGACTCGGATCGATCCAACTCAGCTCGACCTCGCGGCAAAAGATAGATCTAGAAGGTCTATCTCTTCTTCGAAGTGAGGAGATTCATAAGAGAGGTCTATCGACCTTTCATAGCAGACGAATCTGGTAAGGGTTGACTTGTAATGGATCATACTGCGCCAGAGCTGCTACGTATGGATTACTACGTGTCGCTCTTGAGTAAAATGTGTGATCAGTACGCTGCCTAGCTATATACCTACTCGGGCAGAGGATCTTTCGAATTGAATATACGGGCGGTCCACAGGTAGACAGGTTTCTAATCCGTCTCCCTGCTTAGTCAGGTTACTCTACATAGCGATTCTCAAGAAACTGAGATGTCCTGCATATATAAGACTGACACTTATACGAAAGCGATAGCGGGTTTTTAGAGGGGTGTATTCTATGAGGAGACCATTACAATGAGTACATGACTACAGAGGAGTGTAGATGTAGTTACCCCTATTTTACGCGACCTAAATTTACTCAGTGAGAGAGAGAGCCTGAGACTTGCCCCTCATTACCCCGCACTTAGCTGGCCTATAATTGTACCAGACCACGTGCTTGCATGATAGACGGAACATTGATAACCTCGAGTGATAGCATTACTCTAAAAATAAAGTTAAAATGCTGAACAAGGTTCAGCCTGGCTTGTGACCAAAGAATCGCAGTATCGAGGTCAGATTCCCCTAGCCGTAAAAACAACCCCAGTGGTGGAATCCACATCGTCTAAGCTGTAATCAAATCAAAAGAAAGAAAGCACCGACCAGAAGCCCGAAGATGATGCCACTGAGCCCAATCAAATTAGAAGCGGTTCCTTGGAAGACCGTAGACATGTTGGTCGCAGGCGTGTTCATCACAGGCCCACTTTTGGAAGCAGCCGTAACATGAGGGCTGGTAGTAACCGTGTGTGGCACACCCACCGCGTCTGGCGGACCTGCCAAACCTAGCTGCGAAGCAAGGGGCATAGCATAACCAGTCATAGCCGGCATGTCATGGTGAGGTGCGTGGGTTGATGCATTGCCGGCTGCAATGATCGGAATATCCAATAGCGGTATTTGCGTGCAGGTAGCGCAGGCTTTGTATACGACCGGTTCCGGGGTAGGAAGGATACCGTCGACGCAGGCTGTACATTGTTTCTGCCAATCATTAGTGTGGAATTTCCAAATAGATTGGTATTAAGGCGTACGGATATGATGGTGAAGTGTATATTTCCGTGAGGCGTAATGCCTTCTTTCATCATCTCGCAGACGTAACATGGTGAGCCAGGGACTGGGGTGTTCCATACGCCATTGATTGTAGAGTCGCACGTGGACGTATAGGTTGAAGCTACTGCAGATGACTATTAGAGTGTCTTCGACTGGGAGTACAATTTTAGACTTACTAGTTGAGTCTGCAAGTACAATTGTTGTGGTTAGGATCTCGACGTTAATAACAATCTCGATACCAATTGCAATATCGACACTGGCTGTAGGGACGCTGGCAGGAGCTATGAGTAACCCGGATGTGAAGGCTGGCTTGGTAATTCGTGCCAGATTTGAAGTGGTCTGCGTTGTCAGGTCGCGGCTAATGCTGGAAGTCTGCAGCGACTGGGAAGCAGGCGAGGTTGCTGTGATCCTTGTGCTTTCGGATCGTGATTCAGAAGCGAGGAAAATTTCCGAGCTGCCTCTAGTACTGGTGGGCCTTGCGCTATCAGATCGAGATGAAGATACACAAGCTAAACAATGATTAATACGTTTCTCGATCCAATCGCCTAGACACTTACCATCGCTTGCTAGTATCGACAGCTGGATGACTCTCTCAACTGGTGGAGAACCAGAGTAAAACACCTGCACGGAATTGGAGACGGGATCCAAAGCAAAAGTAGCATTGATGTTGCCGAATTCGGCATTACTCCACTGAATATTCGTGCCTGCCACCGAAAAGACATCGTCTTGCCCTACAGCCGCTGAACCAAACGAAATTACCCGGAAAGGGCCCGATCCAGTGAGTATGTCTGCCGCAGGTGCAAATATGCGACCTGTGTCCTGAATGAGCCGTCCGTCCGATGTCAGTTCAAAGACGGTGCTTTGACACTCGGTGCCAGTGGTGGAGAAAGTCCCGTCCCCATGCGCGACCAAGTATAGCCGGGTGTCTTGCCTCTTTCGTGTCATTGTGCCGTTGCTAAACGGGACAGTCCGAGAACTCGAGCTTGACGCTGTCACGATGACACGGAATACGCTGCCTACTGAGGTTGGGACAGGTGTTGCACTGGAAGAAGTCAGGGACGTCATGCTCACCATTGGGCTGCTAGATTCGCTTGACGCCAAGGCTTGAGACGAGCTGAAAATGTCACTCATCATTGTTGGGCTGTCTGTTCCGCTTGACGCTGCCTCAAGGGAGGTCGATGCTTGAGACGAGCTGGAAATATCATCAATCTTTGTTGGCCTTCCCGTTTCGCTAGACGCCAAGTTCTGCAAGGAGGTCGATACCTGAAACGAGTTGGAGATATCACCGATCGTTGTTGAGCTGTCAGTTTCGCTGGATGCTGACGTCTGAAAGGAGACCGGTACTTGAGACGAGCTGGGAATGCCACTGGTTATTGTTGAGCTACCGCTGAACGCTGACGTTTGAAAGGAGGTCGGTACTTGAGACGCGCTGACATCAGAGGACATGTCCACTAAAGAGCTCGATGGACCGTCCGCAATGCATGAACCCGTGCCATTAGGTATCGCCGGTGCTTCACACTGGCATGCAGATGAACACCCATCTCCGTCAATGGTATTTCCATCCTCGCATTCTTCACCCAGCATCGCCTGAAATATGCCATCACCACATCTGGGGCTTGCGCAGCCTCCAGAACCATCTGGAGCAGTAAAGGAACATTGACACGTCGAAGAGCAGCCAAGTACACCTGATCCATCACACTCCTCGCCCGCTTCAGGCTGGTAGAGGCCGTCGCCACAAGCGGGCGCGAGACATCCGGCTTGTCCATCGGGAATTCTATTATCGCAGCGGCAGGTAAAGTCGCAGCCGTCACTTGTAACCTCGCATTCCTCCTTTGCTGGATCGAAGATACCGTCACCACACGCCGATGGGAGGCAACCACCCAGCCCATCCGGGACACCTGTTAGACATTGGCATGTGCTTGAGCAATCGTCACCCTCCACTCCCGGCAGAAAAGGCTCGCATGACTCCGTGTTAGGGTCGAATACGCCATCACCACACAAAGGGGGGTTGCAACCCCCCACGCCATCAGGCAACCCGACTTCGCAAGTACATGTTGGCGAACATCCGTCGCCAGCGATTAAATTACCATCGTCGCAAGCCTCCATATTGCTAGTGGAGAAGACGCCGTCGCCACACACAGGGGCACTACACAAGCCCGAGCCATCTGAGAGACCATCGATACATTGGCAGGTCGACGAGCAACCGGCGGTTCCATCGCAGTCCTCACCCGTCAAGGCGACTACTCCATCTCCGCACACGGGCGCGCTGCAACCACCGGATCCATCTGCAACGCTGTATAGACAGGTACAGTCAGTGATGGAGCAGGTACCCGCTATTGCAATTGCCGAGTCGCAATTCTCCGTATTTGGGTCGAAAACACCGTCGCCACAGACGGGAAGATTACAGCCTCCAGCGCCATCAGGGAGTCCAACTTCACACGTACAAGTCGGTGAGCATCCGTCATCAGCAACTATATTGCCATCGTCGCAAGCTTCTCCTCCCGCGCTGTCGAACACGCCGTCACCACATGCGGGCGATTGGCAGCCTCCCAGCCCATCAGGAAGGCTGAAATCGCAGAAGCATGAAGTGGAGCAGCCGACGACTCCGTTGATCGCAGGATCACAGCTTTCACTAGCTGGATCGAAGACGCCATCGCCACAGACCGGTTGCTGGCAACCTCCCTGTCCATCAGGCAGACCAAACTCGCAAGTGCAGGTTGCCGAGCAGCCATCACCTGCAACCAGGTTCCCATCTTCACACTGCTCACTAGCTGGATCAAAGACTGCATCGCCGCAAGCAACTGGACTGCAGCGACCAGTTCCATCGGGTCGCGAGTTGGTGCATAGACATGTGCTTGAGCAACCTGGGTTCCCTCCGACTAGTTCAGACTCGCATGCTTCCGTACTGGGATCAAAAATTCCATCACCACAGACAGGAGCCGCGCAGCCTCCATTGCCAGTGGGAATGCCGGCTTCGCATATACACTTCGATGAGCAGCCATCTCCATCTTGAGTATTGCCGTCATCACATAGTTCGCTAGTGGCAACAAACACGCCGTCTCCACAGGCTTCCGGTAAACAGCCGCCGTTGTTATCAGGTAAGCCGAACTGGCACTGGCAAGCATTTGAGCATCCGTTGACGCCAGCAATACCCGGATCACACGTTTCGCTTGACGGATCGAATACCCCGTCGCCGCAGACGGGCGCAGCACATCCACCACTACCATTCGGCAATCCAATCTCACACTGGCACATAGATGAACAGCCATCGCCGTTCTGGAGGTTCCCGTCGTCGCAGTGCTCTCCTCCTCCCGGGTAGTACACACCGTCCCCACAGATAGGTGCCGCACAGCCTCCTGTGCCAGTCGGGACACCAATGCTACAAAGACAGCTCGCTGTGCATCCAGTGACGCCTGAGATACCTGGGTCACATCTCTCCAACGCAGCGTCGAAGATGCCATCTCCACAGCGAGATGCTAGGCATCCACCAGTCCCATCTGGCAGTCCAATCTCGCACGTACAAGTAGATGAGCAGCCGTCTCCGTTCACTAAATTTTTGTCATCGCATTGCTCTCCGCTCAATGGTGCGTAGTAGCCATCGCCACATGATGCCGCGGCGCATCCAACCGTCAGTGGCGGACCGAATTCACATTTGCAACTTGTGGAGCATCCATCGCCAGAGGCTGTATTGCCATCGTCGCACTCTTCTCCGAGAACTGTCGATTGAGTTCCATCTCCGCATCCAGACGGCGTCACTCCGCGAGCGAGAATATACGGAACGCCACTGCTTCCATCCGCAAATGTTTGTGATCCCGTTCCTGCAACGCCAACGGCTATTGCAAGTGGTTGAAAAGTCGACGGATAGGACGTCACGACTTCGTGTAGGCTGTTACCCCAATTCGACACATCTCCATCCGCTAAACCTTGCAAGGCAGGGGACGTAGCTACAATGTGGCAGTTATCGTAATCTCCGGGGCTTATGGTGAATACACCAAATTGCGACATGAAGCTCAAAACATGGCCGTCCGAAACGTACAGCCCCAGGTATCCCAAACTGATATATAGCCCTGTCTTAATGGGGTCTGCCGCGACGAAATTAATCACGTTTCTTATTAAGTTCGTCGAATAGAATGTGTGGCCGTTCTCATCAGTTCCTACCAAATTTAGCTAGAGTAACACACAAAGTACTAACTGACCTATCATAACAATGTCCCCCTTGATTGCTGGTGACCAACTTGCTTTCGACCTATCCATGAAATCAAACATACTTGCGCCGAGGCGACCTCTATTGTCTGCAATGACGATTGCCCTGTAAGTGCTGAACTGAGCAGTGCTCATTGTTTCAAATACTGCCGTCGTTACAGTATCGATCGTAAACCCTACTGCCAAAGCCTGTGTGGCGGCATACAAGTCATAGCCTGCAACAAATAGCAAATCCGCAGAAGATACAAGCGTCGCCAGGAGCCCGGAAGCAACCAACAGGCATTTCGCAAGGTACATCATGGATTTCATCGTGGTCGATAGCAGTGGCGTGTGTATCACATCGTCTTCCACCGCGGACAATCGTTCCTTTTAGTTTATGTGAATGCACCACGTTCCTCGCTTTCTGAATCTCCATATTGCGCACCACCCAAAAGGTACTAGAAGCATAGCCGTCGTAAGTTCCGTATTCTGAACCTGACAAAAGAGCCGGCCTCCGCCAAGCCCCCATTCTCGGACTCTTCGTCGTCCAAAGACTTATCCACGCGAATGGAATGGCAGCATTGCGGGAGAAGTCTCAGTCCTTAATACACACGGGTGGCAGATCCATGTGGACGGGAAATAAGGGGTCTGCGAATGGAATTTGGAGAAATTGCCATCTGCGCGGAATGGCGTCGGCGATTGTCTCATGCCAGCGCGGTCTACTTCCAGAGGAGATCTCAAACATATCGCCTTGTGTCTGGACAGCCGGTTACCGGGTACTGGTTAGTGAGGGTATCTTTAGATTTCAAAGTGGTCCAAGGATGGAGGCAAGCATCAAGGACCGAAGAACAGCGCTGTCAGAAAGTTGGATTAGAGTTGAATATAGAGATTTACGGTGGACCGCCAGCTATGACTAAGCGAGGAACACCAGGGACGATAGCTGGTGAGAAAGGGACGTCCTGTCTCTCTTGTCCTGCGTCAACCCTTGCGGCATGGCAAGTGGCAGCCAGAAGGGCATATAGTCATGCTATGGCTTTTCATGTAATATACCAGTAGGCATGCAGCAGTGACAACTTGTGACTTACTATATTTCTGTGAAGCACAATTCAAAATGGCATGATACTCGGACTTGAAAGCCCCAGAATGACTTTTAGTTCCCGATTTTTCAGTCCGCCGTGTTGCTTTTGTCGTTGCATGAGCTTCGGCCGTAGTCCTTCTCATTTTGTTTCTGTAGTGTCCAGGGAAGCGTGAAATGTTTCGGAAAACTCCGAGTCAGTCAATGAAATCTGGACCCCCATATTCAGCCGCTCTTGGCAACACTTGAATGGGAAAGCCTTTCTGCAATTGGTGGCAGCATTTTGTCGCTTATCTCAAGGGTTGCGGGCTGGATCATACCATACCCTGTCTTCCAGTCGATCGCCGACCTGGGCTTCTTGTAAATCCCGGCTTTAATCAGAATTGGGCGGGGAAGCTGCCCAGGGCCTGCAGGTTAAGACATCAACTATCCTGCTCCATTTTCTGCCCTCAACTGCTTGTGCGACAATTGGTGTCTGATTATCTGCCATGGAATGAGTGTTCATATACTAGGGCGTTATGCAACGAAAGGCCAGTCTACGAGGTCTGGACGCATCTTCCTTTAGATATCTGAGTTCAGAGCGTATAGTAGCCGTCCAAGAGTAACTAAACGAGGTCGCAGCACAGTCCCTTCTGTCATTAGAGAAATCCTAAGATCGCTAGGAGCTAGGTAGGAGTCGTGGATCACTTAGCGAGGACCAATCTGCGTTCAGGGTGATTAGCTTAGTAGTCTAGGAGATCTGGAAACTAGGGTCTGAGGCAAGGTCCCCCAATACGAGCTTTGCCTTGGGGTATTCTTGACTGGCGAACCATCCTGGCCCCCAGGCAAGGCTGATAGACGACCCTTGTCTGCGAATATGCCAACATATGAGATTACTCGCCTATACAATTACAGCTCTTTCTAGCTGCGCCCATACGGATAAGGTAAGTAGGGAAGATGGTTGGTCTAGACTTATCCATATTATCGTTTACATGTCTTGTACGAAAGTACAATAGACTTTTAGAGTTAATACATAATGAGGGTATTTCTCAAGGAAATTTCCATATTATAAGCGTGTCACTCTTCTTCTGCTCCTTAATCCTTTCATCCGTGAATCGCAAATTATTACTACGCTACTTTCCTATATCATTTAAGTATCTTATTCCATCTTAAGGTTGATTTCGCGAGATACCCTTCTTATTATCACCCGATAATATAGCTATCTTTAATACACACGGTAGTGTCTCTCCTTTCTTATTAGTATATTTATTATTAGAATTGGTATTTACATGCATTTTCAACTTTTCGTTTAAATTTAATTTCCCGAAAGACTATCGCTACTTACAGATCGAAGCTTTCTAGAAACTCATACCTTAGAACAAAAAACGCCTTTAACCGGCTTTTTCTTCAGCTAGAGGTAACTCGAACCCTTATATTATAGAGATACCGTATCGAAAAGTGAAGCCTATGGGAATGTTGCCTCAGATTTAAAAATACTACTTGTCAAATACGTATCGTAGTGTAACGGTCCGATATTTACTCGGTGTAGATACAGAGGGCTGTTGTTGATCTCTGATGATCGAGAAGTGGGTGTATCACGTAGACGGGGTAAGACAGTTACTAAGTATTGGGTAAGAATACTATTTGAAGTTGAGCACGAAGCTCCTATCTAATGGCAGACGTGCCAGTCTTATATAGAACCTTCGTTCCCTTTGGATCCCCTGGGATCCTGAAATCCATCACGTGACCTAATGTCCACCGTGATCTAAATAACTCCAGATAACTTAGAAGAGTCTTCTAAAGACTCATTATTAGAGGCGGATATAGAAGACATCTTCGTCAGCGATACTCTAATTGTAGAATAGTTTTGAAATATAAGGTAACAAGCACCGATAATGGCAGCAGTGAATAAGTACTTGATTGAAGTTGTATACATTTCCTAGCACATTCTTTTCCTATTATAATTATCGAGGAGTTCATGAAGATTTTGTATTAGAGGGGCTTCTTTTATCTTCGGCGGTCGGGATTTAGGCCCTTTGGATTTCAAGCGTCTTATCTCAGACCTAGAGATGAAAAATGTCTTGTGCTTTGGTCTTTATGTCGTTATCTTATGGAATTGGTACCGTAAAGCTCTCCCGATATAGCTAGCAGCGACGTTTAACCACGGTGCCAATACTTGACCGGTCTGGTTTCTCTCCGGAACACAGCATCGCCAAGGCACCTAGACGTTGTCGGAGCAAGAAATGGAGTCCCGGGAGCGGGCAGGTGGGTCGCTGAAAGACTTGTTTGAATTCTCCGATGAGATAAACTACACGTACTTCTTGACAGACGAGGCGCTCTCTCCGCTGTACCCACCTAGCTCTGTGACGTCGGGACCAGGCGGCGATGACAGCTCGGTATTGATCGACACTCATATCTTTGATTTCCCGACCACAGCATCCTGGACGACGCTGAGCATCTCAGAGACGGAAAAGGTATGGAGAGATTTGATGATGATTTCTTCCTATTATAAATAGAATCTTGATTATGCACATTTGCCCAACCCATTCTTGAATACTGCGCTAACTACGTGAGATCCTGTCTGACTTAATTCCTCAACGAGGTGATGCTTGAAAATCATATGACACCATTTCTCAACCGAACATAGTTGAAATCTGTCCTAAACTTATTCTCGCGAACGACTCCCCGAAATCCCGTTCGTGATATCAAGAGACCCCTTTGCCCTTCCTTCCTGTAGATAATACTTACGGAGGGCAAACAAGGCATGCCACTGCGGTGCGGGGTAGAATGGATGTAGGGGACATACAGTGAAACTAACACATACAACCCTATTAACACTTCGTTCTTATATCTATATAAGTAAATCTTGAAAGCGGTGTAAAAACTGAAGGGTATGACGATCGACGGCTTCGGTGGGGTCTCTGGTCGCTTTGCGGGTGGGGACGTTAGTAATGCGGAGTCAGCTCGGGCCTGTGCGACTTACCAGGAGGGGCATGGTGATAGAACTGAGCGTTGATCGGGCCGTTGAATATTCCGCTTTGAAGGCTGGAGTTGCCATCACGAAAATTTATCGTGGTTGCTATTGTAGTGGTTTTGCGTTGGACTGTTGGTAGTAGCTGTTTGTGTCGATGTCGTTGGCAATCCTTTAGCTGTATCGTCGTGCAGCTACCCCAGTCAGAGAGCGGGTGCTTCTGGGATCTTAGCTTATGGATCTATCTCCACCCCTTGTCACTTCTATTTCAAGGATATCTCAACATACTATTGCGCTTCTCTTCAACGACTACAGTCGAGACTATCCGTATTATGGTTCATCCCAACAGAGCCTCTACCACGCTATTGGTTCGCTGTCCCATCAAGGACGTTCTGTAATCTACGCTACCACTCTAGAGCTTCGAACACAGCGAGAATATCTGGAATCTGGTCGCATCTTTGAATATAATCATATCGTTATCCGTCAGAAAGCCGTTCTAGTATAGATTATGCCGAATGGGAGTGAGGAGGAACATATTTAATAATTCAGTCGTTACATACAACTTCCCTATGGTACAAGTCTATCCCCGTTCCTCTGCAGGTTGCTGTGAGGGAGGCCGGTGATATAAGTGTAACCTATTGATACTTATTATAATGGAGAGTATACTAGACGCGGGAAATCTAGCGAGCAGTTTACATTGCTGTCTATTATGTTAAATGGATTATATTCGGGCGAGTTAGGGGAGCTTGGAAAATATGCTTATCAACGAAGAGAATTATAATGATGAGGCGGATTGGGTCGCGGCTGTATGGAGACGCGAAGGTGCTGTAGATATCCCATAGGGCGGCGCGGGAGGTTGGAGGGATGGTGGTGGAGTAGAATGTGTTGAAGTGCGTCAGGAGGAGAGCAAGGAGGTGGGAAAGGAGGAGGAGGAGGAGGATCTGTCTGGTCTAGCCCAGTTAGCTCTCGAGATACTTTCAAAAGAGGAAGGGACTGAGGATACTCTTATTAATATAGACTGGAGGCTGCCTTGGTTGGAGATGTATTTACGCGGAGTATAAAAGTCTGTTCAAAGTATTAATTCCAAAGATAATGATATTGTGGTAGAGCGAGCGGATTTCCGGTACGTAATTTCACTACTCTATTGGTTCTAGAGGAAAAATTTAAAAGCTTATAGACTAGCAATCTCCCGAAGATTATACAAGTGTGGTCTCGGCTGCGATACTCTAGCTTTTAAATGGCCTAAAGACCTTCGTCGCTATATTAAGGATATCCGCAAAATCGGGGCGCGATATCAATGTCTAATAGCAGGCTGCAGACACGGCGACAATACGGCCCATCAATCCATAAAGCGTAAAGACAATTTTCGTCGCCATCTCCAGAAAAATCACAACTTTCAAAGTGCTGATCTCTTGGATCTTGATTTGGACCGGTTCTTGGTCCTGGTTTAAAGGTCGCTGAGTAAGGATGGGAGGGAGAGTTGGAAGAGGCTAGGATCAAAGATATAGAGAGTGATAATTTAGCAATTTGCTTATTATGCTGAGGGTTCGAGAAAGACTCAATTCGAAGCACGGTACTCGCAAGGCCTGCCCCAACAGCCTCACCACATCTATTGAACTTAGAAGTCGGGTCCAACGCAGTCAACTTACATATCGGACTCGAAATCCAATTCGCCTGTGTGCGGTAGAGGGATTTTGATCAGCGCTCTTGTGTTCCGGAAGAGTGGAATCTGGAACATATCCGACCTCCGGCTCATTGGAGCTGATGGTAGGTGACCTGGTGTCGGCATCTGCGCTTGGATTTGAGTGACAAGGCGCCGAGGAAATCGGCTAAAAGAATAAAAGAACAATTGACGAAAGGAGAGCAAGGGAAGGGAAGAGTTATGGAAGCGTGTGACTATTCTGTGCCAAATGATCACATGAAATGTTCCCGCAGTTAAGAAAATACGTCATATCTGGCTTCTTGATAAATCAGAGCAAAGCTGTAGGCTCACAGGGGACTCCTTGTGAAACTAGGGTGGTCACTTTTGGTGGCCACTTTAGGTCATCATCTACCATCAGAAAACAGATGGTGACTTGCGGAACTTCTTCCACGCTAGTGACCCAATGATTGCTCGGATGACCGTGCCTGACCATGATGACTCTTGTCCTTGAGCATGTCAGCCCCCACCATACCCGCTTACCCCACCTAAAAGGCTGTCCACAAACTCCAAAATTTCACCCATGCTTTGTCGCTTAACTGATGCTTATTTTGACATATGCTTCCTTCAGCGACCAGTTTACAGGGTCTGGAGGCATCCCCGTCGAAAAGCACGATCCCAACACAATCCTCACATCTAGATTTAGAGCATGTGCAGTGCCGTCCAGGGGTAGGAAACGTAGTCCAGATGCTTCGGAGGGTAAGAGCTGGCCAGACAATCAATACAAGATTTGGAGGGGTTGACCTTTCGGCCAGCTCGGGATTCTTATGGATAGAGTAGATCTTGGAACCTCAATATGATGGTCCTGTAACAAGTGGTCACCCAGGACAGATACCCCGTGGCCGTACGACCTTTAGTTATGTAGAACCATAAGTCCACCCTCAGATACCTTTGGATATTGCCTCTATATAAGCACGACAGTCTGCCAATTTGGCTGGCACATCTTCCATCGAGCGGCATAGATGTAACCAGCATGTATCCTCCGAAACAGATAATCTTTATCAACATCGCGTTCGACTAGCAAGACGAACAGACGCCAGGACTTGTACATATCCCATCGCAAAGCATCAGTAGCTTGCTCGTTCCCTATCATCATTGTTGAGAGCTTATACAATGATCTCCGACTTCGCCAATTCTCCAAGCCTCCGCAGATCACCACGAAGTCGAACAAGCGGTCACCACCGTGCTCATAGATCGTTCTGTCCAGTCCCGGCACCCGCCCAGCCAGATTCCCTGTTGGCCCGAAGATGCCCGGTCCTTCGTTATCGCCGTCATCCCGAACAGAGAGCTTCGCCATAGTAGTATTGAACACCAGTGCACCTGGGAACGAGATGGCCTTCTCGCAGATCTTCTCATCAAGGGCCAGGTACTCCAAGGTCGTCCAAGGGTTGTGGGGGCAGATCAAAGACCATATTTGGTGCGAAATATGGTGTGGTGGATTAAAATTGTAGCTTGATCGTGGTATCGTCTCCTGTTGTCTGAATTCCTCCAAGGCCAGCTCTTCATGTAACCATCGCTCCTCACACCGAACGGCCTGCAGACCCGAAGTTCTATCCATAATATTGAATCGCACCAGTGACACAATGTCCTGCAGTGCAGACTCCTTTAAGAACGCTCTTGGAGCTGCACTTCTTTCGGGCCACCCAAAGTCGATGCCGTTTTTGCACGAGGCCCAGCTCCAGGAAGGAATAGATGGTACTTCGTACCGCTTGCGTGCTGGTCCGATGGCATTCCAACGTAATCCTTGTGCGAAATACTTCTCGGGAACGTTGAAGAAGAAGCGGCAGTCCAGTATACGGCCCATGCGGTCGCTGACGCCGGCGAAGGCGTTGAGAATATCTCCGCCATCCGCGAACTCGCGTGAAGTGTACTCTCCAGCCCATTTCCAGTATAAAGTCGAATCGGAGGGCAAAGCGTCGCCACCAGAGTATCGCCTTTCGAATCCGGGAATGAGTGATTGCTCAAGCTGCCAAGTCTCCTGAGACTCCTGGTTGATTCCGGCCTCAGACTCATCAGGTTCCGTCGAACTTTCCTGGCACAAGGAAGTTGGTAGTCGTGGCTCTACCGGTGAGTTGCAAGTATAGTGGTTGTACTCTTCGTACGCAATACCCCGCGGGCATTCGAAAGCTACGTGGAGCTCAGTAATAAAGAGTTTCCTGGCTGAGAGCTTGCTCTCCTGAAATGTCCATCCTCTAGTATTCCACAGCGATCTTTCGACCGATAACATCACTTCAGGCTTAACAGAGGCACCTTCGATCTCCACATCATGCGGCGGCCAGCCCCAATGCGACTTTCTCGGGCAATCGATTCCCGGAAGAGAGTGTCCGTCGCGAGAATCAAGGGCTGCGATGATAGTAAACGCTGCGGCCTCGTATATCCTAGCCATTGCATTGATCTGAATCTGTTTCGAATCAGGGTCATCTTGTATGATACAAAATCGGTCTATCCACAGATAGCTCTCGTCGAGGTTTTTTGCAAGGCAAACGGCGCTTGAGACGATAGGAGGCAACTGGACATTATTCAGTCCTCTTGGAGTTGATAAGAGTGCCATATTAGCCCGTTCTAATCGAGCAGCATGGTCTTGGCCGCCCGTAGGCCACATATAGCTCAATGCCACGAAGCGGGCAGTGCTCGGGGCATCGACAACGGCTAGACTTCTCAGATCAATGAGCTTGGCTCCGGCAGGAAGCATCGCTTAAGAGTGATTGCGGTCAGCTAAGTGGCTAAGGGACATAGGGGTATCGTCGATTATTATGCTGTGGACTCATCAAGTCGTTACATACCGCTCGATGAGCGCTCGACAGGCGCCATGCACTGAGCTCCATGTATCTGCTCGCATCCCCTGATCCACTTCCTCATGATGCCAACGTCGGCAAACGTGGATTGCCAGGGCTGCATATCGACTAAACGCATCCCTCTGCCCTCGTCAAGTCTGTATCGCATTGAAAATTGAGGCGTCACACCGCCCGACAGCCCTAGCCTCGCGACGAGCGTCTCCGGATTTTCGATGTCTGTGAAGGATATTCGGAGCTGTATGAGTACATTTGTGACCCTTTCTTGATTCTCTTCATCGCGATCGGCAAAGTGTGGTGAAATGCTCGCCGACGTCGAAGAGCTATAGGCGGGACCGAAATAGTATGGACCGCTGACAACCACGCACGCCTGGGGAGAGCGCTGCCACCCGGGTGACTCTATATCGAGCTCATTGGGACGCGAAGAGAGCGCTAAGCTAACATTGCGACAGATCAGACAATGATCGTTGCGCGAGATGTCCAACAACCGATGAGCTTTGTTTGGTTCAAAAATTACAGCACTGAGTTCATCCCACGCCTGACAGAGGTCACAAAGCCGTGGGTTTGGAGGATATTTCGAGCCAGATGAAGCGAACATGCCTAAATGGTACGGCGTATTGATAGATGTGACGCGAATAGCTTTGCGTTGTATGTGACGCTCGACAAATCCCTTTGTCGTTATCAGTCACGTGGGCTATTCACTGTAAGTAGATAAGACGGGACTTGAAAGTTGCGATTTTCTGAGAGCCGCTGATCAAGCCGAACAAGCTGTATGTGTGCTTGAATGTTCTTCTTTAATTCTTTTTTTTTTATTTCTACAATTTCGATGAAATGGGGCTTGGGTGAGGTGGACTGAGTGTTCTGGATGGTCCAAGCGTTGTCCTGTGGATGTTCAGTGATGTGAATGGTCACATATTACATTGCAGTACTACAACCAAGACGCTACGGATTTGACACGCCCTAGCAGATGCTGTGCCTTACCACCCATTTCCTGCAAATCGTCTTCCTTACTTGCCCCCGTTATTATCAGTATCACCGCCAACAAGCGGCAACCAAACTAAACGAATACAGTAGCTGCTAAGGATATTCATAAATGTTTAAGCCACGAAAATCAACTGCTGTGATATGCATGAGTACAGTATAAAAGAACACAGAATTAATTTCATGGACAAGTTGATGAAGAATGCTCGGGTCACATGATGCATTCCTCAGCCCCGCCTTTGAGGTGGGGCTCTGAATCTTCGAGAGTGCGGAGAGGAAGCCGATTTTGTACGCGAATGTACCCGAAAGGACTCCTGACATGAGAGCAGTCCGAGCAACGATACGATTTGCGATAGCCACAGGCCGGCTTGATGCTGACCCTTGGCAAGAAAACAGCCAACAAAACTGACCTCCCTTAACTACTTTCCAACTACCTAACACTAACCACCTCGTGCCGTAGACAGGAGGCACCGCTTCAGCTGCTGAGGATAGGGCGCTGAACACTTGGAGAATGGGCTTCAAGCTAGCCTGCTAACATTAGTAACCCACGAGAACCCGTAAAGATAAGTCAGAAGAGAGAAGCCAGAAGCCAGAAACAGCTGATGTAGGGGCTCAAGGAGTTAAGAATCCACTTCGAGAATTGTATTTGTAAATTAGTAATAGTTGCCCTATCGGTTTAGCCGCCAGGCGTTAATAAATTGTGTGTATGTACCCGAAAGTCTCTGCAAACGCAGCTGCAAAGCAGAATTGGCGGCCGCTTGATTTACCCTACCATTCTATTCTTCCATCTCTGAAGTCAGCACTTTCTTGTCAGCAACTATGCCACCGCATCTCCAGGGCTTACGCAGACAAGTTGAGCAATAGTTTCGTCGCAAATGAGGACCGCGACGGAGATCTATCACAGCTGCTACTTAGTTTAAGTCGCTCTAGGATTATGTGAGAAAGTCAAGCCGTGTTAACATCGTCGCGCCAACAGAAGATATTGGTCAGTCCTCCTTTCTGATTTAACGTTGATGTCTCGTCTAATGTAAGTGCTGTGCAACCCGAAATGCTCGCGTGGCAAGTCGCGATTGGCCTTTCCGAATGGACCTTCGACACAAATTTTCCGAGGACGAAGCTCATGTTTCAAGCAAAGATACTCTTTCTCCTGATGTCCCAGCCCGACAATTTCACCCATGGTTGCACTCTTCTCTGTCTGGCTGAATATACATCCGTCCTTCCGAGTAGCCGCCTAACCGAGATCAGTCGAGACACCTCCTAGCACCTTTCCTCCATACATACTTTCTTTCCTAGCTAGTTGTAAATTCTAAGCGACTCTTTTTACCTTCATACATTTTTAAACAGCATGCGAGGCCGTAATTACACGTGATAGCTATCTTCCTCGAGCAAGCGTCAGAAAAAGCTGCTTCCTTGGCTTATGTTTATGTGGCTAAGCAATTTGAAGCATTCATATTAGCTTCCACCCCGAATTTCCTAGTTTTCAGCCGCAATCGATAGTGTACCTTGGCTGGCTCGCAGCCAAGAAGGTTTAGTTCATCACGGCTCCTGTTTGCCAAACGATGAATCTTTTCCATGTGGTATTTCTCATTTAAAATACACGTCGTCNGGCATCTTAGCTGTCACTACTCAACAGCTTTGTATCACTACCCGCATAGATTATTGCACACCTTCTAAACCTACAGTAGGCGTCATTCACTGGTCTCAGCTCTTCTGTCACTCAGGCGCCAAAACTAGGACGACATAAAATGGGATGCTGCCAAAGCAAAATGAAGGTCCGNCCCATCTACGAGCCACTTTCCGACGGACCTACAGTAACACGTATCTTCACACCATGGGGAAGCAGAGTTCGAAGTGCNGGGGAACCAATCCAGATTGAGCTTCACCAAACACAAGATATCGGAATGACCACGGCTCTATTCGTAATCAGATACAATCGGGATCTTTCAGGCGCAACAGAGGAGATCATCATCAACGGACACCCAGTTCTCATTCCGCTGAGCGCTGCCAGAGCATTGAGAAACGTCTTTGATAACGCTGCGATTATACATGGTCTCACGGCTGGATGGTCCGCTTGGTTCTGGATGGACTGTATCTCGATCAACGAGTCGGACACGGCGGAGACCGGCAAGCAGAGGAGAATGGAGCCCTACATTTACACTATTGCCAAGTGGACGCTGGATTGCACAGGTCCGATTGCGCAGATCAAATTGGGGACAAATGTGTATCAGAGTGCAGTGGTGAACTTTGGTGGTCCCGTGGAGAACATCATAGCCATGGGTGAGAGC
>JGI24508J20089_1000160_pt1 | contig 26002 bp, 27 predicted proteins | sample LinPmetageLP24_FD_20089 | JGI IMG/M metagenome (IMG submission 20089) | reverse complement strand
CCTCCTCGCTATCGAAAGATCGATCACAGTCATCGCAGTTGAAAGACGGCACATGCGCCGGTGAATCCCGCAGGTGCTGCTGTAACGCTTCTTCGCTATTAAAAGATCGATTACAGTCATGACAATCGAAAGATGGAGCATGAAGTGGGGAGTCCCGCAGGTGCTGCTGTAGTGCCTCATCGCTGCCGTAGTGACGATCGCAAGATCTACAGTCGTAGGTGTGCGCGGATGATGTTCGTTTGTGCTGCCGCAAAATTTCGTCGCTATTGAAAGATCGGTCGCACCAAACACAACGGGAGGTCATAGTGGCAGAATTTTGATACCACTATCGTGCAATTTTTCCAGACGTATTTGGATGTATGTCGATTGAAAGCGGGGAGCGTACAAGTCCAGCTATAAATGTGGCAATGAATTGTCAGCATCACTCCGCTCTGTTGTGTAACACCACCGTCCAATGAGCCAGTGACACATAAACCCCTCTAAATCACTTGAGATATCTACATTATTGCGATTGCTTCACTGTCACTTAAGCATCTTGTCCTAAAAATATGGCTTTATCCTCACAGACATGACTGAGCCCTGGAATCTCAACCTGTGCAAGTGTACTCATCCTCCGAAGACGCTGTGGAAGGTAATACATTACGGCACCAATCTCAACGGAATTCTTCGACTGGAGACCTTATTGAATAAAGCCGAGCCTTGCCGGGGTTGCAGTGGGAAGACATGAGACCATCTCATTGTTGACTAATGTCACAACACTTGATTCTACCTTGTTAGGCACACGGGATGCACATTGTACGAAGGTCTGGTTTCAATCACTCTTTGGCGCAAGTAAGGGTTCCACGAGTGGCGTAAGCACAAGTCTGAGATTGACAAGAAATGACAGGCGATCTTTTCCGTGGGTGACGGACTATGCATTACTCTAGCTCCGCCTTTGAAGAACTGGCCTTATAGGGCACATCATCCATCGTAGCCTTCTTCATTGCCCTCTGCTCCTCTTCTTCAGATATGCCCTCCCGAACTGGGTCAAGTTCCTCTGGTGGTGTGCTGACTCCGCGCCGTTTCTTCGCCCATGGTGTGGAGTTCCTGACTAGCCCTTCCCCTAGCTTCACTCTCCTCGCTTTTGTTTCAGCACGCTCGAGGAGCGAGAATAATGTTTCTGCCGAGATGTGTGTGCTTTGAGAAAGGTCGGGGAATTTCTCAGCGAAAGCCTCAGTGGCAAAGTCTTGGAGTTGCAGCTGCAGGCTGGCTTGGGAATCGGGAACAAGCCGTCCTTCTTCATCGCGGAAGAGCTAGGAGTATTAGAAAGCATATGGCTTTCTCAAACGTTGGCGAGCATACCTGGTCTGAAACTGTCTGCACAACAGACAATTCTTCCTCTCCCGCAGCATCATCCACTCCAAAATGTGGACGCCAAGCCTTCTTTTCATCTAGTCAGACTGTTTAGGATATTGTTATCTCAACCGCGGTACAACGTAGAAGTTGACGGAATGGGACTGTAACAGCCTACAGGACCTTCGTGTGGGCTGGTATGTGACCAGACAATCATCTTTATACGACTGGGCCTGAAGGGCAGCCTGGCCTTCGGGCTTGCGTAGGAGACTACTTGGAACAAGGTTCGCGCCAAGCAGGTACGTTCCGTACCGTACTTGTATATTCGATCATCATGTAAGTTAGCGGATTTGGAAGCTTCCCTGTTAACCGAGGTTGACGATCGTGGAGAAAGCGGCGGTGCTGGACGGTGGCGACAGTGGCTAAGATGTTGTGGCTGATGGCACCACTTCCCAACCACCTACTATCCCCCCCCCCTAAATAATGTTAAAATGCGGGCTGGAAACCTCTAGAATTGTCAGTTCACCGCTCTCTTTTTGAGCTCACCGCTTCTGAATGTAGTATAATGTAAATATCATTGATTTCCTAGTATTTTGTAGGTCCTCCTCGTGCATCGATTACAGCTTGACATCTCTTTTTCCAAGAGTTATAAAGAACCTCAATATACGAATCAGGAACCGCATTCCAAGCTTCCCATATGATTTGTTTAAGTCGAGGAAGAGGTATTTTTGTCGCATCATAATAAGCTTCATAGTATTTAACTTGAATCCAATTCTTCATCCAATTCCATACGTGCTCGATCAAATTGAGGTCGGGAGAGTAGCGTGGGAATATAATATATCGTATACCACGTCGATTGAGGTTGGCATATGTTGCTTTCGATCGGTGGCATGAAGCGTTGTCTTGCATCCAAATAAGATAATTGCCTTGAATCTCCTCCATTTGAACGAACATCTGCACGTTATTCAATATAATTGCGTCATACTTTGCAGAGTTCATCGAACCCCATTCTTTCTCCCAAAAGACAGCCGGTCCTTTCTTTCCTTGTGCAATTGTACCGTGAAACATCCAAGCAGGCTGTTTGCGGTACTTATGCTGTAAACACTCTGATTGGTATCGATCGGAGCCATCGATTTTGCAAGAGACGTATGATTGTGTATGTGCTCCTCCGAAGGCCCAAACCTCGTCCGAAAATATCTGTGAAAAGAGCCTTTCAGTAAACCAATTAATTGCCTCTGAAGCAAACTCAAGACGCTCTCGATAAACTTCTGGATCGTCTGAAAACCCTTTTCTTTTTGCAACCCTTCGACCGTAGCCTACGAGCTTGAACGCAGTACGAATAGCCTTTGTTCCGTAACCTTGTAATTCCGGAGGAGCGATTGCAGATATGTGTTTATATGCTACTCGTCGATGTGAAGGTGAAGAAGTAAGCCATTCTTCAAGGGAACGCTGCGTAAGAGTATCGATTACTGGCTTTCGTCCGCGTGTCTGCTTTTGAGGTGTGTTTCGATGGTTCTTTGCGTGCTGAATCTGTCGAAGAGTATATCCCCATTTAGATTGTATCTCTTGAGGGTTATGACCGAGCTCTAGAGCTGTTTTGATACGAATTCGATCGGTCCGAGAAGTGAGAGAAGCATATACTCGTCGAGTAGGCGTTTGCGGAGGACGAACGCCATTTTGAGAATCCCAGGATTGCGTCGAAGCTTGAGAAAGCGGTACAGGTGAGGGCGAGGGGGAAAGAGAGTCAGTATCGCTTTCAGAGGCCTGCGAATCAGGTACCTCGTATACGTACTCGATTCGTGGAGTCTTTAAAGTACAAAGAAGGCTTTGAATATCCATGATATCGTCTGCGAAGTATCTGCGAGGTGTTGTATCGAGGGAGAGCGTTGTTTGCTACCTTGAGAGCTGCGAAAGCTTCATTTTTCTGCCGGCAGGAGGGTCACATGATTGAAACGTGGGTCCTTTCTAGAGGATTCTACGATATTTTAATTGGCTCGAAGCCCTGTTCTACCCCCTGATGCAGCCCCTGCAAAATCCCCTGCAAAATCCGTCGATTTAACATTATTTAGGGGGGGGGGATAGTATCGAGAGGTGTGGATATACCCGAACGCATCCTGGGGCGCAGGCTCTTGGTGAAACACACCCTTGTCCTGCGTGCCACAGCCGCTCCGCCAAAAATAGCAACCCCGTTCGGATCTCAAATAGCAGCCCTTTCTCAGATAGCAGCCCTTTCTCAGATAGCAGCCCACCAAACCTATCACCCACAAGCACCACATCATGGAGCCGTCCTTGGGCCAAAGCATAGTTGATGCGTCAATCACAACACTCACCGCGTATCTCCAAAGCAACTATCAGAGGGTGCCAAAGGGAGCCGAGAAGGCCTTGGCGGGAATCTCTGAGCTGAAAGAAACCACCACGGAACGAATCCTCTTCGACCATGGCGGAAAGCAAGCCTGGTTAGCATTTTATTGCGTGACAAACTTCTCCCGAAAGGCTTCTGAACGCACTACTATCGATTCTTTCCACAGACTATCCGTTGAAAGCCAGAAAGAAGTCGCGAGAAGAGTAGGCCACTCTCCGAAACACCCTTCCATCGCTACCGTCATCGACAAATTATCTAAAAGGCGCCCCCGTAAGTCACCTAATCAACACTACTCCATTTCTAATCACGGATTCCTGATAGATCGCCGGAATCCCCAAAATCTCACTGAACCTACAGCATCCTCGGTTTCTTCCAGCTGTGCGACACCTCCGCCTATTCTAAACGAGACTCAAATCATCCCCACAACAATCCCCCAACACTCCTCGAGCAACAACGGTCAGGTGGATTCAAGGATTACTATAGCATCTTTGGTTCATTCATCTAGCCACGCGACACCTCCGCCTGCTCTAAACGAGACTCAAATCATCCCTACAGCAATCCCCCAATCCTCCTTGAGCAATGATGTTCAGCGGATCGAGTTACACGACCACTCACAAGAAGGGATCGCGGAAGTTTTGAACAAAGAGGTATACGATGCCATTGGGAGGGACACCGTTCAGTATGGTGGGATCACTCTCTTGAAAGGTGCGGTGACAATGTCCTTTTCTAGGTTTGGATCTGGGGATTGTATTATGACCTTGGGTATACTGGAGAGTAAAGTGGAACATCTTGCGAAATCTTTATTCGTACATTGCGTCGGGACTCTTGTCTTTCCTGGCGGGACTAGAGCCTTGCCATACCCCGCGATTGTTCTGAAAGGCGTTGAAGCCGACGTTATCATGCATGTCTTTGGCTCTGAAATCTATACAGCAATAATGACAAGCTCTATGCGAGCGGAGGATTTAGCGAACGGAATCAAAATACCACAGGGCGTGTCAATGATACTGCCTGTCGGTTATGGTGGCCCAGTTGCCATGGAATTAACTTTGGAAGCATTTTGCGCCATCAAGATAGCAAAGAAGATATTCCCATGAAAGTACAATCTATATATTTCCTAGGTCGAAGTGACCTTTCCTCACTTTTCCTCCCTCACTTGGCCTCCAGTAAAGTATACATCGACGCCTTCCTCGACAATTGCTTTTCCCTCTTGTTCAATGTGATCCTTCTTCGTACCATTCTCGCGAGAGGTAACGCTACATCCCGTCCAATATACCCACTGACCACGACCGTCGACTAGCTTAGGTCTGGAAATCTTATCAGCGTCCGTGAATTTAACATCTGTGTCAAGTAGCGCTTGAGGCCTGAAAGGCTGATACTCTGTTAGCCGAGCCATAACAGGAGATATCGTTGGNTTACCATCAAGGAGCAGTAGGATCGTACCGAGTGTGCTATGCGATGATATTGAGTTCGACGGATAGATAGGATTGTTTTGCGCTTCGCAGGTGATCGTCGTAGTCCTGATATGATGTTAGCAGCCGTATAATAGGAGGATGTGGCAGATCTTATACTCGTCTGGAAAGTTCGTGAAGAGTTGATGTGCAGGCTGGAAGGGTGGAGGGGTGGAAGAACGTCGCTGTCGACCTCACAGGCTGCAGTAGGAAGAGCGTACTTGCTGGCACCGGGCGCAAGCGAATGAGGTCTATCGAATCTCGGCTGAGCTGGTCGGGCAGGAATAATCTGTGTGCTGTGGCAACGGCATCTTTTATTGCGAGGCTCTGGTTCTGGATTCTTGGAGGAATGATGTGTTTGCCAAACTCGCAGGTGGTGGGGCTCTCTGCCATGTGATTTGCTCGGCAAGCCCATCATGTAATCGCCAAGTAGCTGGTGCCCCTGTATTTAGGCTCCAGTGCCTCCTCTCAGGCTGCAAATAACAGTTCAGAGCATGAAGAAACGAAGAATTTTAATTATGTGGGATGTTGTGCTTCCAATCTCATCATCTTCTCTTTGTACATAGACTAATGGGTATTCTAAAGCATAAGATACAAAATAAGGCATCTCAGAAACCGAGTTGCCGGGCAGCACAATTTAAATTCAAGAACACACTCTCCGTTGTTGCAACAAGGGCATCTCCAAGATCCCAACGCCGTCTCCCTCACCACCAACGCTTTACTCTACCGCCTAGCAACTGGATCGGATGACTTATTGCTGCCAGAAGGACATACCGCATGATTTTGAAGACATTTCTCCACATCCAAGACCGAGTTGTTGCGTGAACCATGAACCCAAAAATATTGACATATTCTGACGAATCCAAGTGCAACTGCATCATATACGGTCCAGAATGCGTCGAAAATGAAGCGACCTCTACCTGACCCCTCCAGCGCGTTCGAGTCTTCGAGGTTCGTCCATAGATCGTGCCAGTTGCCTCCCCCACATCGAGCCATAGCAGTATAATCCTTGTTCCGGAGGACAAGCTCATCCATCACAAAAGATGCGTTTTTGCCTCTCATCACTACCTCCACATGACTAAAGAAGTCACGGAGAATCTGCCCTGAGGAGTCGGGATCGGAAATACAACGACCTATTGGGTCTCCAGAGTGTAGGATCTGTGGATTTAGAACCTGGCTATCAGGGTAGCTATCCATGGAGACTAACCTTCTTCACCTCTTCATACTCCTGTCGAGGAAGCTGCTTGATATGAGTAGAGATACTTTTCAATGCGATCAACAACAAATTGACGGCCGCGACATTGCTGCCATCGAGATAAGCCAACCATTGTCGAAGTGTGACCCGGAAAAAGGTAGGGAAGATAGCGTTGTAAATGACCTTGGCGATATCGTCCGGCTTCCTCGAGAGGTCTGGAGGACTCCATGTCCATGTGGTTCTTTGCCTCTCTTGTACCGGATCGAGCATCCTCAAAAGCTTCTCTGCCTTCTCTTCCCCTGACAACTGGAGGATATCTTGTGCACCAGGGACTTCATGAAGAGATGCCAAGAAAGAGTCCAGACACGAATCCCACCGCCTTGATAACACGTCACGGGGAACATTTTGGTCTCGAAATGGGTATAACTGGCAGATGTGTCGGATTGTGTCCGGATTGTCTGTAGTCCTGAGCAACTCCTGAACCTTCTCTTCCAAAGTTGGAACAGTTCTGGCGCTACGCTTGAGTCTAGTGTTCCATTTCTGTTGGGGAAAAACAAGTTAGATGTGCATTTCTTGACGGCATAGAAATATTTACCAACTCAACCACGTGTGTGGTCAAGATTCCTTGGTGTGTTCTAGCAACTTCGTTGGCAGGGGAAGGTAGCGAAGTTAGAGGCATCCTGGATGGGTCTCAGCTTGACTTGAAAAGATAGTAAGGCAACTGAATAGAGACGAAGGCAAACGATTGTTGAGAAGAATGAAGACATACATATACACACGGCGCCAAAAATGGAGGGAAGGCTTGCATGAATCGGATGGTCTTGACTTTGATTGGAGCTGCATTGAGACGAGGCGTTGGCAAGATAGCAGCCCCCAGATAGCAGCCCCCAGATAGCAGCCCCTCAGGTAGCAGCCCCTCAGATAGTAGCCCCAATACCGCAGCCTCCAGATAGCAGCCCCTCAGGTAGCAGCCCCTCTGATAGTAGCCCCCATACCGCAGCCTCCAGGTAGCAGCCCCGCAGATAACAGCCCCTGACGATAGTAGCCTCTGCAATGCCAGGAGAACCAGCCTATTAGATCAGACATTACTGAAGATAGGGGCATATATATCTCTTGGGAATCTTGTCACATCCGATAAGTCCGCATAGATAGCTGCGACATCCCAAACCCAACAATATATGCATAGTGTTTATTTGGTCTTCAAATGGGATGCGGTGTGGCCTGGCTTCATGGAGGGGTAATTTGTAGCCTCGGTGGGTGCTCATGGACACCATTGGGCTTGCGTTTGTCAGAGACCAAGTAGCTCCGCGTCCCCACGGTGATTAATGCAAACAAGTCCACGACAATATTCTTAACCAGTCACTACCTTATCATACCCTTCGCATTCATTTCAAGATATAATATATTGTTTTGCAGAGTAATACCAATGGAGAAGCAATAGCAAAGGAAGAGTACTCTCCCCCCTCAACTAGGAACGTCTTCCTGACCAGTTGCGACGGAAGTCGGAGCGTCTATAGCATCTCCCAATCCCCCTCATTTATGCTGTCCTCTACCATGATCTCCTCTTTCTGCTCCTCATTCCCGTGCATATCCACCTCTTTCTCGTCATCGTCCGGTGCAGTCCCCTGATTTTCACAGCCTCTTATCAAGTCACCGTAAAAGGCAGCTGCTTTGGGCCAGTATGTCTTGCGCTCTGCCCTTTCGAGAAACCTCCGAGTCGTCAACCACTTTGCCTTCTCATAACCCAACTCCTCCGCTTCTCTTGCGGTAGGCTCGAGGGGATTGTAGCCGGGTTCGATGACGCAATCAGAGACCTCCTTCCGAAGCTTCTGCGTCAACGTTGGCAAATAAGACTTGCACACAAGAAGCTCCCAGGATTCATCTGGCAACTCCTCCAAGGTGGGAACTTTGTCGAGGTTCCCAAGCTTATCAAGATTTCGTGAATACTGTCCAAGGTCGGACACTCTCACGAGAGTGTATGAACTGAAGTTGTATCCATCCAGTTGAATCCGTCCTGATTCCGGGTCACTCGTGATTCCAGCCATCTGGGGACAAGCAGGAGAATCCCCCTCCGATGGTACAACCACTTCCTTCAACCAGGTTGACAAAAGATTGAAGACAACGCGAGGATCAGTATAGACCCAAAGACCCTTTTCGAGCTCATCGTCTTTTGCCATCGCATCAAGTGCCATACGCGCAAGCGCGTTGATCTGCTTTTGTATTGCCTTCCCGAAACCCACCACACCCACATCTTCTTTGCTAGGTTCAGCAAAGTACGGAAAGCAACAAGCACCAAGATTCGATTCCAATGTCGAAACATATGACCCAAGCACAATCAACACCCAAGAACCGTCTGGCAGGCTGATCATCGTGAGGATTTTGTCGTTTGGCGGAACATTGAGTAAAAACACCTGGACCAGCTTGTATGGTTCCAATCGAAAAACATCGGGATGGAATGCAACAAGTTCTTTCCCTTGTGCCTCAGGCGGAACTCGATCCTCATCCTTGGTTGTCGCTTCTGACTCCTGTCCTATTTCATCATCGAGTTTGGCCATCTCCTCCTCTTCAGCACGTCTGGCTGGCGTTACTATTTCCATTGACCCCACAAACTTGAGAGCATTTCTGTGATCCACCCTATTCTTTACTCTCTGCGTCCAATAATGATCGGAAATTGAGTTGGACGGGTCCCAGGCGGGCGGCCGTATGTTGAGCATTGTGGTGAGAAACTGGCCCATTTTCTCACTGTCGGTGACAGTCCAAAAGATTCTCAAAACTGAAAGAACCATGCGTTCAAAGACTGTTTGCTCATTTCCAAGCCCTTCAAAGTTCAAAATTGCATCAAAGTCCGCTTGGTATGAACCATGGATAGGCTGGTTGGCGTCCGCCTTGGGATCCAAAAGTCGATAATAACAGAGCAAGGCCCCCAGAGTTAATACGAGCTGCTCTGGTGACTTGAGGTGTTGGATGTCATCGATAAGCCGTTGATACAGCGTCAATGAATCGTGTGAGGCAACCCATGCACCCAGGACCTGGTTAGCCGTCGGCTTGATTGAGCTTAAACAAAGGACTACAAGAATGTTGTTCCTTGGCATCTGGAGGGAAGGATGGTCGTGGTAGAAATGCACTCTGTCTCCCGTCAGTATTATTCTTCATATTCCAGGAAATATTTACATTTGTGCCTGGATCATCGTCATTTGTTTGAAACCAAGTCTGGCTTGAACTGCTGATGGAATGTCCTGGAGCAATATTAGAACTACTGAAGTGTGTGGCGCAGAAGATCATACCAAGTATCCATTGAGAAACCCAACTGGAACGCTGGCTATCATTTGCGTGCTCAGTTTCTCCAGCGTAAGGACTGTTTTGTCGGGGAAGAGGGTGGAGTTTGAGAGTGCATTGAGCATCTTCGGTATGTCAAAGCCCCCGAAAGGCTTCGACATTTCGATGCCGACGACAGAACTGATTATGTTGGCATTCTCAATAGCTGTGTAATGCAGATCGGCTTTGTGTTGTCGTTTATCTTGCTTCATGCCATGAAATTCGAACCAGTGTCGGAAAATTGACAATGCGTGAAACTCGGCAGCAAGTTGAGCACCTCCCATATCCATGAAATTGGCACTGCTTCTCCTAGGGTAGGTAGATGACTCTCGGTAGAGTTTCTGAAACACTTGGGATAGATCTGCTCCATTATTTCTGAGGAGAGCACGAACGGCTGGCGTGTTGTAGTTGTTGCAGCAGCCCAGAACAAATATCACAAGACCTTGGCCGAATCTGCTCCAGATCTGAACATCGGATCCCTGAGGACAGTCAGTGTTTTTCCAGAAAGGAGAATAGGGATGTGTTTACCAGGTCGCGCCACAGAATTTCCCACTCAATCCGCAATTGTTGTCGCCCAAGGGCGGAATTTCGATAAGTCAACTCGAGTCCTTGGGGACATCCAAGGGAAATTGCACGGACGGCGTCTTCGACAAAACGAGCATCAGCATTCCATGCTGCCGCACATTTGCCTTGTACCGGTTCTTCACTGTCCACTGCGTTGTTGATGTATTGAAAGATGAAGCCATGGGAGGAGAGCCACGGAATATATGACGGATCGACTGCAACTCGGTACTTCTCACCACTCCTGCCAACAACGTATATTCCCGGTGCTGAGAGTATTTGACGCCAGCTAGAAAGGATCGGCTCGATCTGATTCGTTGGCACGACGCAAAACCTCCATGGTCTGTCACTCGGACGTATATTGCAAAGCTCGTCTGCGTCGGATGGGATTCGCTGAGAGTTCTAGGAATGTTAGCTGTAAGTCCTTGTCAAAGTTTATATGAAGAATTACCTTCTCGACCACGGCTGCGACCACTGTTGGACCATCAATCGGGGTAATAACCGCAGAGATGGCAGTAGATGGGGTGGATGAGTTGGAATTGAGTGCTGGCATCTCGAACGCCCCGTTACACGCCATGGATAGTTAGGCAAACAATACAAACTCCTAGTGGGTAAGGGGCGGTCTCTTGAACAAAAAACGAGGCAAACGCTCGTTCTTAGAAAAGCCTAGTCGTTTATGTAGTCAACCAGAAGGGCTGCTATCTGGAGGCCTATCATCCAAGGGGCTGCTATCCGGGGCTGGTATCTTACATACGCCTTGCTTTAACCTTACCCTGATTCGAGTACGAATCAAAACCATGAACCTTGCTCTATACCCTATGTTGTTCCCATGCATGCAGGAAACCCCAGACGGCCCGGGGAGCACGGAATATATGCAGAGCAAGCCACCAATCCACAACGAACGAGGATAGATAAGCCGCACTCGGCAAGCCATGGGATGCTCATGGCTGTTACTGCCCTTGTAAGCTGGAGGTGCGATGTGCTGACCGGTTCTCATGAGCCCCTTGAAGCCGCTTGCTATCACGCACATATGCATTTCGATACCTGATTGCAGTATCGATGGTTATGAGGCTCTTGAAAACTGTGTTATCTAAACAGAAAGTAACGAATACTTAAAGAAATGCATGCCATCTGCACATTCCATCTGCTCTCCAGATCTAAATCCAAATCCACAACTGAGATGGCCAGTTCTCCAGTAAGCGGAGTTGCAAGCAACCAACTAGCGCCAAACAAGCAACAAAAGCTAAGAGAAAAGTTGCCGCCATTGAAGACGGCGCTCCCTGAAAAGGTTAGAAAAATCAAGAAACTCCATGATCTACCAGTCATCTGATGTGAACAGAAGCTACCTGTCAAAATCGAAGCTACGAAGCCAGTTGTTCAAGCACCCCGCACAGTCAAATGTTACAACTTTTCCCCTAAAACACCGAAACCTTGGCCCACTGCTGTTCAGGAGGGAGAGAATGTAGGAGGAAATAGGCAACAACCACAATTGGCTGCCGAAGCGGCCAGACCGGAGATAGGACAACAATCCAAACTACTGCAAGCAGATCACAACTTGGACGGGCCAACAGTAGACACTTGGCAAAGCTCGTCTGCGTCGGATGGAATTTGCTGAGAGGTCTAGGATTGTTAGCCGTAGGTTCTTGTCAAAGTTTATATGAAGCATTACCTTCTCGACTACGGCTGCGACCAATATTGGCCCATTTATTAGGGTGATAACCGTGGAGATGGCAGTGGAGGGGGGGGGGGGGGGGGATAGGTTGGCATTGAGTGCTGGCATCCCGAACGCCTCGTTCCCTATTAATATATTAGAAAAAATCTTGACTAGTTGAAGATGCAGCTCAAATCCTTGCCTAAGATCTCTGCACAGCCAAACGGTAGAATTCACCCCGAATCCTAATTCTGCCACCAACCTGGTCTCTAGACCTGAATACTTCACCGATATAAACTGGATAGTAATCCTCTAGGACGTAAGAGAGAACATCTTCTTCCTCGATATTCTCAGTTATGACAAATCAATAGCATAAAATTACTTCGGCTTGGTCGAAGAACGCCGCGCAGCCTTGTTCGCCCAAAGTCAGATCTCCGGAAATATGCAAGTACTGCGGACCGTTCCGAATACTTAAATTGCAACTTCAACGAGGCAAAGGGTCACATGAGAACAGTTATGGCCGGACAAGGCAAGAAGTTATTTACCGCTTGTAGATGCTCGGAAAGAAGCTCAAGGGTGTTGGGATTTCCTCCTCCAAGCTCGATACCGGTGACTACGAGATTTGCAATGTCACTCGTCTCGGGAAGGTTGTGGCGCTCAGCCCCTGTCTTCGCCATTTCCGTTGAGATCAGTCCTAGCTGGGGCGCAAATCATGGACATATGTATGTTGATGCATAAAAATTTGTTCATTTTGTGCAAGCGACACTAAAATAGACTTAATGCCTTATCGCTAAGGACACTACCCCGAGGAAGCAGCAAGGAAAACTATAATCATCTCTGGCACCTTGTAACTATGGCAGCACCCAAAATTGCCTTACAACCGGTCGATCGTGCAGTTGCTGATGCAGCACATGCAGAACTGACCGAATTTGTCAACTTGCGCAACCCAGGCGTTGTGGACAAACGGCCGGACACAGTTCTGAATTTCGACAAGTATCTGAAGCCACCCGAACTCCAGAAGACGACTGCGGTAGTGAGGGACTTCCTTGATGTAGGTAGCGCATGGAAATAGGGCTCTCGGCAACTCCTATGTGAGTTTCATTTAGCTGACGATATTACAGAATACAGGCAAGAAGCTCGCTGCCGATTTCCTCCAGGTCCAAGAAGCCAAACTCGAAAGATCATTTCTCGTGCTTTACTGTGCTCGGCAGAGCAGACAAATCAACACTGGGTTAGGGAAAGTCACAATTTTTCTTGCCTTCGGCCCTTTGTCCCCGGCGAACGGGTTGCCGAAGTTCATGGGTCATCAGAGTAAAGACTTAGAGAGTGGTGACGCGCTTTTGGTTGAAAGTGATCTGTCGCAAATGCTTGATAAGAATGCCGGTGGTGGCTTTGCTCTTGTGTCAGATTGGACTGCTTGACGTGCCCAAGAGAGGCTCGGATTCGAATGGCACCGGCATAAAGGGCTCTGGCTGGAAGGGCGTTGGTATGAAAGTACAAACGTCGCAATTCTCCCAATCTTCTGCGCTGAGGTTGGAAAGCATAGGATCTCCTAGATTGACTCATTCCGATTAGTCTGGTTCTTGAACGGTAGCATAAGATTTTACCTTCGCATTGCACACCATTACTTTCCCCTGTCTTGGCTGTTGTTTCTGTTCCGTTCTGCAGGGCCATATCGCCACCTTCCGTTGCTCTCTGGTTTGTTATGTGGTGTGCGCTCCGAGGCGCTCCTTCTACGCCTTGATCTTGCCTCCCGAGATCATTCATCGCACGCCCAAAACTTCCCCAGTTCGCAGCACCAGTGGATGCTGCCAAGGGCGAGTGTCCTCCACTGCACAAGTGCAGAGCATGTTCGTCACTGGCTGGGGTTGAAGTACTAGAGTCATGATCACAAGACATGTCTTGTGGATGAACTGCGACATCCTCTGCATCCTTCGCCTGCACAGCTGGAGTTCCTGGACCGAGGTGCTGATTGGCCTGATACGTGCTAGCACTGACCCCGAACGATTCTATTCGATATACTTGCTCCAATCTGCGTGGTGTGGCTGGCGAACTAGTGGAGGATGAAGTTGTTCTCGACCGGACCCTGGAATTTGCAGGATGCGTTTTCTGTTTCTTCGACTTCTGAGATGGTCTTCGCGGTAATCGAGGAGGATGCGCTGTCCGCTTCGTCGATTTTTGAGATGAGAGCGAGGGTGCTTGAGACGAACTGTGTATTTGCCGCATGAGGCATCTCTCAAGAAGGCTTCTTCGAATACTTGCCCCGAGGCTCGTGACGGGGGGTTTCTTTGCTAGTTCCTCCCAGCCGCTGCCAACAAGGAGAGAGACAAAAGTGGCGAAAGCCTCATCGCCCAGCGGCAACTTTTGCTCCAGTCTGTAGATCGGTCAGATTAAGATTGAGAGTAGGGAAAGGATTATTCTTACGTGGACCTGCCAATACTCGAAGGGAGGATCAGGAGGATTCCATCACCAAACTTCTCCGTCAGCTTGTTGTACCTTCGGCCTGCCCCTACTCGTTCCCGCAGCGTGGAGATCATCAAATCATCGGCATTGGTCTCAACGCCTGCGATCTCATGGCCTAGATCTCCATAGTCATGATCGAAACCTCTTCCTGGATATCGCTTTGTGAAGTAGTCGAACCAAAATAGATTAAGGTACCTGCTTCGTAAACAAGATTCGTGGTTCTCCAATTGTTGTCCGACGGTTGCATCGTAGATGAAACGTAACGGACGACAGGAAGTCTCTTCTGGTATGAAGGTAGAAGACGTTGATTTCCAAAAAGACGGTATGTCTTTGCTCCAAGAATCATACTTGGCAAACAGTTCCTCCTCCTTCGGCAGAGGGTCCTTAATGGAAAGCACCTGTGGTCGGCTTGACTTTTCCTGGGGGAACTTTGTTTGGAAATAGAGTTTGATTCCGGGGCGCTGCTTGACATTCAGCGGGACCGCAAGACTGTTAGAATTGGATATCTTAACGTACCTGCTCACACAAGTCGTCGAAAGCTGGTGATCTGGCCTCGGGCTGCAGCGCATGAAGCATGTCAACAATAGAGCTCACACTCAGGTCGTTCCCCATGGTGTATGGTAGAACTTCTGTGTCAAAAGTCAAAAAATGAGTTGACGTTGGTCTTTTCAAACTAAACCAAATGGATCGTCTACGCGTAGACGATCAATTAGGTATGGCTTACTTGGCGCTTCGTCCCTCTCAAAATAGAAACTCCACCACAACTGAACCCGCTCGATCGCAATACTTCACCTCGTTTCATTTTCAAAGTCTGATAGAGGTCTTGATGGAAGTTTTCCCCCCCTTCGTCCTCTCCCGCAGTGCGCGGTTAATGCTGGCCTGTTCCCTATTTGAGGTTACTTCGTTCTCGGTCTCGAACACATACTTCCTCCTCGAGCGTTGGGATCTAGCACAATGTATAAGAAGAAGCTGCTGAACGAGGCAAACCTGCTTGCATTCCTTATCACTGCACTGTCCGCCTCCTCTCCCATCATATCGGTTCACTTCTCACCGGAGGCAACGAGACAAATTGCAGACGCCCTCCCTTTCACCTTTCATTGACCAGGTTCATTCACCCAGCACAGGGTGGATGCATTCCTCTTCCTAACGATTAGGGTTTTTCCGCCCGACTTCTACTTTAGCCTTGCCGTCGTGATCGCAGCGGTTGCAACATTCCGGTGTTTGCCTAAGTCTTTCGCGCCAATGAACGTCCTCGTCTTCCATGACCATCTCATTTCTCAGCCACCACTACTATGCATGTTCCAGCATCCCCTCTTGCGTTTCAAACGGACCCCATTCCTCTCCCTATTGCCATCTGCCTCTCCACGATCGCAGTTGTTAGCGCAACAATCAAGGTTGGCAGCTGTTTCTTGCAGCCGCAGGTCAAACCATGGCTGCTCTTGATAAGCTGCATCTCTCTCGGATCCTCGGCTGGTCTATTGGGTGTTACTTCCGCTGGGGTTCACAGTGCGTAGAGTCCTCAACACCCTTTTGTGCTTGAGCTGACGTACGTACTAGGCAATGAAACTCTCTATGTTGCACACCTTGATATTCTGCAATTTTGCTGTGCCTTACCAGGAATTTTCGAAGTATTCGCAATAGCCAGAATTGTGTCAGTCGCTGCTAACGCATGTCAGGCTGAATTTTTGTGGCATTTGCTTGATCGGAACAAATATACGTGGACTCAACTGGCCTGCCGAGGCACAGCAATCTGTTCTTCCCTTCTTACCGTTGGGCTTTGTATTTGGTAAGTTCACAGAATGAGCGTTTTTGATCTTCAACTGATTGCGTCAGGTTTCCATTACAGAATGCCCAGGCTTCGAACGTTTTCATCGCGTTACTGTTTGCAACCTCTGCTGTATACTTCGGGTTGTCGGTTGCATATTTTTATCTTTCCAATGTTGGTTCTAAGTCACGGTCGCTCTTCCTCATGAACAGTGCCCTTTGTCTTCTAGTATTTATTTCTACTTGCATATCGCTACCCGTGGCCTGGTCGAAACCTGAAGCTTTGGTCGCTGCTATTTGGGTGAGAATGCCGATACTACGAACCAGCGGCTTCGCTAACACCCTGTGCAGGCCATATCTGCCTTGTCGAACGTAATCGCTATTCGATTCCCCTTATGCCTACTGTACAGAAGAGTTAGACATCCGCTAGACTCCGAGGTGACTTCTGGGAGCGGAGTGGGTCGACCTTCGGGACAGGACTCCTCGACTGAGTTGGTACCATCCCCGGCTATGGATGTCCAGCCTTCTAGAAAGGGGTTTCATTGATTTGTAATTTGCACACCTTCGATGTAAAATATATTTTTCAATGCACTGTAATTTCGCATCATTTAGGAAGGCACCAAAGTCATCTGTGACGGAATCTTCGCCGTCTTCGTTGGAGGGGCTTGATGGTTTTAGGGGGGGGGGGGGGGGTGGGGGGGGGGTGGGGGGGGGGGGGGGGGGGGGGGGGGGGGGGGGTGGGGGGGGGGGGGGGGGGGGGGGGGGGGGGGGGGGGGGGGGGGGGGGGGGGGGTACCTCCCAGAACGATGAACGTCCGCCTCGACTCTCCAGCTAATGATCCGTGTGTGGCTATCTCAATTGCCGCTGGTACTGGCCGTGCTCAGTTAGCATTGAAAACTGGCGCATTGGCACTGGGTCGGCCCGGCGACAGACCTTATAGGTTGTTCTACCCTTCTATCGCATTTATATGCACGCCTATCGCAACTCTATCACCTCGGGATATCGATCAAGGAATGGACAGTATTTTCCTCCCATATATCATCGTCTTCACCCATTGCCTCGTTTACATGCACTTGCGTTCCCCAGATTCAATCTACACCCTCGGTTGTTCAGGAGTAGTTTCGCTTCTTGCCTTTGCGAGCCCTCAATCTTCCTCATACAAAAGGTGAGGGAGACTCCAAACCGCCTGTGAATAACCTCAAGCCCTTTCAGAGAGGACGACCAAACCATGGCTTCTCAACTCGTACCTACCTATGTTGGGCTCGTCGGCACTACACAAGACGCTCTTCTCCTCTTTGAAGCTTGCCTCGCCGGTGAGCTTCCTTGTGTTACTCATCGTCCAAACGACCGCGAACGAGCAGGCCTCATCCAAAGTGGGAATGTTTTCGTCTATCACGAGAAGCTCACTGGTATCAAACGATGGACAGACGATAAAAACTGGAGCCCTAGTCGACTACTAAGTAACTTTCTCATCTATCGCGAACTCGATAAGCCTTTCCCCCCCGGCAGGAGAAGGAAATCAATAAACAGCAAGTCTTCTGGCATCACCAAGCCAGGTAGTGGATTCAATAACACACAGAGCGCACCATCAACCTTGAACCAACCACAGTTGAACTTGCTCAGCCAGGAAGTGCAGCAATTTTTAGTCGGGTCACTCATTGCTTCTTATGAATTCAAAGAAGGAGGCTTGGTGAAGAAGACGATTGGGGTCAAAGGTGAAAGTGGCTTGCTCTGCCTGGTGTCATATTATACTATTTCAGATGCCGTGAACAACAAGTTCATCACGCCGTCCAAGGATCCAACATTCCAATGCATAACCCCACGTCCCATTCTTACGAAGCACCCTTTCCGGTCGCCTATAGAGGAGGTGAATACCTTGATTTCGATCCGAAATATCTGGTCAACATTACCTTCAGAATCGTGCATCATGAATGCACCAACTTCCGGATTTGGCAGCAATTCTAGCATGGTCTCCGCATTCCAGCGATCTTCTCTACCTTCCCACAACGGTCGCCATGTGGACCAAGGTATTTCCCAACGATCAACATTACGCAAAATCCTTCCACGACCCTCTGGATCTTACAACAATTCTAGCATGGCCACTGGGCCCGAATTATACTACGGTCTCGCAACAGGAAATCCAAACGCCAACAGTCAACAATATCCGGAGGGCTCTGAGATTGCTTTCAGCTACCCTCAACACCAGTTCGTTACTGGACCAGAACCTCCGCTAGTCTGCTCCAGCTTGGAGGGGGGATACCACAGCAGGGAATACAGGGACGATGCAACAGACGGAAGGGAGTAGGAGGCGTATGTGTTGAGATTGTGTACTTGTTATTGAGCTATTGGTTTCTTTTGGGGCACACAGATTAATGGGGTCCAACGTCACGGTCAGGAGGTGGTGATTGATTTCCTTTCATGTTACTACGCAAATTTCAAGGCTTGTAATAGTACAAATGTATCAGAACATCTTCAAACCAACGATATGATATTGGTAGAGCCCAGTCCTGCAGCTCAAATACCACCAGACCTGCGTTGTCAATCATTTACGACTGCTAATATCTGGCGTTTCCGGGATTTGTATGCGGCGTGGAGTGAATCTCCGTAGGACTGTGCTGTAGAAAGCTGGAAACGAGAGGGAGCAGTGGCTTGAGATCGACGATTCTTTGGGACAGCTCGTTACACGCCATGGATACTTAGGCAAAAATGCAAACTCCTACCAATTTGGGCAAAGGGCGAGTCTCTTGTACAAAAAACGAGGCAACCGCTCGTTCTTAGAAAGGCCTAGTCGTTCATGTAGTCAACCAGAAGGGCTGCTATCTGGAGGACTGTTCTTCGAGGGGCTGCTATCCGGGAAGGCCACTGTCCTCAGCGGCTGGTATCTTACTCACGTCTCGCTTTAATCCTACCCTGATTCGAGTACGAATCAAAACCATGAACCTTGATTTATATCCCATATGGTCCCATGCATGCAGGAAACCCCACACGGCCCAGGGAGCACGGAATCTAATGCAGATATTGGATATGGTGCATGGATATTGTCGAAGTTGACCAGGAGTGACAGGAGGAGGCAATAAGGCCCCAGGGCAACTGAGACCCTGCTAGAAAAGCAATGTTTGCAGTTCTGTTTGAAGCAGTATCGCCTCGAGACCGTGGCCGGCTCATTGGCCCGCAACTGAGACCGTTGGATCTGCAAGTCTGCAACAGATAGGGATATGATATGGATGTGGGAAACTGGGTGCAAGGCTCCTGTCGCCTAGCACAAAATGGAATTATTGGCATGAGGCACCTTGACGATACCCCTGTGCCCGGGCTGAAGGTGTGATGTGCTGACTGGCTCGGTTAGCCGACAGGTCATTTCACGTAGACAAAGTCTACCTGAAATGCCAGCTTTCACATCCTTCCTTCCAAATCTCCAGACAATCGCAGTACCAAGCCCATATTACTGGACAGCGATACGATCGCAATCTGCTCCAGGATGGATGGGGGACTGTAGCCAATTTTTCATTTCCTCGAAGTCCCCACGTCGGCCATTTTCCCCTCGAGAATTTCCATCACAGCTGAATGTCGCATCCTCGAGCATCACTCATCCAGATACACCTCCACAACCACCTGGTATCCAGCTGTGGGAAACACCACAACACTCTCTCCTCTCGGCAGTGTCCTCTACTTCAGCCTACCAAAGTGATGACTCCACAACTGTATGTACCACTGTCAACGAGCGCCAGCAAGCCGCTGTTAACAATTGTGTAGTTGACACCATCACCAGCTTCAGCGGAGGCAGATGACAGCGAACCAGCCATTCTCTTACCTCCGTCAGCAACACCATCACCTCATTCCTCATCATCCCAGCTTCCCCAACCCCCAGATGAGACCCAAACAAACAATCAATCATACTCGGCCATCGATGGTACCATCGGCTTCCTCACCAACGGTTCCCATGCAAAGCGACCCAACCGAGTATTTCAAGAATGTGGTTGGGCCTGGAGAAACTAAACGAATTGGCTATCTGGTTCGAGCAACTCAAGGCTTCATTGCATCGAAGAATTTCGACCTAGGAGTATTCACCTTCGTCCTGGGCCTATGGTCAGGCGGTTTTGGCGGATCTGGCTCAGGGTCGATCAAGCGGCTCGAACGATTGGCACAGGGGTATGCTAAGATCAAGCACTACTTTGCTGACCTCCTATACATCATTTACTTTGCGCATGAGGTCGATCTCGTAGCGCAGTCAGAGCCTCCGAAAGTAGGCAAAGGCAAAGGTTGGAGACGGCAGAGCGAAGCACTCTCGAAGATAGCTGCATCACTTCGCATGGATGAGAAAGCTATAACGGCCTTGAAGAGGAAGAGCAAGAACTACAGGCTCCTTCTTCAGCAGGGCTCGCCAGGGTCACTTCTCCAAATTGGACCGGATGTGAATGCACTGTAAGTTAAAGAATCCCTTCACAAACAGAAATATGCTGATCGACATTCAAGCTGGCAATATCGTCTCAAAGAAGCCGATATACCAATTCTACTCCAATATCGGAAAGAGTGTCTGCCAGACCTCGAAGAGCGAGCCCACGAACTCGATCTATTTGCTAGCGAAATCCTCATCGCTTGCATGATTCCCTTCGGCTGGAGTTATGACGAGCTCGCAGCAACCCAAAGCGAGCTAACTGAGAGTATACAAGCACACAAGGATCTCCAGGAGCTAGCAAAAGGCATAGCCTGCTTGACAATCAAAACCCCTTCCATAGAAATGACCAGAGGTCCAGGCGCATCAAAGGATAGAAATCAGGGAAAGAGGCGACGTAGTGATTCCGACAATGCAGATCGCCAAGTCAAGCAAGCCCGGCTATCGCAGAGTTTCGAGGAACTAGATATGTCGACAATGCCTGAGGAGCAGGACATGTCGATGCTGACAGGGCTCTTGCCAATGCCTGGGGAACCGGATATGTCGATGCTGACAGGGCTCTTGCCAATGCCTGGGGAACCGGACATGTCGACACTGACATGGCTCTGGCCACTGCCTGGGGAACCGGATATGTCGATGCTGGTGGACCTCTCGAATACGTATGGAAATCAGGCGGACGAAACTCATGGGTGAAAAAAAACGACATGGCCCAATACCTCTGGGTTGAGATGCAAATGAACGTGCTGTCGGCCGGGAGGTATCAAGTGTCCATTGTAAACATCAACAGTATGAATGACGTCTTCCCGCGACCATCCGACATCAAGCTTGAATCGCCAGCCAGATAAATGACCGATCCTACGTTCCAATCTACAGACCATGCCACCCTCTGAGAGTCATAGTATTGGATTGTAGGATCCCCATGTATAACCAAAGGAATCGCCACAGCTGACAACCCTGCCGGTATCCGAAAAGATCCTCCGGTCAAAACCCACGGAGTTGGTTGCCACCATGATTTGATTCTGTTTGGATCGAGGATTGCGGCGGTAGAGGAACCTGGCTGGATCTGTGAAAACCTTTAGCTTCAGCGCTGCAAATGGTATGCTTCACCAACCTTGTCCTGATAACTTCTTTTGTACTCGTTTTGCACATCTTCACAACTGCTGGTGAAGTCAAGTTTAACCAGTTGCTCTTTTGCAGAGATCGTTTTGTCGTGGGTATCGCGGGCGGCCTTCTCAACTAAGCGCAGGAAAATGTCTGTTGGCTGGGAAGTAATCAAAGGCGCCTCTCTGCTAGCAGACATTGTCGGATTACATGTCACGTACAAGAACTCCGAGGTGAACACAGGGTTGTGGCAGAAGTATCAGTTATGTGGTATGGCGTATGGACTGGTTTGCGCAGATTAGGTTTTCAAACGTGGCAAGTGCCGCATGGATGGCCAGCTGAAGACCACGTGACGACACATCCCTTCCAGGCATCAGACACTTCTACTGAGAAGTCCCATGTAACGTCCCTCCCTGCGTGCCGAGAAACTGTTGGTTGGGCAATCCTGATCTCTGAGTAAAGTATATTGTAGTCACGTGCCCACGGGTATATAATCCCGTGGAGGAACCCAGTTCCAGTCAATTAAGCATGCTGCTATCACTTCTTCTTCTAACCCTCAACTGAAACCCGACGTGCCGAGAAAAATGAGAGGTACTTTGAATTTAAGAATTCTCAGCTCCACAACAATTTATGATCCCATAAAAAAAAGAAGATCGGAGGTATTATATAGCTATTTCTTGGCAATTTAAGACCATCGGAATAGAATGTTATATTTGCATTGTTGCCTTTTTGGCTTATCTATAAGAAGCCTCCATTTAGGCTTCTTAACGAATCCTCTAGCACAGCTTTACTGGCGAGCTTTTGTTATCCCTTGCATACCTTAGAAACTCTTCCTAAGCTTTCAGATCTATACTTTTTCATCCAAAACCCCCATCAGCTTTGTGGCTGCTATAGCGCGCAAAAGGTTGTAGGGCTTCCCCGCGTTTCGGTACTTCTGATCGACGGGACTAACGATTCTCGGCTAGAAGTGACTGACCCCTCACCTCCCGCAAAGCTTCGGTAATTTCGTCGATTTCCCCGATCTCGCCGTAGTTTCGCCATAGCTTACTTAATATATGACAGCCTAGGACCTAAGGCCAGACATGTCAATGGATGGATAATTGAGGGTTTTCTGGGTTCAGGTTTCTTTTTCTGTCATCCAAGTCCCAGATTTCTTCATATTCCCTCTCAGCAACAAAAACAACGTAAGCTACTGTTAATCGAGATTGACTTCGCCGGTGAGCCTGAGCGACTGGACCGGTCTTGTGCGCTTCCAGCGTTGTGCGACGATGCTACTGCCGCGAGGCTGCCGCCCAGCTGAGTGCGCCAGCCTCAACCCAATATGAAGTTTTCACTCTTCGCATCTATATCACCTCAACGGCTGAACTACCATCAAGAACCCTTCATCCTGCGACCGTCGAACCTCGTCGAATGATACGTCTGCTCCGATACAATAACAAAGGTGCCTTCAGCCTGACTGAGTTCGTGGAAAACGAGATACCGAAGTATGCTATACTTTCACACAGATGGGGAGCAGAGGAGGCGACGTTTGAAGATCTACAGAAGGGACTGGGCATAAAAAAGGCTGGCTATGGCAAGATACAGTTCTGCGGAGAACAGGCGAGGCGTGACGACCTGGAATACTTCTGGGTAGATACATGCTGTATCGACAAATCGAGCAGCGCCGAGCTGGCAGAGGCGCTCAACTCGATGTATCGCTGGTACCGGGATGCGGCCAGATGTTATGTCTATCTATCGGATGTTACGACATTGAAGAGGAAAGCAAGTGATACGGCTCCCGAGTGTCCTAGGGAATCTGCTTTTCGGAACAGCGAATGGTTTACACGAGGCTGGACCCTTCAAGAGCTCCTTGCTCCACGCTCAGTTGAATTCTTCTCTCGCAATCGCGAGCCACTGGGGGACAAGAGAATACTAGGGAGTCAGATCCAGGAAGTAACAGGGATTCCGATCTCAGCACTCGAGGGAGCCCCTCTATCTCAGTTCAGTGTCGAGGAGCGATTGTCGTGGGCAGAAAAACGAGAGACAACACGGCCCGAAGACAAGGCGTACTCCCTATTAGGCATATTTGATATACATTTGCTCCCTATGTACGGCGAAGGGAAAGAGCACGCGTTTAGACGGCTCAAGGAGGAAATCAAATTCCTGATAGGTGAACAGATGATAAGCTGCATTTTATTTGGCTATGTGCTGATCACTCTTTGCAAGAAGTCGAGCAGAACCCACCCGACCCTCAGACTCGAAGCTGCTTACAAGACCTACGGATAACAGATCCCCGCGAGGACAAGAAGCGGATCGAGGACACGAACGGCGGGCTATTGCGAGACTCTTACCGGTGGATCCTTGAACACCCTGACTTTCAACAATGGCGCGACGACAAACAGAGCCGGATACTCTGGATCAAAGGTGACCCGGGCAAAGGCAAGACGATGCTTATCAGTGGCATCCTTGATGAACTGAGCCCCTCGACGAAGCTGAGAGATATAGAGGCAACCACTCTGTTGTCGTATTTCTTCTGCCAGGCTACCGATGACCGTATCAATAATGCGTCCGCCGCCCTCCGCAGTCTCATCTACCTGCTCATCGACCAGCAACCGTTGCTTATCTCGCATGTGCGGAAGAAGTACGACCATGCTGGCAAGGCCCTCTTCGAAGATCCAAACGCCTGGGTTGCATTATCTGAAATCTTCACTAGCATTCTGCAAGACCCAAGCTTGAAGAGCATTTATGTGATCATCGATGCACTCGATGAATGCAAAGCAAACCTTGACCAGCTTCTGGAGTTTATTAATCGAGCTGCCTTAACATCCACTCGCGTGAAATGGATTGTGTCAAGCCGCAACGAACCCAACATCGAAGTGCGGCTGAGACTTGATCATACGCAGACGAGGCTTAGCCTTGAGCTAAATGAAGAGCATGTTTCTCGTGCTGTTCAGGTGTTTATCGATTTCAGGGTTGCCAAATTGCGACTTATTGAAGACGACAGCGAGCTACAGAAGACAGTTCGAGACCAGATATACGCGAAGGCCAACGGGACATTTCTTTGGGCAGCTCTTGTACTAAAGGAGCTTGAGCCCGTGGAGAGCTGGGACGTGCTCGATGTGCTTGACGACATGCCGCAGGACCTAGAACCACTCTACAATCGAATGCTATGTCAAGTTGAACAGTCACAACGCAAAGATCCTGAGTTCTGCCGCCTCGTCCTTTCTACCATAACGCTTGCCTACCGCCCACTCCAACTCCTCGAACTAGGAGTCCTCTCTGATCTTCCTTCGCAAATCTCTTCCAATCTCGATAAAGTCGTGAAGATTGTGAATAAATGCGGCTCGTTCCTTACCATACGACATGATCGTGCGTACTTCATCCATCAGTCGGCAAAGGACTTCTTGCTCGATAGGGCATTTGATAGAGTGTTTCCATCTGGAAAGGCAGGTGTAATCTACACCATGTTCTCAAGATCACTCGAGGTTATGTCCAGAATACTTCAACGCGACATATACGGGTTGCGCACACCTGGGTTCCCAATTGAGACAGTCGAGCCACCACTCCCAGATCCACTTACTGCAGCGCGATACTCCTGTGTCTATTGGGTCGACCATCTACTTGACTGTGATAGAGGATACACTATCATTGATCTCATTGACGGTGGCTCTATTTATCAATTTTTAAGATCAAATTATATATTCTGGCTTGAGGCGCTCAGCTTAATGAAACGCTTGCCCGATGGTATTGTAATGATGATGAAGCTCGAGAACTTAATCAAGGTAAGTCATATTACGGGTTTGAAGACGCTTTAGAGAGAAGACTTTACTGATTTACATAAGTTTGATGAAAGTCCTATTGGGCATGCTTTTATACATGATGCGAGGCGATTTATCGTGTTCAATCGATCAGTTATTGAACAGGCGCCTCTTCAAGCATATTGTTCTGCTCTTGTCTTTGCGCCAGAGAAGAGCATTGTTCGAGAAACGTTCAAGAAACATATTCCGTCTTGGATCCAGAGAAAGCCTAGAGTAGAAGCATATTGGAATGCAATGCTTCAAACGCTCGAGGGCCATACTCACTCGGTTACTTCGGTAGCCTTCTCCCCCGACGGCACGCAGGTCGTCTCGGGCTCATGGGACCAGACGGTGCGGCTCTGGGACGCGGTGACTGGAGCCCTGCAGCAGACGCTCGAGGGCCATACTGATTCGGTCACGTCGGTAGCCTTCTCTCCCGACGGCACGCAGGTCGTCTCGGGCTCAGACGACCAGACGGTGCGGCTCTGGAACGCGGCGACTAGAGCCCTGCAGCAGACGCTCGAGGGCCATTCTGCTTCGGTCAGGTCGGTAGCCTTCTCTCCCGACGGCACGCAGGTCGTCTCGGGCTCAGACGACGAGACGGTGCGGCTCTGGGACGCGGTAACTGGAGCCCTACAGCA
>JGI24508J20089_1000143_pt1 | contig 28469 bp, 32 predicted proteins | sample LinPmetageLP24_FD_20089 | JGI IMG/M metagenome (IMG submission 20089) | reverse complement strand
CGGCCCAACAGGCCAACTGAGCGAGGACACAGCCCCAGCCAGCATCATGAACGATACCGCGCCCACAGGTGATCTCGCGCCATCGAGCGAGGATGTAGCTCCAGCTAGTATCATCGAAGATACCATTCCTGGTGGCATCCATCCCTCCACTCCCATTGACGGCCCGACAGGCCAATTGAGCGAGGACACAGTCGAGGCTGCAGCTTCAGCTGGTACCATCGAAGAGACCATCCCCAGTGGNGTCCGACCCTCCACTCCCATTGACGGCCTGACGGGCCAACTGAGCGACNATGCAACCGAGGCGGCAGCTTNAGCNAATATNATNCAAAGTACCATCACCGGTGACATAGAGACGTCAATTNGTGATGAGGCCCCGACTCACGTCAATGTCGTAGACCNCGCGTNTGGGAAGGCCACCGTCGACGAGGACAGTGCGATGGTGGCNATGGATGAAGATGCACCGATANNTGTGNAGAAGACAGGCGGCGAGGAAGTCAGAGTGGTGAGTGTCTCGACTGGAAATGTCGACCATGACACGATCATCGTGGAGGAGGAAGTTGCACGCTTCGAGCTTGATGAGGAGGGAACCCAGGTGGAGATGTCCTGAAGCCTTGCTGCTGGTGCATCAATGCAGACTATCCTGATCGAGGACTCTGATGATGAGCAGATCGCTGATATTGGCGACTTAACGCAGCCGATCGTGGTCGATGAATTTGATGACGAGCAGATCGATGAGCTGCTAGATTACATTTGTGATATTGTGGGAAGAAGTGTTTCGGATGAAGACATGGAGTCTGAATACAGCGACGACAATAGCGATTCCGGTTCTCCCCGACAATTTTCTCGCTCATCTCGACTTTAGGGGCGATTGAATCAGCTTCAAGATAATCATGTGGGATACACAATCAAAGTTCTTGAGCGTTTGATTGAGCAGATTGAAAGTCGTGATGATGGGGAGCCTGAGAACAATGATCGCCAGGGCCGTTCTATGGATGAATACCTCCTGTCTGAGATGAATGCGACGAGTAGGACGATTGGAAGTCTCGATTGGATCATTAAGGACATCCAGAAGTATCGTACGAAACTATCTCGTGCTCGCCGTCGTCAGAAGGAACAGAGAGCTTGCAGGCGTGTCTAACTTGCAACACTTGTTCAAGGGGGGTTTGGAACTTTTTTCCGTATCATACTGTTTATTTACCTTTCACATGTCTTCTATTTATGATGTAGTCCGCGAAAGCGTCTCTCCTAACTGGTCCAAATAAACCACCCCTCTCAGCTCCATCGGACTCCCTACCCAATCGATCCATCTCCATATCAAAAATTCTCGTGATAACATTGAACATTCCAAATAGCTCCTCCGGCCCTCGGGTGGCTAGCCAGATGACATTCTGCACACAGTTAATCCCTCTCCCGTCCGAATTGAGCCAGAATGTTGCAACGCCGTTGGTGGACTTTCGCTTGATCGACACGTGATATTTCGCCTAACCTCTTCTGGTATGTGGGGCAGAATCTTCTAGCGAGTGTGGAGGGGAAGCCGATTTTGTAAGCGACTTGGAGAAGGACAGTNGATGGCTTCAACTTGGGTGTAGATCATCAGGACCCAGAAAGGTCATCTACTGTAGTGATCATATTTATGAATGACTGCTCTATGTCCTTATCATATCCACAGTCAACCAGAAACAAAGGGAGACGCCGTCCAGAGCATCAGATGACAGCTGTTAGTCAGGAGACAAGGAGCCAAGAAGGGGTGTCCACTCATTTCCTACCCCCTCAAGCATCTGAGTGACCAAGCATGCCAATTCTTCGCACGTACATATTCATCTCTCAAGCCCGGCGGGAAGGCTCGCCCTTGGAGGATGATCGAGCTACAGTGAGGACCTGATGGGTCAGTGACAAGATAGTGCCACGACGAGAAGCTCGTCGAAGCCCATCTTCCAACTTTGTAATTTCGGCACGACTCCTGAACATATGCAGTTGAATTTGACCTTTCGTATAATCACAGATGAAGGCGGCGTGTTTCAAGGTACATTCGTAATAGCAGGAAGGCTACAAAGTATGAAGAGGCCAATGGATGACCAGAGCAAGGCGAGTAAAGGTGGTTTGCCTTGCTTTGAAAAGAGGTGAGAGATCAAGGCTACTATTCAATACCTTTGGCCCGATCAATAAGTAGACGAACTTATTCTCATATGTATTCTGAGAATAACGGCAAGATTGAAATGATACCATATACACTACTTGTACATTCTAATTATGCTCCAGTGAGCTTGACCTGTAAACACCATCACACTTTCTACTGTCTTTGCAGTACTTTGACCGTGACTTTTTTACTCACTAGATCCCACTGAGTTACGCTTCCGGACCTATCCCTGATGGCTGCCTTCTCCACTTCATACAGACGATGTTGGTTCTGATGTTCGACTTTCCGAATAATCGACAAATAGTCGACGTCACCTACAACACGGTCTGCTTCCCAGCTCTTGTCACACACCTTGTTTCCCCACATATGAATACTTTTAGTGAGGACCTAAAGGTAGTCGACGTTAGCTCCATACGGCTATTCCGGCTTGGGAGTGACAAACCTTGTGGAAAGTCGCCCACTTGTCGATAATATCTCCCGGATCCCAACGTCCAGGCATGAAATAACTGAACTTCAAACAAAAGTCTTTCTCTTCCTTTTCGTCAAACCAATTTCCAGAGCGCTGCCAGTCAGTTAAGGTAGAGAGGTCCTCTCTATTAAATGTGGTCGTACAAGAGAGTAACACCATCTCTGCACTGCTCAGACGGGATAAAATCTTCGATGCAAGAATGCGAGCGTCTCTTGACCCGGACAGGATCTTCCCAAGCTGTTGAGTAGCCTCAGCGAGGGCTTGGTAGTTCCTCAGGATATCGATAGCCTGTGAGAGGAATGAATCAGATACCATAACACGGCCTCTTGATTTGGACAGCATCTTCTCGAGCTGCTGCATAGCTTCGACAAGGTATGGGTGGTTCTGGATCTCGAGGGCTTGTGTAAAGTCCGAAAGAGATACGGTAACAGGGTCACTTGATTCCGACAGTATCTTCTCGCGCTCCTGAATGGTCTCGGCAAGGACTGGGCGGTTGTTGAGCGCCTGCGTATGGTCTGTAACAGATATGACGACGGAGTCTATGCTGACTACATGCCAATCTCTAACGAGGAATGATTGCTTGCGACAGCAGATATCAACAAGACCTTCAGGAGCTGTTTGTTTCACCAGAGCGTCGGAATCTTGTCTGGCCTTTTTCCGGATTCCAGCTTCCTCTTCCCCATTTAGAGACATTCGTTTTCGCTTCTCCCGTACAACCCCGGCAGCCCTTCCAGTCGTGCCATGAGCGATCGTGGTGTCGTCTGGTTTTGAATGTCCCAAAGCCATCGTAGTGCAGACACGGTCAGTCATCGTGCATGTGAACCAGGGATGAAATAGGCAATTCTGGATGCTTTGCGGTACGGATTGAGGTTCGCATAACAAGGGAAGTAATGTGATCGATGTGAGGGGACTGGTCGGTACAGGAGCGGTGAGTAACGAGGAATGACGAGGGCGTACGCAGGATGCCTTATTCTGTAACTTCTCCCCAGTTATGGCGGGAGTATGAGGTATTCGTGGGCGGGTCGGCGCCACGACGAGGAACTCGTTGAACCACATCTTCCGAGTTCGAACCACCCAATCTGGATATATGGATGGTTTGCAATATCCTAGATATGTTCATTAATATATTGCGTCTGAGGGTGGTCATACGTACCGCATCGATCGTCAGGCCTTTGTTAACTGTTAGCAGTAGTACTTTGATCATTGACCTGGAGGGTAGATTGGTACCTGAAGTCGACGCGTATAACGTGAGAAGGGCATGGCTTGCGGGACAACTCATACTTCGTGCACCACTTCTGAACCATATGGCGAAAGTGTCCACAGCCAAACTCAACCTGTAAATGCTTACACATGATGGCGGATTAGTCTAAGGTCTTTCGGCGTCAGTGGACGAAAAGACGGCAAAGTATAGGGCCAGTGGAGTACTAGAACAGAACAAGGCGAACAGAGGTGGTTTGCCTTGCATTTAAGAAGTCGTCGCAAATGAGGATATCAAGGTACAAGGTCGATCAACCTTGATATCGAAGGAATACCGGGAGGCTCGCTTGAGCACCGTCTGATTGGACGGTCCCTTTGCAGCTACTTCGTCCACTGGCTCGGTTAGGAGATCAATATCCAAAGCGTGTTCTCTGTGAGTTGGATTTCGCTAGTGATGCAGGACCGAAAACACAAACCACCTGCCCACTCAGGCTTGGGTGCAGTAGAAGCATTCCCCTAGATCCAGCCTTCCTTACCGAAATGGGTAGATAGCAATCCAAAAGCCAAAAAAAAAAAAAAAAAAAAAGCCTCCAAAGAACACTCGATAATCCCTCCAGTGAAGCTCCTACAGTGCTGCGGCCTCTTTCCAGGGTGTGACGAGGCGCATAAAACCACGCCCTCATGATCGAGCCTACTTTGAAGGCACGGCAAGTGTTGTGTGGAGTGTGCCATTTCTCGGACCATCCGCCATTGGGGCGGTGGAGCCCCCTCTGCGGACATAGGACACTTTTGTCTCAAAATGGTGCCGTGGAGGCCGGGATTGCTGAGTGTTGGCAGGAGGCGGAAGCTAGTACAGATTTAGGGGGACCGATTTTGGCCAGGGTTTGAAATCGGCCCCCCCAAAACTGGTGATGCCCCAGCCTGAACTCTCTCTTCTACTCCCTCGTGTCAAAAAGCAGTATGACTATCAATCCAATTGAACATAATTTCAACATCTGTTCAAAGGATACTCAATGTACTCTTCATGGCAACACTGAGACCACACCACGATTCTCAACAACCACAAATGATAAGCCTGCAACAGCACAGGCACGGTAAGCAATCAAGATATCACCGTCAGTCAATACTAACAAATTCCTTAAAGATTTGAAGCTTCCTCGCAGCTGGATCCCGTTCACGAACAACCGAGCCAAACATCTACCCGAGCCAAACGGCCACCCGCTTCAATTTATGAGGCCCCCAGCAAGAAATCTCGTCACAAAGACAGAGCGTACGCAGACCCCAGTGCTAAGGCATTATCGTGGGGCGATATCGAAACGGTTCAAGACTCGTACCGCACCGCGATTCAGGATGGTCGACTCAAGTATGACAGAGAGCCTCAATTGGGTTCGGATGGGCCCGTCTGGGATCCTTACGTCCTTCCCACAACGTTGGTCCGTCGCGCTCAACTCGACAACGACAAAGTGGAAGATATAACAAAAAGGGTTGTATCGGCCATTCAGATCGTACCAAAAGCAGTCGAATGGGCGGCTAAGACTCAAGAGTACAACTTGACACCGGATGATGTGAAAGCAATCCTTCGGAAAGCGTTTGTACGCCAGGAGTCATCTCCTGAACCACGGCCAGAGCAGAATGGCAAACTACCTCCGATACTGGAAGTTGCTGCAAAAGCTCTTCGCCGCGCGAGGGAACTCGAGGAGAAGCATGGCACCTCTCGACGAGTGGTGGCAGTCCTGCGAATGGTTGCATATGCTTCAATGGAGATGTCTATAGTGGCCAAGGAAGCCACGGATAAGCAGGTCCGTACAGTCGATGTGATCTTCTTATCGCACTGACACTGCTAGGTCGGGGCCTGGTTGAAGCCACTGGCTGGCGGGATAGATTGGCTGAGGCGGTCTCGCAGTTTTGTCCGCTCCTGGTGTTGGTCGATGGCAAATTTGCCTCGCTGGAAGGGTCGAGAATTGCAGCTGTATCTCATGTTAGGTAGAGCATACACATTTGCGCTGGAGGACCTGCTGACAATACGGTACAGTGGACGGACATGGCGAGTCAACTCTGCGCAAATTGTTTCAAGCCGTGTTCCCCGCTGGTGCAGGAGAATTTGTAGCGTCACTGAGCCCTGACGTGTATTCGAAAGACTTGCCCGCCTTGACAAGACTTCCTGGTCTGATCGAAATTGAGATGGTGCTGCTCAATGGCTACGTAGAGTTAGTATCATGGGCCTGTGAATACGCACAACTTACTAATATCGAATCAATGCAGATATGAAATAATCGCTTCCGCCCTTGGATGCTCGGCCTCATACCTAGAAGAACTCGATCCAAACTCCTTCTCGGAGATTTGTGCACAAGGGATGACGTTGTATAAGCCCAAAGTCATCTGGCAGGCGGCCACAAATGAAACAGGACAAGAGGATCAAAACAAGAAAGGTATGTGAATTATGACTGGTATGGAAGAAAGGTAAAAGCTAAAAACCATACGAGATACTGCACTCAGTGTCGCCGTCAATGCTGATCCTTGTATTTCTTCCGAGTACGATGCTGGTAGGGATTTCGATGATTTATTTTGCGCGAACTTCAATATCTTCTCCTAATCAGCAATAATAAGAAGATCTGAAATTGATCCTTCTGCTACCTCAATGTCAACACCTTTCGTGATATGTGTTATTGTTTTTGGCTTTAGTTCTTTCCCACCCAACACTGGATCGAACCCCCATACTTGTATTGGAACTACATCTACGTTACGGATACGCGTGGTGTTCGGTCCATGGATTCTCAGCACGTTATATTTTTTGGGGCCCTTACCTCTGGTCAGCTTCATTATACACCCAGTCAATTGAGGCTAGGTACCTTAAAACATAGCGCATCAAAGAGTGGTTTTGCCGCAGGAGGAATCTTTTCTACGCAGTTTTCCGTCCCCTCCGTCTTCCCGGGTTCGAATTTAGCCCTTTGAAGCCATTTCCCTAGCTCCTGTAAAGTCTTCTCGATTTCAATTGTGCCCTCCAAGCTTTCCTGGGAAGGTTGCGTGTCGTTCGAATTCATCATAGGAATATCTGCTGGTTTCTCGAAGATGCGTCGGACAATCGGGGATGAGAGTCGGGGGAGGTAGTATTGTCATCCAACTGACCAGTAATTCTGCGGTAGTGCTGTTACAACCTATACAACGGTGTCAGACTGTGCTCTGCACTGCGAGAATGTTGCGGTGGCTATGACTTACCGTACTTCCACCCAGCTCGTTGCTTTCCACTTGTGAAGAGATTAAGCTTGGATGGGGCCGCTAAGCGAACAGTGATGCTGGATCGGCAAATTCGTAACTTTTATCCGATGTGCTGCAAACGGGACGGGAAACCATCAGCCACAACATCCAGAGAGCGGCCGACTTGGCCAAACTTCACATGAGTAGGCAAAACATCGAGTTATCGGCCTCGACACCCGAATCCACGCCCATGAGCTGCCTTGACGGACAACAATAAGCTGTAAAAGTTAGATCCTTTTTGCTACTTCCCTTTCGAATTCCACATTTACTGAGCGTCGGACAGGCAGTAACGAAAGCTCCTCCCGAACGGCTCGAAACAACTTAGCGACGTGATGTGGGTTTCGACTACAGCTTTGCTGTCTGCCCTCCTCTGATGTGCCAAGGTAGACCAAGAGCAGTACGAGCTCTTCTGCGGGAAGTGTTGACATATATGGATCTCGGGACGGCGGAACGGCGATGATTTAGCGCATGGCGAACACGGCAGCGTTGTGTGAATACTGATTCGGAGGACTTCTATCTCGAGTTCGAGGTTGGCGAATATCCACACTTACCGCGCTGGTGTGAGCACTTCCTGTGATTCGGCTCCAATGTCAGCGGCGGCTCACTCGCTCAGTCGTATATCCAAGGAGTGCAGAGGAATGCGAATAATGGTTTGGGGACCGCATTCACTTTTGGCATGAGATGAACGACTTTGGCCTATATATTTGACAACACAGCTGCTATAATTGGGACGAAGTTCGGCATAGAATCCAGGAGAGCACAAGCAGCAAGCAGAAGGGGAGGCTGGTGTGGTGGGGGGGGGGGGGGGGGGGGGGGGGGGGGGGGGGGGGGGGGGGGGGGGGGGGGGGGGCGGGGGGGGGCGGTGCAAGGCCGATGGCATCGCTAACGTTCTTGTCGGTCACGATGGGATCTCGACTATCAAACCTGCTAAGGGTAAAGGACGTGGCTTTGTCGCCACTTTTAATATCTTCCAGGGCACACCTACACTGCTGGAAGAGCCGCTCCCTAGAATCACCTTGGGATGATGGACTTGGATCACCTCCACATCAGCTCGTTGCACATTCTGCCTGGATTGCACTGTTGAGCCAGGATATCATATTACTGATGTAGGGAATTTTCCTACCACAGCTGAACCCAGATCCTTAAATGAGCTTACATTCCAATTATGAAATGGTGTTTGAATAATTCCGAATCATCACCTGGATATCAACAAACTCCTGAAAATCAGAGTTTCAGTACGACAATCACGGCCACTTTACTGGTCAGGTTCTAGTTAGGCTCCTGCAGCCAGACCCTTGGATTGCCTATGCCTCTTGCCAAATAACTGCCTTTCCAGAATACGACTTTCGGTTATGCCGATCACAGCCTTTTTGAACACCATCCACAGAGAGCTAGGAATGGTGGCTTCCAAACCACGAATTCTTTGTGTCACCACACTTGCCTCCAATCGTTGTGTATATGCCCGCTAAGTATCAACGTGAACCACTTCACACTGCTTGAGATCAATGAGCAAACGAAGATGATATACCATTACGAATCGATGACAACTCCTGGGGTTATCCATCGAAAACGAAGTCTACCCTAGTCCGGCGGGTGGTAGAGGTACGTGGATTCGAACAGACTCAAAGATGTTGCTGACTCACCACAGGCTGAATTCGGAGACTTGGGCTTTGTATATATTGAAGCGGTAAGTAGAGTCCCCCAAGACATAGCCGCATACTAACCCAGCATCCAGCATACTCCTCAGCAGAAAGATGGGTGGAGTTGCGCTCTGATGGTCATCCGCAACGCGAAGCAACGTATGAATGGTCTCTCAGTAGGGGCTTGGAATAGCAAGGGAGATCCCGACAGGGTGACAAGGAAGTGGTTGGGAATTATGAGATGTATCTTGGGATTGACGCTCTTCAACCACAAGCCCTTTCCAAGAAGCGCAAGAAGACGATTGAAGGGGTTCAACGCAATGTTCCGACTTCACTTCGAAGTTCCAGAGGACTCAGGAAAGATGATTAGAGCAAGGCCCGCTCAAGTCGTCTAGGCAATGGATCTTGGGTGTGTTGACTAGATAATTGTATTGTATCTTTATTATTGCGCTTCCTGCTGGGCCGAGGGACCCCCAGAGGTCACCTCAGGCGCTCGGTCAAAGTGTGACGTAGCTTTGCAGTAATAGATGACAGTTACCATGACCAAACTGCAACCTCGTAATGCTCATGAGCACTCTCTAGTGTCAGTCGCTCTGGTTTTGGATCAGAATAGCGCGGGAGCGCATACTGATCGTCTCTGACAGTGGCTCAAAAGTTAATGATGTAGGTGCCGTGGTCAGCCCTACCTGAGCCCGGCCAACGACATGAGCCGTCGTGTTGCAGCCTCATTTTCCTGACCGAGTAGCGGATACGCAGACTGGTTCCAAGACCAATATCTTTCACCACCTATGAAATAGCACGACTGCCGACTGTTTAAAAGATCACTTAACTTTCAGGCAAATCCTTTGCTTTGCAATAAAAAGATCTAACTGACCACTACACGAACAAACATTCAAATATTGCCGACATGGACCAGCCGTCAATCGGTTCCCAGCCTTGCCAAACAGAATCGGTATTCCTCAATCTTGAGCAGATCGAGCATGGAAAGCCGTCTCTTCTCATGTCATATTGTGCGCAAGCTATTTCTCACGGCGGACTCGAGGCGGAGTGCATTTGGCTTTGTATGCCAAATGGCCGTAAGTGGATTGCCAAGGATATCAAGTTCGACACCGAGAATCCTACGCTGGGAATTGAACAACTACGGAAGCAGTATGGATGGTTGAAGCGTCGTTCCTTGTTTTCGGCGGTGGGCGTTAAAGGGGTTCTGGTTCGTAGCAAATTTAATATCGCAGGCTCAGAGACTAAACAAGATACTGACTGTCTGTACCAGATCCGGTTCCTCGGCTTCAGGGAAGCGTCGAACGATTTCGAGGTTGTCCTCATCGACCTTGACTCTACTGGTACTCCAAGGAAAATTGAACGGGAATTAGATGCCATGGACGCAATTGTGGAAATTGGCGAGTGTAGTGTGGATATAATGGGTCGATCTCACAATCCCAACATCAGATGTCCCAATGAAGACTTTGATCAATATACAAACGAGATATTTTGCAAAGTACAGAATGTAAGAAGGCTTGAACAGTTGGAGGTCGAGAGTAAGTGGCTACAGCCAATGCTAGAATTCTACTGGCAAAACGGAATTGGCACCAAGGGCGCAGAACTTCTCAGGACTGCTGGTTTCTTGGTCTCCTACAAGTAGGTTTTCCATTCTACAGTGCTCACATGCGAAGAATTAGCATTGATCCTTCGTGCTAGATCTCTTCAATATGACCAATTCTACGATGCTGCGAACCCATACGGCAAGACTATCAGGGCCTTTAAGATCGTCGAAGGCTGGCGTCTTCGCTACTTACTCCTTCTCGTTGTAGGCAGCCTGGCATGTAGTATCTGCGTTGTTGCTANTATCACAGTCGCTAGACAGAGCCTCGAAGACGGCCTGACTGCTGGAAGCTATAGTCTGGCACTTGCAACTACTTGTTTGGCTGTCTTGGCGTTTCTCAGCGCGGTCCTTTGATGTTCGGACTTATCATTAAAGAGGCGGTGTTCGAGCAGAGAAGACTCGACATAATTGCAGGCGCGAAGGTGACGCATCGAGGCAGACGATTTATTGATCGTCCTTGGCCTCTCTTCACTTCACGTCCAGGCCTAAGACGCAACAGGTGGAGCAGACTGATATGGAGTGAGAGATGAAATTAGGCCTGCTCGCTTGCGCAGGTCACCGGTCCACGGTCGTTGTTGAATAATATCTTCATGCCTATAGCTATTATCTTGCTGTATCTATAATATCACACCAATCTTGGATACCCATTGAAGCTCTCAAAACATAATTCTGTTGGCCGTCCCCAACACAAGTCGACGATCATCAATAACCCAAGATCGTAGCATGCGAGTTTAAGCCAGACTACTTCAAGACTTCCTTCACACTAGAGCGCCACCATCTGAATCTGAACTGTCACACCCTTGCCAGGAATCAGACGTCACTGGGGAGCCGATCTCGTTACCCTGGTTCTTACGATCCTCGTTTCTCGCCACAAGCTCCTTTTCATTAGCCGAGAAACTGGCTATAACTAAGTTAGAGAACATTCAGTATAAGCCTGTATGATGCACCTACGCGGGAGCGATGCTGATACAAATTCGTTGAGCTCTAGCGAGCGAGTAATTCCAGTTGTTGAATCCGGATGCCATAGACTGGGTCCTCTACGCTGCTCGATTTGTCGGAAAGCATCTAGTCTGATCTGAGCAATCAACTTATTCATAATATCCCGTTGATGTTTTTTCTCCCCCACCCCTGCCGTATCATTAAGATCTGGGGGTCGCCAACTGAGATATCGAACTCCATGGCAGGATGGCCGTACGAAGCCGCCTGGGTGGAGACAAATGTAGTGGTAGCAGCAATAGCACGCTGGTTTGCTGCAACCAATAAACCTGTCATCGTCAACAAACGCCAAACGTTTGGTATAGAAGCACTCCAGTAAATTCAGTTCCGCATGGACCCTCGGCCTGAAATCCTTATCTTGGAACTGAGCCTGAAGACGGTCTTGAATATTGAACTTGGCATCCATACTTGCCAGTGCCTCTTGATACCGTGTAGCTTCTTCTGAACCCTGCGGCGCCATCCGCTTTATAATCCCCTCTAATGTTGTCAGCTGGTCAGTTGGAGGAGGCAACGAAGGTGGTTTTGGTGATGGCCAAATGCTGACACTGAAGTCCTCAAACAAATCTGGCATTCTTTGACCAGCAACAAGTAGTGTTCTTGCAGCTTTCAGATGAGATCCGAGTCGTCCAATGTAATGCCGGGTGATGACGAAGTTCTGTCTCCTGGACTCGGCCGTATCCATTTCCGGAGGGCTGTCACCAATGTGCTTTTGCAGCCTCCTCATATGCTGGCTATGCCTTTGCTCATATGAAAAGCGACATAGGGTTGGCAGGTCATCTCTGAAGCTTCGAAATTCTTCGAGCCACTCTGCAAGTGCCTGATCTGTTGGAGTTAATAAGAGGACGTCTGAACAGAAGTGTATTGTAGCTTCTTACCTTCTGCTTCGTCCGAGGTTTTCAGAACTGCCAAGCATTGTCTGAGCGGCCTTTGCAGGAGGTGATAATACGCTTTGGTCCTTTTGAGATTGAAGTCAACACACCGTTGGGAAAGGTCATTCTCTGTTCATGAATTGTCGGGTGGATGAGATGTAAAGCTTTGCAAGGTGCTCAATATCCCATGGAGAAAAGAGGCTGTGACTGCCGAAACATTGGTAGAGGTAACCCAAAAGTAACACCAGACGGCAGTGCTTCTAGGGCAATTGCTGTAACAGTATCCCCACCCTTGACGTGGTCACAAACGTAAGCAAGTTGATCCAAGAATGCCCGCCTCAATTCACGCAATGGTAGATGATCTGTGGCTCGATCCTTTAAAGGGCAGCGTGAGAGTCGAAGCTCACCCACCATTTCGGTCCATAAGATGTAGGACTGACTAATGGCTCATAGAAACGGCTTCTCAGCCGTTCTTCTGGATTGAGTCGAGGACCTTTCCCATTTGTTGACTCGTTTCTGTCCATGGTGAGCTTCCGCTTCTGCCTCCTCTTCTTGGGTGCTCGGTCCGTCGAAAGCTCTGATTGAGCTTTAGCAGATTTCAATGATCGTTTGCGTGCCATGCTCAACAGTGGGGCACTTGTTGAGTTGAAGTATGATTTTCAGTGCTACCAACGCCCGTAATGGTTCACTTCTTGGCCCGAGCTGAACCAAGCCTTAACCCTCATTGAGGCTCTAGTGATTAGTCACGGCTTTAGACTTGGGGTCGGCTCGACGGATTAGGTGAGTGGAGAACATTAGCCTTCGTTGCCGTCCCGCAGGTAAGCATGTTGTGCCGAGCTCGCCAGCTTTACAGTGGACTCCTGGCTTTAATGTTTGGACAGATGAAATGGATACACCTCACATGGCGGGATTACATTAACGCCTTTGGCACTGAGTTTCTTTCCTGCTTCCGCTTCTGCGCATATCAGCCACCGGAATTTCTCGGTCTTTCTATCAAGCATCATCATGAATGCCTTCGTGAGCTCCTCGGCAGAACTCCAAATTGAGACACTGAAATCCAGCACAGGTGCCACTAAAAGCCGCAGATGTCTGACACACCCCACCGAGTAGGCCGCATAACGTCAACCAGTAACAACCAATAATCAGTAGCCATGTTGCAACCAGGAATGCAGTCAATGATGAGCCGTGTCACACAGGTAATGATTCATTCGATCCTCGTCATTCTTGTAATCATGAGGGGTAATTACAGGGCTGGAGATAAAGAATTGCAGGCCGGGAACAGATGTGAGGCCAACAGCGGTCCGCTTGGAATCCATCACGTAGGCTGGTCATTTGCTACCCGGTAGCAAGATTTGATACCTGCAACCACAGGTCGAGAGGCAAGCCGACGAGAGCATCGATGAGGGACGATTGCTATACTAGCTCGTTGGTCACGGGGGAGAAGGCAACTCAGTTGTGGACGAATTCGATGGAGCTGTTGGTAACGGAATACACATACCGGCTTGTACTGTCGAGCTTATCAAATCAAGCAAGCATTCATCCAACACTACCCACAGCGAATCAATCCTCGCTTGCGTAGGCCTAACAAGAGCCTATCAAGAATCATGCCTCAAAAGTATACATGCCCTGTCAAACGACTGCAATTGATATCGCTGCCAGTCACACGTTGACACGTCGTGTGCGTTGGACCTGAGGCGACCGAAGGTCGACCTCTTGGTGGCGCAACAAGATTACGCCGCCGCAATGCCGAACTGATATTGGATCGAAGCCCTTGTCAGGAGAACGGAGTAGAGGGTTTCTCTATAGCTTTGTGCCAATCCGATAACTGTGTCTAACAGTCCCAGGATCCCAAGGGAAGACCGCTAATCAAACTATCACGACCCGAATGTCAAACCTTACATTCTCAATAAAGAAGAATCGCGAGCTTTCTCCATTTGAAGTACGGGTCGGATCGATCCGTCGACGCTTAAGTGATCCACTTGGGAGGAAGAAGCAGGTGGCCAGAGCGTTCACGCTACGAGTAAGCGACCCTGTCGCAGTCTGAAGAGAACATCGTGGTCGCAGCAATATCACGCTGGTGCACTGTAAACCTGACATGGTGCAAGAGACATCAGTGGATAAAGCGGTAGCTGACAAGATTTAAGCAGGAACCCCTAGTCGAGATGGGGGGTAAGAAAAACCGTCGAAGGCAAGTCAGTGAAGATTGGTATGCGAGTGGAACGGAGGACAGCGACACGAACGCAGCTGGTAATCACAAGATCTCTGAGCTCTCTGCTACCGAGGTAGTCGGCGAACGCAATGATGGCAATGGCATTGGGCAGACAGATACTCGGAACGACTCTAGACGATACCGCGAGGGCAAAAGAGCCAGCCCACCCCGCTTGAATCACGAACCCACTCTTGGACCATGGACACAAGCTGTGGATGAGGCAATTCAGGGGATGGGCGCAGTTCAGCGAGCACTAGGTAACTTACAAGGATTGTTTATCAGCCACGTAGATGAGCTGGGCATGGTTGAGGAGACTAAGATCAGGCTCTATCAGGCCGAGGAAGAGGGCAAGGAAAAGGATAAGGAGCTAGGGAGGCATGAAGATACAATCCGCACTTTGACCAGCATGGGCCAGAAATCAAAGGCCGTTGTTGAGTCACAACTTGCGCAGATAGGTGCAGAAAGACTTGAGTTGGAAAAAGAGAAGACAAAAATGGAGTCAAGAATCACCCTGGCAATTGCAGAGGAAAAGCTCCGCCTGAATCGCAACTTCGAGGAGCGTATGTCTAAACAAGAAGAGAGTCACGAGGCGCGAATGAAGGAGCTGGAAAATGATTTCGCTCAAAAAAGCCAAGAGAACAGCAAGAAAGCGACAGCCCTAGAGGTTGAGCATGGGCGACTTTTGACGGCGACGAAACAACAGCAAGAGACGATCAAAGTCCAAGTGAAGGAGTTGGAGCGACTTAAAAATCAATTTGACATCCTTGATAGAGCCGCAACTTCATTTAGGAGTGAAAAGGAAAACTTGGAAAAAGAGCTCGGAACCATGAAGAAGGACTTTGCAGTAGACACGAAATCCGCAGCGTACTTGTATGTACCTCTGGTAGGTTTACAATGAAAAGCTAACAAATCTTAGTGAGCATAAATTTGAAGAAATACATAGTCAGATTGAAGATCTTTCTCTGAAGTACTTCCATGATATAGAAGGAAAGGTAAGTATGCATCTTCCCGCCCGCCACAAATTTGGTTGACGTGTAGGTAGGACTTGAACAAGATCCGCCGAGAACTCGCTACAAGGGATCCCTGCTTTGAATCTGTTCCTATTGATGACTCCGATGACTCACGAGACCTACGCACTGCTCATGCTCAACGCATTATCTCCAGAGCAATATGCGAAGACTTGTGGAAACCCTTCAGCTCCGCACTGGCCTTGCAGCACCCCGAACTAAGCAGCTGCCTCAACAAGATGTCGGATAGTCTTGACAAGACCAGCCAGGACGGACGTATTGCCAACGTCTGGACGGCTCTCACTCTACGAGCTCTTCAACTGATACAGGATGACACGGTTGCCCTACCTGTTCTCGACTCCAAGAAACCTCCCTCCACAGGTTCTACCATAGCCGACCGTATCATCTCCAAGATAATCCTTAGTCTCTCTCCGCTGATCAATCTGTCCCAAGCCGAGTCGCTTCAAACGGAACTCCACGCAGTCATGAACTCATCGACCGACGTTTGGAATTATGCTCAAGCGAGCGGCTTGAAGATAACCATCCATCCGCTGCTCGATCGTGCGTACCGCGAAGAGTGGCGGTCTCAAGACTTTGACCCAGCATTGCCAAGTGACGAAAACGGTACAGATCCAGACCTGACATCAAATACTCACCCTCGAGTATTCACCCTTTTCCCTCGGGTGTCAGCTCGGATCCAAGAAGATCTCCCGCCTGGCAGCTTTCCAAACTTCGAGCCGACAGTAATTCACCCTGGAGTAGGACTACCAGAATGGTCGTCGTTGGTAGTGCGTGGGAAAGCTTGCCAGCAGGAAAGAGAAGACTACTTCAACGAGGTGGTAGCGAATGCGATGAAAGAGGCGAGTATGCTTGCTTCGGGCTATAGGAGGGCGTCAAGAGGAAGTTCGACAGCAGGACCACCAAGTCCGAGCGCGCAATGGAAGACCGGAGGCGCTGTGAATAAAGGAAGTAAAACAGAGTTCGAGTGATGAATTGATGAGGACTTGTATGTAATCCTCCTACCGCTGTAGGAGAGGATACAGTGAAGCTGTAAAGAGCCCTTGATGAAGGAGGAAGTTGAGTAGACGGTACGAGTGTTCTGCTAATCTGCTGGTAGGATATATTGTTTCTTAGCAGTACTATGTAATCGCTTGGCGAGACCATTGATGGTTTTCCTTTGAGCAGTCGCAACTGGGGTGTAGGTCATCTGAATCATGTGAGCCGCTCACTTGAATTTCGCTGAAGTGGAAATATTCCCCACCTCAGTAATATGGTGCCGCTCAACCGAGCACAACTCCACGCGCCGCGTGGAGTAGAATCACGTGACCATGCCTTTAGCGTGAAGTGCTCTGGAAAATCCCTTGGTGTTGCGACCTCGCTCATCGTTTTCAACATCTTCCGGTCATACCTTTCTTGCGCCTCTTATACTCATATAATGGCACTTCTCACGAGTGAAACGCCCTCTCGCGACGTGGGCATCACAGATCGTACAAGGAGCATGTTTCGTGCAATCCTTGCGGAGAATGGTATAGCTGACACCGATGATGCGATATTAGATCAAGAGATGGTCATGTTCTTCAAGCTTAGTGAGTGTAGCTGTAGAGTTAATATGATCAAATTAATCATGTTAGCACGTTCACACCGAATCAAGCTGGGTCGACCTGGTGACTTTGCCGGCTGCCCGGTGGTCATCGACGACGACAACGGTTACCTTCGCGATACTGCGACACATGATGCTGACCCAGTACCTCACCGATCAAATCAACCTTCCTTCAGTATTACCGTCGTCCTCGGCATCGTCCCCACTATCTTCTCTCCGAAGCTCTCCTGCATCGTCGCCACCACCACCCCTCGTTCCATCACCGCACATGTCACTGCGTGGTGCATCAGGGAATGGTTCGAGTCATAAAGGGATATATGTGGGTATGGATGGACCGAATAAAAGAAGGCGGAGGTATGTGTCTTGTGGAGAACCGCGTAAGGAATACGAGTCCAGCCCGCCAGAACGGTCTTTAACTGAGTCGGTTGAAGTGGGGGACACGGACGATGCGGCCAGGGAAGCTATCGAGACCTATGTGCACATTTCAAATCCAGAGCCGCTAGGTGTAGGTGCAGAAGGCAGTGTTGGCCCCAACGGTGAACCTCCAGTGGCTTCCTGTCCTGGAGATCCCTCAAAAGAAGCAGATCCAAAGCATGAGGTTACATCTCTAGAAGGTGGCATGCTTGATGTTCTGCTGCCAGGAGATGCTGTTGATGTTATGACGGGAGTGCTACTGACAGCGGCGAAGGTTCGGATTCAAGCAGGCAAGTTTGGCTCCCAGGACGTAACTCTAGGCACCACCACGGACATCAACAAAATCCGAGAGTACACGGAAGGATGGCTTGTGAAGCAACCATTCGAAGTTGCTACCGTCAAGATCTCTAAAACAGGTGCAGGTTATGCAGGTATCAGGCTACTAAAATCCTGGGAAGAAGCTTTCTACTGGAAAATCATCCAAAGGTATGCCGCAACGCTCAACTCAATGTCAACTGCGAAGGGGCCCCACGACGGCTTCACCCCACAGGAGAAGGTTGCAACATCACAATTTATTAACATGGTTGGGGCTGGGACGAGCAACGAGAATCAGCGCAAATGCCGTCTTTGGTGGAGAGATTTGTCCGATATGCAGAATGCAGGTGTACTGTATACCCTCCTCTACCGGGACACCAAGTTCAACCAGTATTGCAAGAAGTTCCCTAGGGGTAAGCAATCTTCTCAACAGCTTATAGACACGATTGTGTCGTGGGAAAAGGTTTACTCGAGCCATATCAAGCAGGTGGAGCTTCGAGCACTCAACTGGACCCGTGGTGACTATTCGGGCCGAATGGACCTCCAGCATCCATCTGTTGCTGAGATTCTGAGTATACCTGATTCAAATTGGAACAATGGATCTAATCCGTGGTATTCTGAGAGGGAAGAGATGTCCTGGAAGCTCACAGGCAGGTGCACAGCAACTTCAATGGAGAGCAACATGAACCGTCTTCTACAAGATGCCTACGTAGCATCGGGGACAAACAAATCCTTTCTTGTTTCACTTCGACCTGGCATTCACACGCTGGTCAGCGTCTTCCCCATCGTTCCTGTCGCGGCTGGCGATCTTTTAGGGATATTCGCTGGTAAGGTTCGATTTTCGGAGCATTGCAATACTGCTCGGTCCATAATAGGACCTACCCCGCAACTCTGGTTGGATTATTGCCAGGCGACGGGAACTATGAATCAGATGCAGGTCTCGCTGCTCACCGAGGAAGCGAATGTGCATCTAACATGGGAAGGTATTAACGAAGCAGTTGAGGGTGGTCCATGTGACTCGTGGAGAGTCCTGGTTCTTGCTAGTCGCGATATTTCACCTTTTGAGCCACTTTTTCGTGCTGCGGGTTCCATCGAGCAATTTGCAATTCACCGATCATCTGACGACGCGAGAAAGGGCTTCTTGGTGGACTCTTTAATCTAGCAACATTTTTACATGTATTAAAGCTATTGACTAATTCAATGGTTTCGATGTTCTCCCTTGCCGTGCATGCAAATGCTTGCTTATCCGCATCCTTTGGACGTGATTTTGGTTCGGAGTTGAGGGCGGCAGGGTTTGTGTGGCGGTGGTGGGCCGATGCCAAATCGTCAGGCGAAGTATCACAGAAAGTATGACATGATCTCGATGGGACTGGCAGCGGAGTGTATGAGCAGGGTGCAGAAGCAGGGTGCATAAACAGGGAGCATTGACATGGGGCAGAAGCAAGAGGCAGAAGCATGCGCAGAGAGTGACTCAATTCAGTGTTAAGCGAAGCCACTCTTGTCGCTACTGTAGTTGATGGACAATACCAGTATGAGGTCTCACTAGACATGTCTGCTCACGAAATCGCCTCGAGCATGGGGAGTTAAGTGAGATCGGTTCTCTCACCAGGCATGTTGGTCAGCTCCCAAACTCACGAGTGGACCATGGATCATCCCCCTCTGGTTCTTGATGGTTACCATCTGGACAACCCCACCCCACAATTTTTCACGCCAAGCGTAGGTCAGCTAGGTGGGCCATAACCAGCTCTTTTTAGGTGATGATGACCATGTCGAGGTCGGTATGTCTGAATTGGCTCATCGCCTTGGTCTGAAGGGCGTCATTTCAGGCTTCTCTATATATGACCAGACTACAAATCCAGAGAACTAACCCCCAATGCCAACCGTCGGCTGGTTCATGCTTGAGCACGGTATTACAGAACACCTAGACTATTATGCATAACACAGACGTCAAACTCAACGACCAGAAAAGAAGGAAGAAAAGAGAAAATGAGGGAATCAACAATAGGCAAAAGACGTTGCTTCACAAGGCTCATGAATTAGGGGAATTTGCAGGTGTCGAAGTAGCAGTGATTATCAGGAAGCATGGCAAATATACCACTTATGTATCCGAGGGCTATAGATCACAACAGCCATCGTTCAAAGAGATAGTAAGTCAAGCAATAGTTTGCTTGAGACACAATACACGACGGTTGCTAACGTGTATTTAGCAAACAGCCTACCCGGTCCCGAAGAACTTTCTGCCTGAAGACATTGAGAAGCGCCGGCTCAAAAGTACGAGAAGAAAATTGTCAAAGAAGAACCAGGACAATAGTTAGGAGGCCTGTGAATTGTTAGAGCATCGAGGAATTTCGAAACCGGAAAGCGGCCGTATGTAGTTATTTGTACCTACAATCCTTACTACCAATGTATACACCAAGAGCAGACTTAGACTATTCGTAATGCCAACCTCGGTGGGTAGTGACAGCCGCCAGTACCACTATCCATTTGAGATCCTCGTCCCTCCAGTCACAATCTAAGAGTGGATGCTGTGAAAGTCAGCAACGCGTTGTCTAGAAGATAGGGCCTGCTCACAGGTAAGAGCTGTCCAAGCGACGTCGCTGATGTAATCATCGCCAGAAAGCCAACTGCATCACGATCTGAGGGCCAGTGTTCGAAGTCCTTCAGGCCGATAGATCCACTGCTATTGGGTATTTCTGCATGAGTTCCATGGTTACATACCCTACCCGGTCTATGTCAATCTTTGCTGCGATTTGGGACGGTGGAAGCCATACTTAACAGATGTAAAGAGCAAAGATTGCTGTGAGGGAGGAGACAAACTAGAGAATTTGGTCTTGACAAGTCAGCATCCACTTAACCAAGGTGACTCAAAACTGATGATGGTCATGGGTGGAGTGATAGCCATCAGTTTCTGGAGGCATCAAATTGGAGGGTCATCAATATTGGGAGGCATTTCAGGAACCATCAATTTTTGGTGGGATCAAAATTGGAGGAATCAATTTTGACATCTCCCAAAATCTGGGAGTGTTTTGGGATCCGTCAATTTTCGTGTACCAATTTTGGCGTCCGTCAACTCGGGGTCCTGAGCCATCTGTTGGGGAAGCGTCCATTTTTGGCCACCCATTCAATGACTAAGTGTTTGCGTCCCTGCTTCCGGAAGAAATTTTACCAATGCTCAAGCGTCAGAGTACAGTATGGGTGTGAAATTACAGTAGAAGCACAGTGAAGCCAAAAGTACAATAGAATCAGAAGGACGATTAGCGTGGTAGCACAATTAAATCGGAAGCACTTGTCAGCAGAAGTACAACTAGAGTAGAAGCACAGTTGAGATGGAAGCACAACCAATTTAGTGCCTCAAGTCTTGAGTCTTCCACATGAGCTTGTGACCGTTTCATTGTTACTAGGAACTTCTCTTTCGGATACATTCATGTAGCAGATAGGTCATGACTTCACATCATTTGCACATTTTAGATTCTATATTAATCAAAGGCTACAGATATAATTACTAGCAGCAGGAAAACCTGAAAGGATTCTGTCACTGTGACTAGCTGTAGAGGCAAGTCCAGAGAGGGAGGTTCTTGAGATAGGAGGAGAGGGGCGGGGGGGGGAGGGGGGCGGAAGCGCATCAACACCGCCTCGCTTGAATCCGATCCCCACACTAGGTCGTCACCTTACCACCTCGCTTAGCTTTGGTATATACGATAGGCACAGGACCACACCAGCCGCTCACAGGGAGCTTGGAATATCACCAACCCTCATAATCTACTCACTATCTTATTCGAGTGAAACAAAATGCACGGCTATAAACTAAGAGAGGGTTTGAATCTAAAACCACGCTATTTTCGGTATGTAACTAATTTCCGCCAGTGTCATTATCTATTTCACACTGTCGATTCGCTAGACAAACCCAAGAGTAGATGCTGTGAATATTAGTATAACACATCGAATGAAGATAGAACACACCCACTGATACGAGGCGTTCAGGTGACGCCCTCTTCACCAGTAGGCTAAGTGAATATTCTCCACAGAACCGGGAGTTCCCAGCCGAGATTTCAACACCTACTCGGGTTGGAATTCCAGCTCCTGTAATCGAACCCCATGGTCTAGGTGCGGACGAACGAGAGCCCGGAGCTCGTCTCGGAGATGGCCAGTTGCGGACACTACAAGTATCAGTTCTGCCTCGCCTCAAGGAGCAGCATGGATTTCTCTACCCATCACAAGTATCTTGCCTCGCTTCTCTGATGCTACCTGCAGCCTCTGGATATATTTCCCCGCCACCTCGTCTTNCAGGATNCCTTCGATGTCCGCCGTTCCTGGGTAGATAGTTGCACGCTTGCCGAAGGGCACCTTCATGATGCCAGGGGTATTCACGTAAATCGAGATATCAAGGATCTATGCCAGCTTCAGTTGGTTGAGTGTTCCAGAAACTGCTTCACTTACATAGCTATCGTCCAAAGTATCTTCATCCAACGCGTCGTTCAAAAGGGACTCCGCAGCTGCGCCAATGTCTATGGTCGTTAGCTTTCATCATAATTTAGAAAACTGGTTTTACCAAGACTTTGAAGCTGCCACACTAGATGAACCCGTCTTGTGCGAGTTTTGCAAGTTTGATAGCCGTGGATCAGTTCACGAAGATAGGACAACAGCGCAGCAATACCAAAGCCAGTCGCGACCATGAGAACGGTCTCGTACTCTACAACTGGTATGCTAATGCCGTGCGGTCCGCTNAATAACACCAGACGAGGTATGATGTCTCGCGCATCTGTGGTTCCGTGACTGAAAATATCCCGTGTGAAGCCTCTTCGTGGTTGGATGAAGAGTTCCAACGTGTCTTGTTTACCCTCGACCCAATTNGTCACCACAAATGGATGGCTCTGCAGGATGTACCAGCTGATAGAGGGGATCCATATGTTAATATACTGGCCTGCTTTGATGTCAATCTGCCGAGATGCCGAGATCCGGATCCTGACTGTATCATTGGCACGCGTGATGTAGGCTCGAGAAAAGTCATGGTTCCANGCCTTGTTTCGGAAGACAGTGGTCAAAAGCTGAAGGATGAATAGGGTAGCAACTATCCCAGCAAAAATGAATACGAATCGCCAAGGGAACTTGGATGTGGACATGAGATGTTGTGTAGTGGAGTATATTACAAGTACAGCCAGACCTTGATGAATACGAAGGAACAGCTCGTACGACGGGCGGCGGAAGATAGGGATCGAGAGGAGGAGGAGGGCAGATAAGGCTGAGCCACCCTGGTGAGTGTTAGCCGTTTGCATTGTGATCTCTTAGGGGATAGGAAACATTACGATCAGTCCATGGAGGTTCTCGGGCATGCTCAAAGAGAAAGTCCCAGCACCACGAACGACCACGAGGAGAACATGGAAGAGCACAAGAGCGAACGACATCATACCCGCTGAGCGGTGAANCATCCGGAATGTCTTCAGGGAGACAGTAAATCGATCTGCGAGAAAGCTAAGATGCGTCCCAAGGAAGAGCGGCATCATATTGACCAAGGCCAGATTCGCTGCGCGGATGCCGACTTTCGTGGCCGTCAACTTCCAAAATTCGAGACAGTAGAGNTTGGCGGTGATATATGCTATCTGCACAATGAGGCCTGCTGGTGTCCATGGCCCAAGTGATGAATGTCGGTGGAGGACGTGTGGATANATCAGGACTTTGCGCAGTAAAAAAGCGACGTACTCAAGAACTTGCCAGATAGATGAACGAAAGGAGAGGACGAAAAATGCAGCAAAGACGCTGCTGATGCAGACTGCATAGATCTCAACGGTCTCCATGACAGGAATGATGTGAATGAAGAGACGATTCGAGAGGAGTTGAGTGAAAGCTGGACATGAGGAAGATTGGGGAAAGGAAGAATCCTGTGGAAGGAGAGGGAAGAGCGATGAGTCAACGGATAGACTGTTCAGGCATATGCCAGACAAGACAGATGGTCATCACCAAAGTCAGGGCTGATGTGGTGGGATGAGACCAGCAGAATAGGTACGGGAGCCAGAATATGCCCTCCTAAGAGTCATCAAGATTGTGGACTTTGGGGATTGTTCTTTGTGACTGTATAGAGGACTCTGGGGGCAAGGGAATGACGACAATGGATTAGTGGACAATGGAATAGTAGACAATGGATTAGTGGACAATGGATTAGTGGACAATGGACGAGGGTATAATGCACGTGGGGACGATGGATGAGGGGACAACGGAACAGAGACAAAGAAGGGGCCGCTATGCTTTTCGTACCAGCCCACTAAGGTTGGACATAGATGAAATGCCAAAGAATACCAGCAAACGAGTGAGAATAAGAGTAGTCTCAAACATCCAGAAGTGAATGACCCTCTCACATAACGAGGTCGCTAGGAACGAAGAGCGTACCTTTACATCGTCGTATATATTCTTCCACCCCTTCCTGTTGTGACTTGGCTCTTGGTTCTCTTCTCTTCTCTCCAAAGAGCAAGGTTGAATAAATCTGCGGGCCTTAGCAGTCTCAAGTCTGACGAGGATCTCCAGTGTGATGGGAGGCTCGAAAATTAGAGGACAAGGTTCTCATTAGTACCGTACACAAAGTAAAGAGAGAATGGTGATGAGAATTCTGATTTCGGTGGGGATGCTGAAGACCCTGTAAAATGGCCATTGATGTAGCATATGTCTAAATAAGCATAAATTAAGCGAGAAACAAGGGGTGGAATTTTGAGTTTTTAGAATGGCGTGGTAAAGTGGACCAAGATGGATCAAAAAAAGGGCAGTTGACTGTATCGCTTAACAGACCACCTCGCCCCACAGTGACCACCTCGCCCCGTAGAGGCAAAGTCAGACAGTGAGGGTTGGAGGTCACCACCTCGCTTCGCTTTGGTTTGGACGATGGTCACAGAACCACACCACCGCCCGCTCGCAGGACCTGGGGATGTTACCAACGTTCTTTGTTCAGTAGAAACAAAACTCGCTCTCTACTTGCCATAATCTCCGTACTAAACTATCTGAAAGCTCGGATATTGAGAATAGTAATCCCTCTTAAGCTCAATCCGACCCTCTTCTTGCCCCGGCTCTCCTCGCTCGACTCAATTTTCTACGTAACCCCTGCCCCTGTCGCATCTGGGTCTGACTTGAACCCAACTCCGCCCCGGGAAACTCAACCATTCGTTCAAACCTTCCATCAAACCATGTCCGATCACCAGAGCAGCATAAAGACACCATAGAATACGTGGTCTTAGCCTCACAAGATGTTCGACTCTCACGCGATGGTAACCTGGCGACCAGGAACAAGACACGTCAGCATCAGTCACCAATTTGACACCAATTCCTATGGCTAATGTGACACGCCGTCGCAAGAAGGCGACTAGAAGCAGCTTGAATTCTGAACTTTTCCAATGAATTTACTCTGTATACGAAACATCAGATATCTGTCATCTAAACTGAAGTGAACAACTACGCGCTGCATGAAAAACTTCTCGGTGCCGTGACTTCAGCCGAGAATATTAGACCCAAAAGATCTTCTTTGCGAGTACGACGTTTTAATAGTGCATGCTAAGCTCGTTAGCCTTTAGNCTTTGATGAAAGAGAGCCACATACGTCTTGTAATTCGANCGCGGACGCTGCCGATGTCGTCTCGGAAAGAAAGGCGACGGCGTCACNATCAGAATGCCAACGTCGCAGATTGTCCACACCAACCGCGCCATCGTCCTTGACGTACTTTTGCATTAATTCCATCATGATTGAACTAAGTGCTCTCACATCCCGAGGCTCGCCCTTCCCATCTACAGTTTCACAGCATTGCAGGTTGGCTGGTCTCGTCAGTTGAGATNGANGGNTGGAACATGATTCACTAACTGATTTTGAGATNGCCCTGAGCGCTGAGGAGGATGACTGAGCAGTGAAGAGATCCATGTTGGAACTTCTCGCGTTCGAGGTACACTAGNCCGCAGATGATCTTACATGCTGTGTTAANNAGTGCACTGCACCAGACATAAAGAATCTCACCTGCTTGAGGATAGCTGCCAACTGCAACTCACTGGGGTACTTGGCGCCCTCGACAATCTGCAAGAGAGAGATGGGTAGGTGCTCGAGGACGATGTAGAGGNATGTATCGGTAGTGAAGGCATCAAGGACATCGACGATNTTCTCGTGCGTGACGCGTTGGTGCCTTTCAAGTGCCTTCTCGGCCACCGCCGAGGGAAACACTTTGATGGCAACCAGCCCAGAGTGTGGNGCTNTCCGTTCTGCCACCGTGATGGAGTTGTCGAGGTGCTCGACATNGAGAACCTTCNTATANNAATCCCACNGCGACCCCATTCGTACCTGAAAGTCTNGCGGGAGGTTCCTTTTATACGCTTGAGCCTTGACTATCTCCGCAGTAGCGATAGGATCCTCCTCATCATCCGAGGCGCGGTATCGTTTCTTGCTCGACCTGATCGGACTGTTCCCCAAGGGCAAACTCCGACCAGGAGAGCTGGAGCGTTGGAGCTGCTCATCAGGAGTATCATGAGGCGGTGCCTCGCCTTGTGCCTTGCTGAAATCGACAGCCGTGAATCGTCGGGACTGTGAATACATGTTGTATTGGGGACCTCGACGATGTGGGAACGAGAGGTTGGATACCGATCGATTGTCAAGTCGGGAGGGACGAAGAGCGAGCGAAAAGTGTGGAAGGGCATGGGTAAGCGTCGTAACAGTCCACATCCTGGAGGAGGTGGATGGTCTTGTTGAGGGTGTGAGCTTGCTTAATCAAGAAGCAGCACATTTTGGCTGCTTCCATGGACCCACAACGAGCGACACACCCTCCCACCCTCTCACCCATTCCTCCTTCTTCTGCAAACATCCCATTCGACTCAGACCTTGAGACAACATATGCCAGATGCTACCGCCGTCGAGATTCGCTGATCGGGAGGAGAGGCTGGCCACTGAAGGGCGGGAGAAGTATCAAGGTACGGCTCGGATCAAGCTTGAGGTGCTGCATTTCCCACAAAACGANCCCCGAGAACTAGACCGGGAGAACGTCGAGAGACTGAAGGGGTACTTCAAGAAGGGACAATGCCACCGGGTGGGGAGAAATCATATTCCAGCTGTGATCGATCAATCTCAACTTTCCGAGGTGCTTCGAGATTCCAACGTCTCGGTTAAGACGCTGCTGAGTAATACCGACCCTCACCCGATGCTTAGATTCCCAGCCGGATCTCAACTCCAGTGCCTGCATGGGCGACACCGCATTCAAGCAGCACGAGAGTTCCTCACACCCAGGGAAAGCTGGTGGACGGTAGATCTCTACCTTTCAGGTATGTGCCATCATTCGAGTCGAAGGTACCACTAATTGACGCGATTTTGCAGATGCCAACCATGATCTCCAGACCGCCCTGATCGAGGAGTACGCGAACGAAAAGCCGCCGAGTGCTGGTGAAATCTACTGCAAGATACACAAATACACACAAGAGCGAGATCTTTACTCCGAGGGCAGGTGGCGGAGTCGTCTNTCCAAAAATGACACTCGATGTCTGAAGCAGCTCTCCCGTCATTCAGACCTCAAGGCGGCATTCGATGATCTCCTAGATCTACCTGGGCTCTGGGGGGANATGAGGATCAGTACGCTGAACAAACTGATCAGCATGGGGTGNAAAGAGGTGAGTCTGNCGNCNNCTGGCATACCTGACCTGCTAAGANAACAGAACGCNATACACTATTTGAAGGGCATCAAAGATGTCTGGTCCCGGATCTTCCGTCATGAGAAACAAGCGATGCGAATGCTCGACACTGCCACAGTGAAGGCCGTTGAGCTCACTTCTCCCAAACATTCCAAAGTGGACGCGGAGATGCTCCATGGCCGGCTGGTCAATGGCCAGATCTTTGCCGCCTTCAACCTCCAGGACCGCGAGCTGATCTGGGGCGAGTTGAGCAAGATCGCCGGCCTCATCACTTCATTTCTTTCTTTCTTCGCGGATATCAACTACCTGCATGCTCGCGCGTACGGTATGAGGCATCTGGTTGAGCCGTCTCCCACACAAACGTTGTGCAGTGCCCTAGATGCCATATACTTTGGCGCCCCGGAGGACTGGGATCTCGCGTACCGGTCGCTTTGGCTTTACACAATGCAGAACGCCACCGACTTGCCTCCTCCAACGGAGCTTCCATCGGAGGAGACCAAGACGAAGAAAAAACGCCTGGCCAAGCCGCGGCCTGGAAAAGTGGACGAAGTGGCGTTGTCCAACTTCGCTGCTCTCGCCATCCGACTGGGGTTTAAGTCTGACCAAATCTCGGCGTTGAGCCAGCGATCGGCGGATCGGGAGATCGCGCGTGCTGCCTTGTTAAATGCACGGAAATCGGACCACTACGAATACACGGACGCCACTCTTGAGTCTAACGTGGAGCAGATCGTAAGGTTATTTGACACTGCCACATCTGTCCAAGTGGAGCAGGTGTGTCCGGCCTTTGTCAGCGATGATCCTGAGGCTTCAGGTGTCCGATGTGGGTTCCCAGATGATAAGGCACATACGCGGGATGCCGCCTCCCTTACTATAGCCAACCTCCACATAGAGGTGACCGGGCAAGGCGAAAGTATCACGTCCTTTTTTGTGCGCAGATCTGTTTACTTTGCATTCTTTGGTAGACCAAGTGGGACTCGTACTGGTGCGCGCTCTCACCCGTCTCCTCCCCGAGATCCTAGTTTTGGAGAAGTGGAATCTTCGCCATTGCAACAGTCGCGTCCGAACCACGCATCAAACACAAGCGGAGGGGTACATGGAGGCCCAGAACACGAGGCTGCTGGTCAGG
>JGI24508J20089_1000148_pt1 | contig 29605 bp, 31 predicted proteins | sample LinPmetageLP24_FD_20089 | JGI IMG/M metagenome (IMG submission 20089) | reverse complement strand
AAAAAATGGTGCGACGAGCGTCCGCCTCCTCTATTCAAGCAGTTCATCAGAGTTCTCTACACAGACACCGCTAGAGAATTTGATAGAATAAGCACCAAAGAATCGCGACAAGAAAACANTCAAGGAATTCGACAGGAAAACACGAGTCTCTCTATGCTAGTGAGCTCGGAGCAGCAGAGCTATTTTCGGTGTCAGCTTCAGATCTAGACAGGGACGACGATCCGAAGAACAAACGAATTTACATCTCAAGCACACCTACTAAGTTGTGTTTTCCGCTATACCAGTCTTCAACTAATTTGACACATTGAGGAAGTGTAATGTGACAGGTCAATCAATAGTGGCAAAACATGGAAGCCTTGGTTCAGCTGCAGCAAGAAGACTATTTCAAGCTCCTGTCAGAAGCTCCCCTCCCCTCCTCATCTCATCTAATTTATTAAAAGACAATGGTTCTCACTAATCGTAATGCTAGCGTCATGTATCATCCAGCATTCCAGTCCAGAACCAGAACCAGATGCCACCGAGCTAGCGTCTAATGTCTCATCCCACCATATCGTCAACCCTACATTCCGTCACCCCTTTTAGACTAGAACTCACAACTTTGAATGCCTAATATAATTATCATTAATTGATGAAATAAGCTAAAAACAAAAACGTAGGCCTTACTTTGGTCTAGATTTTTCAAATAATGTCACGAGTTTTATCATTTCATATTAAGTGGTATTGCAAGTTAAGTATTTGAAGTTCAAAATTCTTCTCTGACACAAATTTTGCATATAAATTTTTCCTGTTTAACTAGTGCTTCAACAACGCTGTTCTGGTGTTAAAGTGTGGCGGAATGGTGGTTGGAAGGCTGGAACATGGCTGTCGCAGCCTTCTCGCAAGAAGGCTCGAAAAGCTGAACGCTGGACTTGATACGTGAAGTTGGAATGCACAGGTAGCGCGAAAAAGGAACATATGCTGTCAACAGTTCTCATCCGAGCTCAGGAATTTATTTTTCGATGCACTTTTTGTTGGGGTTCAATTGAAGGCGGAGATTTGCGAGAAAGGGCGCGTCTCCAGTCCTCCAATCAGGTACAAGTACGGGAGTACAGCATTTAAGTGTTGTCCCTGGTCGCCCAGGAAGGGTTGGCTCTTAATTGAACAGAGTGATATCCCAGAACGCACTATCTCTCTCACACCAAGTAGAACATCTATCTACTACCTTAAGGACCTCCGACATAGCTATCCGGTTCATTGCGTTGCCTCACAGCCAAGCTGTTCTTATTACCTCAGAGATAGATACAGTGCGGAATCCGGAACAAGTTCCCTTTCTACCAACTATAGGGCCAGGGTTTCTTCCAACTTTTTCGCTCCCTCTACTAAACTCTTATCTCGCAATTCGGTGTAGATCTGTAGAGTTGATCAATATGACCACTCACAAGGTTCTATATACCTTCGAAACCAAGCCAATCAAACCAAACACACTTCGCTGTTTCTTCTCCTCTTGCTAGAGATCTTCTTGTGGCTCTATTAGCGTTCGAAAGTTCGTAGTCGCATATAAAAGCAGAGAAATTAACGAGTGCGTTATGCATTGCTACCAACCAAAGCACGAAGACGACAGAATATGCTTCCGGGGCCCTCACCTATCGTGTTTTCAGACGTGCTGCTGGTGGTCAGAGACTGTGCACCAAATTTACTCTGTTGAAGATCCAGGGGAGTGGGATGTCCTTCTCGGCCATCTCGTCGGGATTCGGAAATCCAAGCACCTTTCAAGGAGCCGGATCGACTGGTGAATCTGGACTTCGGCGTCGTGGTGGTTTTCAGCGACAATTATCGCATTTTGCATCCGAGTCAGACAGCGATGGCGAATGGGAGGTGTGGACCATCTCAGCGCGCGGAGACCGGACTACAACTCCGCTTTCTCACATGAGAGGGGACCATCTTCTCGTCAGTGGTCTGGGTCCAATCGAGAGAGTGGGGAAAAGAGGCCTTGCAGTTGGTCTAGGTAATGTGGTGAAGATCATCACCGTCGGCACCCAGAGATTCGACAGTACAGATAGTGGGAGCGATGACGGAGCTATTGTCGCTAAAAAGGCAAGCGGAAGGAAGAGACGGAATATTCCACGGCGGGGAACTTCCTAAATGGGTGGTGAGATTGTGAACAGATTTATGAGCTGACAGCAGTCACCAGTCCAGAAGGTAAGATATTAGTATCCGAGAACTATGCAGATGGATATCCGATGGGATCAGAATCACCGTCGCGCATAACACCATTTGTATAAGTACAACATGAATGTCACATCTGGAAACGATGTTTGCTCTATACCGTAATAAAGGCGATGCTCGTATAGCAGAGTCATCCATTTGTACACCACGAAGCAGCGAAAACATTTAGCTTGAGCCGAGGAACATTACGCAAAAAGCTTCGCCAGTACAATCTTATCAAAAGTAGGTGACGAGAGAATATAGCCGGCCATTCATTCATTGCCTCACGCAACCCACACCACCATCTCACCGACTAACTCATTATCAAAATGAGCCTGTTAATTGGTGATATTGTGGGCAGCGCAAATACAGGATCATCTAGATCTCTTTACCGAGCCTCATAGAGGACTCTCACATGTTACTGAGTTTGTAAACGTTCAAAAGCGGGGCCCGTAGTGTTTTAACCAACTCCAGGTATTACTAATTGGACGAATCTGTGTAAGCGAATAGTCGGACGTGAAGCAAGAGAAACGTCAGATCTTATTATATCTTTTAACGTTTTACATTAAAGCGGATTCATATCTATCATTTATAAACTCAACTTTGAGTCTAACCACGTGAATAGCGATCCAACGATCACTTTCCATCAGAAGGAGATCTTGAAGAGTGTGCAATGCAGATCGAATGTGCAACGTAAGTGGGGTATGGACAGAGGAAGACTTCACATAAACAATTGACCTTAGAAGAAGACGTACATGGTAGTGACTGCCCATCATCTGCCACACCAATCTTATGCAGACGACCTCCAGGAGAAAGAAAGGAAAATAGTAGTGTTGTGCAATCCAAAATTTCGTTGTCAGACTTCAGGATCTCAAAAACGCGCAGCGGGGAACTAAGCCGCCATATTATAGGGTGAAGTTTAAGACGAAGATCGGTAAGCAGAGGAAAGAGAGGGTTGTGATGGAATTGTGATTTTCGGCGGGGATCGCTGAGACCCTGTAAAATGGCCAGTACTCTAGCATATGTCTAACGACGAAAATAGCTGGATGGAAACCAAATATTATTATTGAGTGTCTTTGGACTTCATTGATGCAGGCAAGAGGGCAGTCTTTATAGATACGTATCAATCAAAACGTTAAGCCTCTTGAATGCTAGAGCTTGAAGGCTCTGGAACTTCTGATGACATCCGGACTATTGTGCAAGTCCTCAAACTTTCTCATCATCCTTCACTTTGCTTATACAAACCATGATTATACCATTTGCAGGATTGTAAGTGAGTAGTGATCTGACAATGGGCTGACATCAATCCAGCCTTGACGCTTTACTGTATAGACGAAAGCGGTTCTTATACTGCCAAGGATACTGAGCGTATTAGCCACGTGCTTGTGGCTTCCTACATGCAAAAAGCTGTCGACCCTCATCCAAATCCCGTCAGCTGGTATGATGTATAAAGAGAGAGTTTATTCTTATTGGGTGTTTTTGCTCCTAGATCTAGAACATTGGAATTTCTAGATAGGTTCTGATTTAGTTAGGGTTTCTTTAAGCCTAATATTTCCGGAGTGCGGCTTACATTCCAATTGTGCTTCACCCAGTCCGAACTACCATGAATGTCACTTTGTTTCAAAGTCTTTGCGAAACGATTACCTAAGCATCTGGAATCGGCTAATCCTGCTTTCCCCCATCAAATCCACCAAAATCCAACACAGAAACTCGTCCCTCGGATCCCCGGATATGCTACCAAGCTTACAGTGCCCTGTCTTAAGAAGGATTGGACACACGTGATTTGGGCAAGCATGTAACTCCTTATATGAGTTTTGAGACAAACTAGCTGTTATGCTTTGAGAATTCATGCGGAAGAGGGCAGTCTTCACACTCATATGTAAACACGAGGACATGACTGAGAACATAAACCGACGCACACCAGACTGAAGAAACAGGAAGTGATAATGTCGGACGACCGCTCTGTTGAAGCTCCGAAATGTGCTCTCGACTCTGGCTCATTCATGCCGCCTGTTAGGCGCCACAATAGATCCCGCCCAGCTCGAGAACTTAACACTACTACCCAGTATTCCACCTCAGTCCAGGCATCGTGTGTGCCTGCACTAATTCTGAACTTCGTCTTCGTTCAGGTGCTCTTCAGTCTCGGTAGATTTCAAAGATAAAGGGCGCCTTGGCCCAAGCATCCAGTCTCCCATCGCCAACCACTCCGACCAGTAGAGTTCTGCATCCATAATATCCTGCTCAGTCGCTTCTCTCAGTGGGACCAGATATGGAACCTTCTCCTCGCTGCCCACGTCGTACGCTGATTTCACCATATCCCAAGTCGTACTTTTAGCAGTGAGAAGGTAATTTCGCCTTTCTTGCTTACGTAGGTTGCCAACACCACGAGAGTAACAGCTACCAAAGAATTCCATGAGAATGTCGTCAGTGTCATTGCCGGTACAAACGAGGCGACGCATGTACGGTATCAAAGACACCTTTTGGGAGGAGCTGTTTTCTCGTAGGAGCCTCCCGAAAGCTTCATTCCACGGACAGGAGTGATGCTTTTGAAATGGTAGTTGGATGTTCACAACCTCGCAAAGTGTTTGAACCGAAGTAGAATACTGTCCGTGGTCGACAAAATAGCGCCAGCAATTTTCGTATGCGAGAGGATATCGGTCAAGATCTGATTGTGCTCCATATGAATGGTCGTCACCAAAGGCTCGATCGCTTTTGCCGAGGTGATTTGATTCGTCCGACATGATGAAAGGCTTCTGGAGAAAGGATGCAGTCTTCGGGACGCTATCCTGTAGCAGATATCGAACGACGATCGGTATGGCCAGGGCCTCTTATACGTCAGAAATCAACAAGGATGAAGACTAGACCCCCGTCGACATGACTTATGAATAGAGGATAATCGAGCCGACTGAATAGCAGATTTAGCTGCAATAGTACTTGCAAAGCAAGCGGTCGTGTCAGCTGGTGAGACACAGGAGACGTAACGTGATCTGAAACGTTTTTCTTTTGGAGATCGAATTTGTGATTAAGTAGTATAATTGCTTCGCGAGCCTTCAGAAACATGGTATATCTAGCCGACGACTTGATATTTCGTGGAACTGATCCATAGTAAGCCTATAATTATGAGACACTTGTCTTTCCCTTCCAAGACTCATTACCAAGCCACCCAGGAATACGTTTCCGTCGCTTGCAGGCAGGATCGCAGATAATCATTCTATTTGGGCGTCGATCTCTGTGTCATTGTAAAAAACTTCTCGATCGAGGCTCGGCTCTTAGCCTGGCCCAGCCCCTCATAGAAGAATATCTAAATCATGCAAGCCACGACCTCCAATAGCCAAGATATTGAATGTCACTGTCTTCCGCACTAGACAAGGACTCTGCAACGCCTATACATTCACAAGCAGAAATCACCTTAGTATCCAATACAGATCTGTTGGTGGCTGACACATGTGGCTGTACTACCACGGAAAGCAGGCAACTTTATGCATGGCAAGTGACAACAATAAACTTAACAATGCAACATTAGCGTCCTAACCCCTGTACTTCAGGGGCCCTTCGGCTAAGAATTCAGGGCTACACAAAATCTCGAAGGCCACTTGCCAAAGAATCTCATCTCAAGACACGTGGCGGAGGTTATCTGAGACAAGTAATGCAGGCAATAGGAAACAATATGACAGCTAGTGAGAACCGAAAATAGCCTAGATAATGACGCCATGGGTAGCTACAGCACGTTTGATTCTGCATCATTTCTGAGACATTTCTCACGAGAGACCAAAATTAAGGGATCCCGCGAGGGAACGCCTCGCCTGATTTCCGACTGTATAAGTGCCAGACTGAATGGTTCTTGTCTATAGTAATTTCAAATAAAACCTGAAACTTAATAAGAACATATTTTACCAACTGCATAAAAAGTGACTTCATTGAGACGCCCTCGAAAAGCAAAACCTTAGAAAGCACACAAAGCCTCCGAGCAGTCTTGTCTCTGCGAGATTGTGGCGCATGGCAAATGCCGATTACATCCAAACACGTTCGTTGCTGGCGTGCGCGATGTCTTTAATACCACATTCCAGAATTTTGGAAGTATTTAGGTCGACTGATATCCAACCAATCATATACGTGCGAAATGTAGTACAGAGACAGCTCGCGATTGTCTGATAACTTTCCGATTCTTACTTTTGTATACTTTGAACAATCAAGATTTCATACCAAAGTGCAATAATTGAGAGAAAAAAAAACATGATGATAGCTCGCGATCGTCTGGTAACTTTCTGATCCCTACTTCTGGATACTTGAATAACCAAGACGTCGTAGATCATGCCAAAATGCATGAGTGATTGAGAAAAATGATGGTTTTCTTGAAAGCGTGCGAGTATATGACATTTGCAAATGCTTATACACTTTTAGCTCAGAATTCACAGAAAGACTTGGCCCCATTGAACCATGACGTTTGATACGAGAATGCCAGCTGCCCACCTCGGAGGAATTTCTCATTTGGTTTTGAGTCTGCTCATGCCATACAGGGCGCAAGACCACCACCCTCTCTACATGTAATGAGGCGAAGTCTACTGGTGGAGCTTGCTTGGAGCTGGTCGAGCCCAATAAATGAATCATCGCTGTTACCAGAGGAATAACCTTGAATGGCATACGATCACTGCTTGAAGATCAGGAAGGTGGAATATTTCGGACTCCGGGAAGTAGCATCTACCAGAAGTGAGAACGAAGGGGAAAATGTCTAGAGACGATCATAGTGACCTGCGCTTGCTAAAGGTGCTCCCCAATCGGCCCCACCGAGAGCCAAAAGCGCATGCCAAGCAAGTGTTGGTGCCGCTCTGGCTGCCAGTTACGCGAGCGTTAGAGCAGCGCGAGATTCTGGCAAGTTGACTGCTGGAAGGGAGATAACACAACCAGAACAAGGCAGATACAGGGGCAGGAATATATACAGGGAAGAACAGTACTCTCCTCAGGCCTATTTTTTCAATTAACCTTAGGTACTTCCGTACACTGTAGAAAGCACTGGGTGTATTTTTAGAAATTGTCCACAAATTCCTCGGGAACGTGTTTGGGCTCCTACAAACTGACAATGAGAGAAGAAACAGAACAGAGGCTTACTAAGATAAAGTGTGATTGGTTAAAAAGCAAAAAAAAAAAAAAAAAATCTATGACGTTGTGGCAAAGATTGCTCCGGCCCGCCCAGGACTCCTAAAGCGAGCTGCTCACGGCACTCAGGTGACTTGTTCAGGGTGCTCAGGGTGCTCAGGGTGCTCAGATCTCTCAGGCAAGCTGCTCAGTGTTCTCAGGTGAATGGCTCAGAGTGCTCCGGTGAATTGGTCAGGGTGCTCAGGGTGCTCAGGTTCCTCGGGCACGTCAATTGGGAGGAGGGCGAGCAGAGGTGAGTTGCGCCTGAGCCAGAGCAGCAACCTTACTAACCACATCCGGGACATCAGACTGAGAAAAACGATTCTTGATCCCGCGTTCTGCAGTAAATTTAATGGCTGTATGCGAATTGTGCAGCAGTCCCCGCGATTCTGCCACAATACTGCTCGGCTGGGACTCCGGCCGTTTTTGCATTTCTGACTACGCCCACCGCTTAATATAAAATGCGACACTTGTCGCAATCTGGCCGTCGCGGTCGATAACCCATTGATTTTACTTGCCACCACCTCAAAGTTACACGAGATGTTCGGGTGAGCTGAGGAACGAAGCAGAGAAATGAGACGGCTGCAATGGGGGAGATGTGCCCGATGCGCATAAGTAACGACTTCCAAACGGCGAACGAAGCGGAGAAGGAATTTACGGCTGAAAGGGCTGGCGAGGCGAACCTTGAGTTGTATTCGGCTTCAGTGAGAAGAGCCTAGTCAGCGGAGATGTGGTATCGGTATCACGGCGACTACGGCAGAATCAGGCGGAAGAGGAGTTGTGAGGGCGATTGGGCTTCGCGAAAGACTTAACTTATTGACCAGACCCAAATTGGGAAGCAGATCGGGCAGCAGACAGACGTCGTTCGAGGATAGGTGGCGGAATATAGGCAACCGTACTTACTAAGTTCCATGAAGGGCATAAACTCGTTGCTATCATCTGTGTTCAACTCGGCACTCAACGGCATAGCCAGGGCTGCTCGATGATCGGCACTCAATTAGTGCGTCGTCATATGGCATCGTCTTGCTCAGGTATGGAGCGCAAGAAGATGGGACTAGACCAACGATCGATGGGACTTATGCAAGTCAATAGAAGTTGTGAATTAATGAAGAAGGGTAATATATCAAGTGCTTGACGAGGGCTGCACTGTGTTAATAGTAATCCCCTGGTAGAAGGCCGCACAAGCTCCTATCCAGGATTCCCAGTTTGGTGTGTGTATGACACACAAGAAGAAGGCTGTCCTTCACATCTCAAATCACTTCTACTTTCGTATCATGGGTAAACGTTGTACAAATCTAATCCGTGCGTCATCCTATCAAGTCCAGAAATTTGGCAATGCGACGGATCAGCATTACTTTCCTCATGATTGGGTTACTAGTACCCGTGTAATAAAGCCTTGTCAGGTCTCTCGCAAACTGCAAGTGCATATTATTTGCCACCTGTACCAAGTATTCAAGTCTCCACACATTGGTGATCAGCCACCACTCTCGCCATGAAGCCAAATAACTAGCTCAGCCACTTGCCCTACGACCGTCAACCTCGAACATACAAAGATGCTTCAAAAGTACGCACCAAGCAGTCATATTTAATCAGCATTCAGCAAGCACAATCGGTTTGCTTTCGCAAGTCCGAAGGCCAGTCTGCTTTGCAGGCGCTCACGTAACGTCCCTCCCTCCTAAGCGAGACACTCTGTGTGCCGAGACAGACCAATTAGATCGCAAGGATTCTAAGACTTTCTTCGTAATTTCTTTTTTAAACATTCCAGAAAGAGGTACCCAAGACGTCATGGTCCACCGAAGACACAGATCAACAGGAACGTAAACACCCTCAATGCCAACGATACTTCACTTGAGCTGAACAGAGACGAAACGGTTAACGCTACCGTTTCACGACAGCCAGTTCAGAACAGTCAATAACACACTAAAGCTCTTTGATGCCGCAATCCAACAGGAAGTTGACCGATATCCCCATTTAAAGTTCTCCAACAGTACTGTTGCCAACCATCTCGCCAGCAAAGGATTTTTGGTTGCTACTAGTCTGCTTGGCAAAATTCTGCATCGAGCTGCTCTGCTATCTGAGGCAATGAACAATCATCAAGGGCAGGAACTGCTAAAGACTTACCTGTACAATAACTTAATCCACCCTTCCACCCTCGCCAAACAGTGGATCGCCTCAATCCTACTAGTAAGTACGATCAAGCGAATAAATGAGTAAATAGCTGTCTCAGCCCGAGCCTTCTCCGGACCCGAGCAATTGGCAGAGCCTGCGGATTTCCGATGAAGTGGGGAGCGCTGGTCAACGCTCGTGGTCATCGGCGACCAGCCGACGATGCCTTCCCGGGCTTCCGGGCATAGCGGCTGACAAAGCTGTTAGAACCGTAAGCGAGATAATCCATCCTTTTACCGAACATGTCATAAATGCACACGAGCAAGCGACGATGCAAAAGCTCCTTCCCCATAGAGATCCGGAACGGCTTCAAAGAAACAAGGGAATTGCGGAATCCTTTTAGACCTGTTGCAAGTTGGGGCTTCATTGCCGCCGGGGTTTGGACTCGCTTTTCGAAGTGATCGCTTAAGGTTATGTGAAAAGCTTGTACCTGGTAATCAACGGCATGGCAGTACTGGACCTTTACCCACATTCTTCGGTTACTTAATCGTCCAAGACACGAAGTTCTGCCTAGTTGAAAGCCGCTTTCTGGCAACACGGAAGGCACATTGGATTTTTCAGCTGGATACGTGGCAAATATGAGGCACCTCGGTCTTCGGAAGTCTTTTCTTCAAGAGCACGCTGAGATTATGAGTAAGGTTTTCTACTTCATTATCATAACAATTTTCACAGTAAGAGTTCGGATACCTATAGTCCGCCTTGAGCCTAAGTCATAAAGGCAATTGCTCCTGGGTAGAATTCCTTGGGTCGTGGGATGCCTAGTGGCAGGGTATATTTACATGTAGGGATGGTGTTAAAGAAAATGAAGAGCTAACGTACACGGCGTTCAGTCTTGCCTATTCTGGAATCGATCAGGGTCTATATCTGTACACCTCACCCTCAGATTCACACATTTAATGGAGAAAAACATTCCGATTCCTAACGGGCTTCTAGAGAGCTTTTAGGTCCCATTGAGTCGGGATGTGACGCCCCGCATTGGGAACATTGGCTGTAGAATGGGCGACTTTGGGGTTCTCGTTACACTCGTCGGCTGCACGCATTTCGATGACTGCTTCGCGCATTATTTGGCGTCATAATTGACGTCTAGGTGCCTTGGCGACACCTTGTTTAGGAGAGAAACCCTACCAGTCAAGAATTAGCACCCTGGCTAAAAGTCGCTCCTAGCCGTATCGAGAGAGCTTTACGGTGCCATTCCACAAGATAACTACGTTAAGAACAAAGTACAAGACATTTTTCATCTCCGATCTGAGACAAGATGCTCGAAATCCAAGCCCCCCAAACCCGACCGCCGAAGATCTAAGAAACCCCTCCAATATAAAATCTTCATAAGCCCCTCGATAATCATAAAGGAAAAAGAATCTATTGGGAAATGCGCACAACTTCAATCAAGTAATTAATTAGCGCTGCCATTATCGGTGCGAATTACTCTACATTTCAAAGCCATTCCACAATCAGAGTCTCATTGACGAAGATGTCTTCTGAATCCGCCTTTGATAATGAGTCTTCGGAAGGCACCTTCAAGCTATCTGGAGTCACATCCTACCACTTTCCTCAGTCAATCGACCTGCAAGCCATAGTTCCTTCAAATCATAGAAGAAAAACCTGCCATATATACTCGAGCGACATCCAGCAACAAGTCATGCCACCATGGACTAATTTCCTGACGTCGACATCTCTCACTTTTCCTGATGAGGGAAAACACACCGCAGCTTCAGAATATTGCTGGAATCACGGTCCTTTCCTCTTACCTCCGTCATCTCTTAAGACGCAATCATCAAAATCTGAGTATTCCAACGACTCCATACTTCCCGGCTACTCGGAAGAAAGTACATCACCTAAATCAGAGAATGAGGCTCTTCACGAGAGCGGCAACGGTCAGTCAGTGGATATATTCCGCGTCGTCCACAACCAAGTCGAGCAACGCTACCGGCACCGAGTCCGAGACAACATCAACGCACTCTGGAACGTCATCCCAGAATCTTCGGCAACAATCAAACCAAGCAAGGCGGTGGTTCTCAAGCTCGCTAAGGATCATATTTTGAAAATGCAACAACATGCCAGGCGACAAAAGCGAGAAAGGGAGACGCTGGAGGCCAAGGTTCAGATGCTGGAGCATTTCGTGGCGGCATCACTTAGTACGAAGGAACTCTCGAACCAAAATGGCAAGTTCAGTCTTGTATGATATAGAAAGAAGTCGATGTGTCTACCAGACCAGGATCAGTAGTTGGGCACACTAGTTCCCGGAAGTTGGAAATAGATGTATAATTTATCTATCAGGTGCAGCGACTTGGTTATATCCCCTTATTGCCCGTTTTTATAGATTCATTAGCACGCAAATAGACTTCGAGAATTCGGTTATCAATCCATGAGTCTTTGCACGAGCATGGACTTCATTTAGCTGACATAAGTTTACAGCATATGTTTTTCCTCACGAATCTCCTCAAGAGCATCTCATCCTCCTCAGTGATCCTTCCAGTTCTCGCTCCGCCGGCGCTCAGCCTTTCAGGGCCGCGGACTGGCACGGAAATCGGCTCATCTTTCATACATGCATTTTGTAGCATGTTGGGCCGCTTGCCGCTAATGCCTGCATGACTATGCTTCAAATGCTGCCTGAAATAATCTGCGCTAAAGAACTTCTTTGCTTAATTGCACTCTCCGAATTTGTGCATTTCCTGAAGATGTCCTATCCGGAAATCCAAATCCTGATCATTTACAGTCAGGTCATCCTTGCGCAGATTTTGACAATGACCAACGATGTTTATACTTTAGGTCAAGCATCGCTTGATACTGGTACAGGTCTTCCGCTAACTTTAGTGAATGCTTCTTATATTGGGGGATCAACAGCATCAGGCACGTTTACGAATGGGCCACAGGGGTTCGGGGCAGGAACAATTTTGACGACAGGGGTTGCTACTGATTCACTGCCTACCATTCCCGATCCAATTCCTGGGGTGGACAATGGTGCGATTGGAAACGAACTATGTACAAAGAGAATCGGTGCCGCAACTACTTACAATGCAGCGGTCCTAGATATGTATGTCAATCTGCCAACATGATGGGAGTGAATTACTGGCAAATTTATATTTGCGAGCGCTGAATATCCTATCTTAGTGCCCAGTGCAACGACATCTCTGGGACCAAACTAATGACCTTAGATATGTTGGGAGTGCTTTCAACGGCCGAATGGTGATGTTTATCGACGTACAAGTCGCATTTGATGCTAATGAGATTCCAATAAGTATTAATGGTGGATTCTTTGGTTCTTCTAACGTCATAATACCTCCAGCTTCAGGATCTAGTTACGGAGGATCAACAGGTATCTTGAAAGTCGACCAACCTGTGTTGGCAGGTGATCATCACACTCAGGTTGCTATTTGCGATGTTGGAGATGGACTATATGATTCGGGAGTGTTCTTCAGCTTTTCACCTTGTTCGGGATCTTGCAACGGAGCTGTCGAATTAATACCTACTTCTATTGCCCCTCTTGGAACCATTACTACGACATCCTTCCTCCCAACGGACAGTTCGGCGTTCACATTGACTATCCCGGCTTCTGGGACCGTTTCAGGACAATTCATTATTGGTCAACCTTCTTTCGCCTCTCTTGCCCCTCTTGGAACCATTACTTCTACTACCTTCTTGCCAACTGACAGTCCGGCGTTCACATTGTTTATCCCGGCCCCTGGGACTGTTCAGGCAAAGGTGGGCTACGGCGTCCCTCCCGTGGCTACGAACGTTTCCCCCCCCTGCTTTGCCCCTAATGGATGTATCGCCCACTAGGTCCGATGTTATCTTCGTATCGTTAGTCACGATGACACGGAGTAGCCTTTGTAGCGTACCTCTCACTCTTACCTTCGGACCAAGCACCAATGCCACAGTAGCTACTATTGTGCTAGCTACACCTGGAACCATGATAACCAGCCTTTCACTTATTACAACCACCATTGCATGCTCTGGATCCCAGGTTTTAACAGAAACCATTTTACCCACCCATCCAGCAGATCATGGCACAATCGTGGTTTTAAATCCAATCAACACCTCAACAACACTTGCTACCCAGACCGCGCCTGGTTTTGCAGACTTGAATTCCTCTTCACCTCCTACATCACCTACAGACGGCAATACTGATCCATCAACCTGGACAACGCAAACAGGCGCTTCTTCCGGCTCTGCGTTACCAGCAGCTACAATCGCCACAAGCGGAAGTCTCTATTATGGCATTCCCTATTTCCCGACTCTTGTCAATGGATTTCTCATAGGGGCTGTACTATTCTATTAGAACCTTCAATCTTGTCATAGGATTCGTTTTCTTTCCTGTTCTCACTACCCTTTTCTTTAATTTTATCAACTAGTACTTAGACCTCCTGTATTCATTGATCTTAAGCTTCCGACTACTCTTCTCTCCTTAGCTTGGATATTCTCGTAACAGAAAGTCTATTGGTTGTACAGGTCATGACTGTCTGTATTAGATCAGTCGTCACGATTTTGATGTTTTGTATATTCTCAAGCTTAGTAAATTATGGCCTTCAGCCTCTTCACGTTATGTTTGAATAATCTTAATTGGTTCTGCTACTCCACTACCCAGCTCTGACTTACTCTTTGTTCCAACTCTACTATGTATACCTCTAGCACTTCACCATATTATAAAACTATAAAATGGGGGTTTCTCGAATCTATCTAATAGATCATAATCCAGTATAGGTTATCCTTGGCTTCTTTTCCATCACTCCTTACGTTAGCCAGAGCTCGTTTTATTATGTCGGAGTCAGGGGTAGAGAAGTTGGTATGCGGCTATTCAATCTCCGCGAACGACGGCTGCCATGATACATAGTGCCTGGACCTCTACGTACTATATTGGCCATACTTTCAGATGATCAAGGCCACGTCGATCCCATCGAGCTGCCCTAATTCAAGACTCTCCTATGTCTTTGGACTGTATCGTCGCTGCCGGAGCCTCTGCTGCAGCCGCATCGGTGCCGTGCTCATCGACAGCAGCTGATGTATCGACTGCTGCGTCCTCTGGAGCGAAAGAGCTTCGAAGGATCGGACGATGGATCAAGAGATATCGCTGTCAATGTTATCCAAGATGGCAAAGGCTATTAAGATGGCAAGGACTATATATATGTTAATAAGATTTACGAAGCAATCAAGGATCAAAATTCGACCTTCGGAAGTAACAATAATCTGTGGGCCACTGTGGCATGTTCTTGAGCTTATTGAGCAAGCTTGTTGCGGAAGTCTAACATGGTTTCAAGGAAATTCGAGACAGCTTTATTCCAACACCCACGGCACCATACCACCCAGCACTCAAACGGGACCATGCAAAACGTTGAGTGGATCTGCGTATCGAGTGTTTCGGCGACTGTAGGGATGTCTGATGCAGAAAGTAAAGCCGATAAGATTCAATCCCTGTTTTATCTTAACGTAGCAGGTTACAATTATCTCCGTCTGATAATAGCCACGATTGCTTTGGAAGTAGAGAGTGGAGGGCCACAAGTGGGCTTATTAATGGCTTCAACTTGGTAGAGGATATGCAAAAGGGCGTCCAACCAACCTTTAAGACGGCTGGACAGCAATACAGCAGCAGTGGCAGAGTCTAATCCAGGAGTAAATTTGACGACAAGTTTGATATCATTGAAATCGTGTGAGGCTTGGAAGATTTCTGCAGCTGCTTTCTCCAACCAATATGAAGGAACGATGGCTGAATAGCTAGGAAGATAAGCTGATAGCTACCTGTACGTCGTTGGATCGGCATCGTGCGAAGTTCCATGCGAGCAATCGATCGGATTGTATGCTGGGAGACAAGCCATCGTTGGTTGCCTTATTGCGTAGGCAAGATTGTGTATAGGCGGATGATTACAAGGTAAGCAAAACACGCCTTGGGAGTGAAAATCATCTATGATTCGTAGAGAAAGGACGAGCGCGGAACCGAGGAGTAATCGGTGAATAAATGGCAAGGGAGGTGCAAGGCAAGAAAAGCTGGATGTAGAAAGAGGTAACAAGTCTATACAGCAAAACCGGGCGTTATTCCAGGGGATGCAGGCTAATGTAAGTGCACGATGGGCGAGATTGGCCTTGGTTTGCATGTTGAACAAATTAAGTCAGTTGAGAAAATGGGGCGGGATTGAGGGTATAGCTCAACAAAGATGACTTGGAATGGATACGAAGCAAGTTTTATTCAATTTATCTATGTTTTTTAGCTTCGACTTCACTTGGACGCGATACATTGCCGTTGTCCAATAACCATCTGAGTCCTTACTGGTAAGGCAGAGGCAGAGGCAGAGGCAGAGGCAGAGGCAGAGGCAGAGGCCGTAAAGGAGCCCGTTGACATCATATCAAGAGGCAAAAGTATATAGAACTACGGAAATAACTTACAGTCGCTTTTGGAAGTTCTTCATTTCGAACTGCTGGACACTTATTGCCTCGTTCCATACGGTACACAGTGAACATTGCCCTAGTTACATTCTGCTTATCCAGGGAAACTGGCTACCCAAGTAGCACAGCTCAGACTTCAATATGCCTCAAGAAGAGAGATTGCCCGGCATATCCACCATTAGCCATGTCCACTCATGGACTCGACAGCGTATCCATTTTCCCTACTGGCTTCTCTTGCAACCCAAGGACCACGGGCCATATTCCTGCACGATCTCGTTTAGAGATTTCGAGGCTAAACAAGCGAGCTTTGATATCCGGATGCCAGTGCAGCTGTGGCGAACTTCCACTGTCAAGGGCCACGAATTCTGGTATCCCTAGAGCGATCTTCTTCATCGTTACGGCTGGGAGGCTGTTGAGACCACCAAGTGTAGCACGCAGCATCCGTTCGCCTGAAGGTGTTTGAAGTTCGCCTTTTGTCGAGCAAGATAGAGGTTGCAGGGCATCAATTCCGTAATGTATGTCTGTCCACTCGTTCATGAAAGCAAGAACGGACTTTGTCATGGCCGATTTAGCCCGGGAAATAGGCCCTATACAAGCAAAGTGCACACTCTTGTTGCCTAGTGTCGAGACGAAGTTCGCGCTGCCGAAGTTCCACAGCCAGTCTATGGTAAAAGGTGTAGCTCCGCTGTCGACTTGGTGGACGTCTACCTCAAGGATTTTGTAAATACGATAGGTCTGATCTAACATGTCGCTAAAGTTCTGGCTTTCGAAAGGCAGGAGAGATCTACACTTAATAATAGCAAATACAATTATGGCGACTGCATCGTTCATGATACGTCTAAGAGCACCTAGGTCATGAAAAGGGAGCATGTGTGATGACAATATGATGCGGAGCAGGTCAATACTGCACTGATCCAAAGGTTCGTACCGTTTTGCCTCGATGCTCGGCTCCATTTGAGATTGCTGCGGAAGTGGAGACAACTTCGATCGAGTTCCAGCCTCAACTATATACCAGAAATCGGACTCTTATTCTTCCTCCAAATGGATGTGAGTGGCCTCGAACGCCCGGACATGGGTCTTCGAGAGTAGATGGCATTTTCCGACGGGCACCCTGCACAATGCAAGTCTGAACGAACTCCTCGGAGGTCCTTCCGTACGTATGATAGGCGAGCAAAACACAGTCACAGGCTCCTGCATAACTAGCGTGCTGCAGGTATTTGCCACCGCCTTCCAGCGTACACAATGGCACAGAAGCCAATGATCTGATAGATTGCATGGTCCTAACACAAGCAATTGGAACAGATAATGGGAAAGAGGGCACCAACATCGAGCCAATGACCAATCACATGCATTTCAATCCCTGAGGCAAGAGCGGCTTTCGTACAAAGCTCTTTCCCTCTGCATACGGAGGTGTCTCCGCTCTCCCTCCATCATGCCGCTGCGGTGCAACAGGCCTATCAGCGTGCAGCAAGACTCAAACGTACTTGTAAAGCCACGAATAGATATGACGTCTCATTGGCTGCACGGAAGCACGACAGCGGGACGTGTTTCGGCAAACCCAGGGATGGATTGGACAGGATAGTGCTGGTGTGGCAGCAGAAATCCGCTTTGGGAGAATCAAATGCCACGTCGAGGCAGTAACCATACCCCATACCATGTTCCACACATCAATTTTCCAACTGTGAGCGACGACCAAACAAGGTACCAGAGGTCATGATCACGTTATCATGGGTGCGGATAATCTTCGTCGCTCGTCTTCCAAGACCAAGGTTTCACAGCTACCTCCACACCTTTTGTTCATTGGTTCGGCTATTAAAAAATGGCCTCGATCTTGGTCGCGAGAGGTTGAGGCTGAATACACCCCACTATCGATACCAGGTTGTTTCAAGATGCTAGTATATTACGTGATACTGCACAAAGCGGCCAGGGCCAATGCCCACCAGCCAACCTGCCCTCCATGGTATCAACCATCCTCATCCTCATCCGCAGCCACCACCAAGACCTGCTACCATAATGTCTCGAACTGAGCCCACATCACGGAACAGACATATGATTTCCACCGCGAAAGGAGAAGACAGCGAAATCTACTACCTGATAACGAGGGGGAGACCTTGCTTGCAATCGATTCTCGATCATTTTAGAATCAACAGAATTGGGTCATTCTGTCGGTGAGGTTGAACTACAAGCCTGAGGTAGGCTTCACGCTCTCTAATTACTTTCCGCCTACCATCAACCTAGTGAGACTAGGTTTAGCTAAAACTAGCCCCTGACCACCATAATGGCGGGCATTTCCTTAATTGCTGATGTTCAACGGGCTCCAACCACCCCTATCCACGGGGCATCGTAGTCACCTCCCCCCTCGCCCTCTCAAATGATACATGTACGAGTACGGGCCGGAGGGTAGACGTGGCATACCTGGGAGCCACTTTGAGTGTGGAGCCGAAGGGGGAATATATCGTGAAAGTCTGCGCTGGGTGACAAAGTGGATTCAGGTGTGAGGATTAGGGAGGGCGGCGAGGGCGGCGAGGGCGGATAGGAACCGAGAAACTCGGGCGATGTTGGGGTCAGTATGGGACTCAATGTCGAACTTGTAGACGTAGACAGGATGTCTTCTAGCAAGGTCTGCACCTCAAATACTCTCGATGTAATGATCCGTCCAGTATTCTTTGTCGCAATAGAAGTGGCGGATCAACATCCACCAAAACTAGCGCGCTCTATCAATTATTTCTCTGCGTGCTATCTTCCGCGTGCGTGCTTTCCAATGCACAGCACGACCGCGACTCCAATGGCAGCCCACCGATGTTCCTCTCACCCGCTGAACGCGACACATGAACAGATCTGCAAAATCAGTGCGAGAGAAGCTGACATGCCCGTCGAATATTTTCGAGGATGTTCTCCTTTGCATAGTATTTGCATGAAAGATACTAACCGTACTTCTTGTGTATGTTCCATACTTTATGCTCTGCCCATCATAATTTACCCCCTTTTTTTCGTTTTGGAGCTTGCGTCGCCTTCGTCACGCCTCTCTTGAAATGGAGCTCCTTCATCTACTCAGACATTGTGCCCGAAATGATGCCGCCCATCCTCGTATTCACGCTTTGGAACGTCAAGTGGACGAAGAATTTGGAGTCTGTGCAAATGCTTTTACCGTCTTTTATTTGGGTTTTCTATACCGTGATGGCACTGTTCAACAATTTTTTCAGGTGGGCGAGCCGGTAAGATATGCAAAACTAGTTGAGGACAAGAAAGAGGCCCGAAGACTGGCGGAAGAGATGCGGAACGAGAGCAAGTTTGGGGGTGTGTGGAGTTGGGCGACGAGTGGAAAAAATTAACTGAATAGACTCTGTTGACAGGTAGATAGTTTCCTAGATGTAAGGATCTGGCTTGGGTTTGAGTTTTCCATATCTAGCGCCAAGGATCACAGTCCATTTCCACCAATTCAAGCCAGAGAAGAGTTTTCCCGCTCGCTTCAGTAAACATCCAGATCTACAGCTACCTTCAAAGTAATCCCGCACATTACCTTCCATGCCCATACATCACCGTATAAGCCTAATACCCAGCTTCGAATCCTCCCACATCGACATTTCCCACAAAGACATCTGCTGAACCTAGCTCCGCCATGACATCTGGCCGGGGCACTGGTTCCATCATGCCGCTACTCTGAATACCAGACACAACATCCAGCCCTCTGATACCAAAACTATGATACCAGGGCTCATTGTAATGGTCATGGAGGACTCTCATGTCACCGAAAATGTGTACGGCTCTCTCCTGGGCCAGCGAGTCCAGCAGGTTGCTAGCTAATTCTTGACCGCAGACCGCCGGCCGATATGCATACGACGTTTGGTATTCGACAGTGCGAGCCGGCCAGAGGAGTGCCGATGCGCCAGGGCCTTGTGTCAGCGGGGCAGGGTCAACGCCTGAGTCCAGGTCCGGGACTTGTGACCGAGTGTTGGCTTGAAATATCTGCTGCTGTTTAGGAAATCCACTATTCTCCTCAGAAGTCCAGCGCCTGTCGTTATATCCAGGGGGAACGGGTGCAGTATTTGGCAAGCCGGATATACTCCAGTTCACTTTAGAAGTAATCGCGCGGATCAAATTATCGAAAATCTCCCATGCTTTACGAGCAGAGATAGATTGCTCCGACATCATGATAAGCCATCGAACCCCCCTTTTGGCGTCAGCGAGAATAAATGTTACCTCGCCAGTGACGTGTTGAGCTTGATATGCTAGTTCGAGCATGAGGATAGAAAGAGCTTCGCAGAGGTAATGCAAAGTGTGCCACCAAGGTGTAATTGCGTGGAGTCTTTCCACGTTGGATGCCAACCAACCAATCAGATTTATCATTTTGCGAGCGGAACGGATGCACGTCTGCGCCCCTTCTTGATCAAAGCTCATGGAATCTTCTGACTGAGTATTCATGTGACCATCAGATCGACGGAGGCAAGGTTGAAAGAGTCTCATACGAGAACTGTTGAACAACATGGCGAGACCCAGTCGAGGAAGAACATTAGGATCGCTCCATTCTGGCTCAGTCAATCGGTCACAAATCAAAGCATACTCTGCTGGCAGATTATCACACCATCCCCGAAGGCGCCCATCGATTCGTCTGATGGTTTCTTGGACTTCAACCCATCTCTCTTTAGCGGTTGCCGCACTGTAAATTTCAGCGACTATTTCATGTGAGATGATGGAAAGCTGGATGCGATAGATGAAGTTGGTGGAGGTAGTGGTTGAGATTGGTAATTTGGAGGCCAGCGGCTGGACTATCACTATTGATGTTTGGAATGTTGCTGATGAACGTCCTACTAGAAGTCAATTAGGTCAAACATAGGATCACTTGGACATACGTGTACGGTTCTTCAAGCCACGTGAACCTCGTCGCTTTGGCCTTCCAGGGAGGTATCGGGCCTCCTCCGGTGTAGCGTACAAAGGTTGGCTTAGAATGACATTATCTTCCTTGATATTTGCCGGCAGAAGTGTGCTAATATCTCGATTCGAGATACAGCTAGGTTGGCCGGTAAGTTCGTTCAGTAGTGACTCGAGGGAATACAAGGACCACCAAAGGCGAACACGGGTCTCTTTGTCAAAGTCCGAGACGTCGGTTGCTTCGCTTCGCAAGTGCAATCCCAGGGTAAAGGCATGCCCTATGGCAAGGCCACAGACTGTCGAAGCCCTATCGAGTCAACATCTAGGCTTCAAGCATCACAAAATCTTACCTATTCAGTCTACAAGTGACGATGAAATATAAACAGAGCAAGCCTAGAGCTGAGGAGATCGGCACACTTGCGTCTTCACAACGCCGGCCCGCGTCTGAGCATAACATTTCTGCCCTCGCAATATAGATAAGATGGTCCCAATCATAACTTCGATTCCGACTCCTCGTCAAATGAGCATGAACAGCACTGATTGCGAATATTGCGTTCACTGTACCCAGCCATATTACATCCTCGATTGAAAGGTTTGCTGATGATGATCGGTCAAACTGATTGTACCGCCGCATGAAATTGAATTTGTCGACAAGAGGGCATTCCTCGTGGGTTGTCGTGAAGTACGATTCAACCAGCAAGTCTGCTGCTTCCTTATCTGGCCAATCAAAGAGGTTAACATTGCTAGTGTCAAAAACCTCGACGTCTGCGTCTTCCGTATGATATGATGGCAACACAAATCCGGTATGACTCAGCATCAAGCTCTCGTCTGCAATTCGTTTTGCCCATGCTACTGATGAGGATTTGCCTATGTGCCCAGTTGCTCTTGTATCATCCCGGTCTGTGTTCATGTTTGTATAATTAGGTGAGCCGGTCAAGCCTCCCAGATCCAGATCTTCGTTGCCGCTAATACCTTCTTCTGCTACCTCCGAAGACTGTCGAATTGCTCTGGACATGGGCTCATTGTCGTCATAAGATGACACAAGAGTAGGTGCCTGATCAAATTAGCTATGAGTACATCCCGGAAGTTTTCTAACCATCTTTAAGACGTCATCGATCGCTGTTCTCATACCGTCCGAAGACAGTTTGACATTTGCTCTGATGCGATGAAGTGCATCCGTAACATCGCGAAAATGTCGAGACAGAGAAGTGGACTCTTTGTTCAACATGATCAATCTCCTGCAACATGTAAGCCAGCTTAGTGAGAGTTAGATGGGCGGGCTAACTTCTTGTCCTTATCCCGTTTCCTGTCGCCGTAGACACATCGTCTCTTTGCATCCAAGCATCTAAGACACGGGCTTGCTCCCGTGCAAGCCGCTTTCACTTTTCGACAATAGTCACACGCGTGTGATGTTCGTCCCCGTTTGAGTCCCTGAGTAATCTCTCCAAATCGATGGTTCTTTAACGCCGGAATTGCTATCTTACCTGTCGGTGCTTGAGCTCTGCCGGCCATGAGCTGGTGCGATGCGAATGTCACAGATATATCCTCTTCATCCATGGGACGTTTGTCGCGACTGCATGCACGCTTCTGTTGTTTCGGCGGCATAGACGCAAGAGAGGAGTAACACAAGAGAGAGGATATTATGAGCGAGTTGTAAGGAGCAAGTTACAGAGTTGGAAAGTAGCTGTGGGGAGGGATGCTTAGCAAAAGCCTCTAATCGAGCTGTTCCGAGAAGCTCCTGTGGCGAGATCGAGGTCAGGAATCTTATTGGAAGTGGTATTCACCTAATTGGTGATGATGGCGATGTTTGTTTGTCGTCGAATGAGTCTATTCGAAAAAGGTCTGTCGGGAAATGGCGGATGCAAGCTGAGCAGAATTGAAACGAGAGGACAAAGGCCTACCTACGAAGTATATGAAGGAAAACAAGGATGTGAACCACGTCCCGTACCTATCAGAAAAGTCCCATGCGATTCCTTTATTGTGACATGACTTGTCCTATGTTGGTCGCCAGTGGTGACCTCTGGAACGATAGGGGCGGATTAATGATGTCTGAAGCTCCAATATCATATTGGCTGCACAGAGAGAGGAGATTCCAGCGACAAGGTACAAGCGATGCAGGGGATACTTGTACACTATGCAGAACAGGGAACTCAATGCGATGTCTTTCCAATCATGCACCCATGTGGTTTGGTTCATTTCAGCCCAGAATCACGGAACGCGGAAATGGCTCAATAAAGCACAGCCTGCGGATGCATGCCAAGATCCAGTCCGCTCAATCTGCCTCTCTTGTCCCGCACCCTTCTTACTTTACATGGTCATAGGTGGGAATGGGTTCTCGCTCTAGTCGTAGTAGGTATCTGATTCGGACGACAGAGAAATAACCTTAGCTCAGCTGACCTCGATTTGTGACGTGCTGGAGATGCGACAATTGAACACAAACTGCAGATCAGATGCTGGAGTGGGGTAAGCTAAGCCCCTGACATAAGCAATATCCGCCGAGGATAAGGCTGATTCTAGGCCGCCGTGACAGATAAGTCGGCCTGTTTAGCGCCATCAGCCACTCGACAAGAATTGGCTCTGAATCTCGCTTATCGAACGGGTTGTGGACTCGATCTGGACCCTGTTGATCGCTAAATCTATAATTGGCAACATCCTTAATATGATCAGAATTACTTGGTACGAAAGGGCCCTTTCAGTACTTCTTGTCCACCCCAAATGTTCTGCAGTAACATTGAGGGAATTTGGGGGGAATACTCTGGAATTTCAGACTGTTGGTTATAAGAGTTACGTACCGCCCTACAAGCCTGAACGGGAGGGACCCAGTGTCAACCCTCTCGGTAGAGAGAACACAATGATATCCCAGGCCTGTACATGATTAGTAAAGGAATATACGTGGCAATGAAGGTAGAACTGACTCGGCAGATTCATCACTAGCAATTCATAGTGGTTTCGTTGCCGCTTTCCGCAAGCTCATCCAGTTAGGAACTACAGCTGCAGAGACGGTAAAACATATCGGAGACGGGCTTTGGTCCGGACATCCCTTCAAGCGATCGATCGGAGGTCTGTCTCCATGCAGGCGGCACGCGGAACTCCTTCGGGACTGGAGGGGCCTTCAGCGGTGGCATTCTGGTCAAGGTCGTTGGAGATCGAGTCTGTCTCCCACGAGGACTGACGAGATCGACCTCGATATCTTGAAGAGACTTTCTTGGCTCTGCGCAAAGTCCGTGCAGCCATTCGTCCATAAGATGGCCGAGGACGTTTCTCGGACTGTTCAGGAGCTTGTGAGAGCATATCAATGTCAGGCGTGATAATATCAGACGGGTCGTCGTCGAGGATGATGACAGGATCAGGGGGCGCATCTCCTTCGTGGCGCGACTCAACTCGTGGATAGCGGACAAGAGCCACGTCAGTACTTTTTTTTGTCCTGTGATTGATATGTAACTTGCGTGCTTGGAAGATGCTGTCGATCTGCTGTTCGGATGGTCTGGAAACTTCTTCGAGAGCAGATCTGACCAGAGAGACCTCGCACAACCGGTGCTCATCGACCGATACTCAACAGCCTAAAAACACAAGTTTAGAGCCCGTCATGTTGAATGTTATTGCCGAAGGTATGGAGCGCTGTCGTTGATGTTACTGTTCTTTGTGCTGGATTCCGGGCATACGCAGTTGATTTTCAAAACAATGTTGGAAATGCCGAGTCAGCAATGACACCACATTGTGGCGTGAACAAGACCGCCAAAATCCTATTTTTAACCTGCCATCGCGCAAAAGGTTGATGCCGCTCGCCTCGCAATCCACTGGACCTTCCACGAGCCGTGCTAGCGGGAATTACCGCCAAATAGTGAAAACTAAGTGCGCAATCATGGTGATAATCGATTGTAATCACTTTTTGAAATTAACCTGTGTAGCGAGTTATCCCAGGTCGATGACTTCGTTGGGGGAAAAAAACAATCCAGCTCTCAAGAACTTGCAACTGCTGCAAGCTCCTTCATACGGAGTACCCGCAGTAGGAGCTCTCTGGTATAAAACATGTATGAAGAGCTCTGTCTGTCCCGAAAGCCCGGCTCTTGCACGGGTCGGGTTCAACACCAGCCGTCCAGATGGCTTTGAAACTGCCACGGATACTCTGAACTATGCTGTTGTTATAGAACAAGCGGAAGTGGATACTCACTACAAGCTTGGAGCAATGCTAAGGCGTTGGCGGCGGTGAACCTCCTCAAGCCTGGTCTCAACTACGGATCTTTCAGTGGCGTTGAACCTGGTGATCAGATCATGCGGCTGTTCAAAAACGGTGCAGTTGTTCTAGCTGCGTCTGGAGGCAGATGCATATCTGGTGGCTGTCCAGATTGCATTTACAACATGAATCCGCAAGTTGTCCCTTTGGTTTCAGGTCCTGAGAAGCCCGGTACTTGTCCTTCCGCGGTTTGCCAAAAGCAGGTGTTTGCACATTAACTTATTGCCAGAAAATAACACCAGACGGCAGTGCTTCTAGGGCAATTGCTGTAACAGTATCCTCACCCTTGATGTGGTCACAAACGTAAGCAAGTTGATCCAAGAATGCCCGCCTCAGTTCACGCAATTGTAGATGATCTGTCGCCCGATCCTCTGAAGGGCAGCGTGAGACTCGAAGTGCCATTTGGGATGCAGAAGGTTTGACTCCTCTACCAAGATATCAAATACCTGGAACCGGATAGACATCCAGCCTTGCGTTCCCTTAAAGCGCACACTAGTACGTCAACACTGAAGGTGCACCTGCCCTCAATCACTGGATGCTTCATCAATGACAGAAGACAAATTCATGTTTTGTCGAGCAACTGGGGCGTCGGCTTTTAATCTGCTCACATGTCAACTATCTCTTCTCTCGGCACATATTTCTTTAAACAATTGCCGCTATGTACGAATTCGACTTAGAATGTTTGACCAGCGACGTGGATGAGAGACCTCGTAGCGCCCATGTGAGAATAGGCCACCCGGTGTTTACACATGCAAGCTAGAACAATTACATAAAGTCTCTTTCGCCCCTACAGCTTGCATTATCTACTTTTAAAGACAAGACTGTGTCGTAACATCGTGTTATAAATCTAAAGATCTTACATAATCAGTCAGTTGCATTTCGCTTATCCAAAGCGAGCTGATCACTTCGAGCTAAAATCCTCTGAGATTGAAAATACTTTGTTAAAGACAGGTTTTGAGAGAAGATTTACCCGATAAGTGCTCAGTACTAAAATAGGGCTTAACTGCGCCAGATGTTCTTCTCGTTGCAGATTAAGGTAATCAATGAGGTTGCCACCCCGACTGCCGGATTAGCTGTCTCTACGGAGATAATAGCTGGTGCTAGTAAACGCTACCCCGCTGTCAGTAGTGTCTTCGACACTTGTTGAAATCTAACCGACTTCTTAGCACCTTAAGACCAGATAGCGTCGGACTCATATCTGCCAATTGGGATTCTCGACCAGCCCCCTCTTGACCTCCCTCTCGACTTCCCTCTCGACTTCCCTCTCGACTTTTCCTCTCGGCCTCCCTCTAAATCCTTTACTACTCAGCGCCTTCTCACTTCCACATGATGTCCCTCCTCTGGAGATCCTCCCAGTCCTACCATAGGTAATATACAATCTTGATCATATAAGTAATGCCAAAACAATACCTCCGGAGGATTCATATCATTCGAAGTCAAGCTCTTTGGACGATTTAAGCGTCGACCTTGGGCAGATACGTCAATTCGATACCACACAAACATCTCTTCCTACCAGTCCCGCTTCCTCCAAGCCCCGTCTCAATCTTAGCTGTACCAAGCACGACCTTCTCCTATATCTTAGTATGCCAGATAATGTCCACCAAGAAATAATGGTAAGTATTCTTGAATATACAGGCATAGAACTATTATCATCTCGTCATAGCTCCAATCCGCCCAGGTGTGGCATCAGATTCAGAAACAGGAGTACAATATAAAACCCAACCACAGCAACAGATTAGATAACTATGGCAACTTCACTGAACGAGCAAAAGACCTGGCTGTAGCCTTGCTACTAGAAAAAGCTTCCTCCAAGACACTGCCATTCCTGGCGTTGGCTCAATCAGACAGTCAATGTGTGAATTGGATTTGCCACTGGTTTTTATATCACCATTGTCGCCATCGGCGTACTAGAAGACGTGCTTTACGTGACGCTTAAGAGCTGTATGCTACATAAGATCGTGACTGCAAGCTGTGGTAGCAGCTATAACATCTACCGAGTCGCAGTCAACGGTTCATATGTTCCATGGCTCACCTCAAATGGATTTAAGTTTCAACACGTAGGCCCCGCAAAGCCAGTGAATAGGGAAGAATCAGTGTAAGGCAAATTCACGGCGCTACGGAATGCTGATGCCTGCTATATCTAAGATGCTATTCGCGCAATTACTTCTAGATGCCCCCATGGACTTGTGTTGGCTTATCGGAGTCACGCCTTGTGCGACAAAAATTACCGATTGTGTAAACAATTTTGTAGCGCGACTTGGTAATCACGTCCTTGTCCTTTTATAAGGAATAGTATTAACTTGTTATCAAGAGTCCGATATTTACATTCGCGCTAAATTAGCTTAAAGTATTGTATTTCTTGTTCTGGGCTGCTGTATTAACTACGACACGCCAGATGTTCTTGCGCTCTTTGGGAAAAATAAAGCCGAATTACTCTAAGGAGATCGGTACCTCTACTGACAGTTATCTGCCTACCTTACAAATTTAATAGCCAATTGCGAGGCTGGATTGGAATCTGCTCAGATTCACAGACTCTCACTTTTCCGATACTTGCTCGAATTTCTAGGCGGGAAGCGAGATTGTCGTCAATACAAGATTAATCAGTAATAATACACTGCTATCGCCAATGCCAATAATTAGCTCTCTTGTCGATACTGAAGTATTAAAGCCTTTTGAGATTCCTGACCCGCAAAGGATACTCGATGCACTATCAAAGTCCCTGCTTTTCCCTAACAACACCATCTAAACGCTGGATATTGTTAAAAACAAGTACAAAAATACTAGCTAGCCTTCTAATTGGATTTCCACCCGAATACCTGATATGATCTTTCGGGCTCTAGACTTGAGTAGTTTTAATTCTCCCTAGGACATTCCACTCGAGATTCAAAGGAGACTGAATTCAAGCAAGTAAGTATAATTCCCGCACAAATGTAAGCACCTCTTGTAATATTGAGAATAATACTAATAAGAGACAAAGCGCATTTTTGCGCTAATATGCTTCTTTCTAGGTGCTAAAGAATAACATTCTTGTACTCCTTTGTTAAAACTTAATCACGCCGTCGGCTAGTCAAGTCTTGAACAAATAGGCAACATTAATTGATTTATAGACGCTTTATTAACGACCTATTAAAGATATCCAAGACTCTTAATTAAAAGAGCATCTTGGATTAACCCTGGGGGCTTTGCTATATAACAGACGACTTTCACCTTCTAATCCAAATGCCACTCAGCCGATTAACAATTTATACCTTGAGGATTTTAATACAATCTTGAACTTCAATAAACTCAGCAATACCCAAACAATCTTCGAACACAAGGTGCTTTCAATTCTAAAGATCTTTTGAACAATACAAGACAGTGAAAGAATGCGCCAGTTTTTCGCCACTGTATTCTATATACAACCACTCGTCTTGAACGCTTCCCACGAAATTTCCGATTTATATTGGACACGCAAATTAAAGGATAAACTATGCCATAGCGATGCTCTTGAAATGATTGGGCTTGATAATTTGATAGGGGGAGACGTGGTGAGGAGGGCGGTAGTCGAGGACATGGCCACACTCGACCCTGAAAACCAGACATTCGACGTTGAGATCTTCATGTATTATTCAGTAATAAATACCACGTCCTGTGTCATGAACTTTGGCCCTTGTCGAAGCTCAAGAATTGATGATCGTCCTGATGAATGTCCTAAAAAGACAACCCCGCCACATACAGTTTTACAAGTAGGTCTGTAGTTAGCCGGTAGCCAGAGAAGATTAGTAGTACCTTCTACTAGCCAGTCTCAAATTCGTATAAGGTCTGTTCGCCATCAGGGAAGACGGCCACCGAGGCGACCTTATTGATATGGCTCTCAAGTGCTGGCAATTGCATCTCTATCATCTCGTGTGAACTCAGAAGAAGCAATCCTTCCGATATGTATTCTTGTCTTTCCAGCTCTTTGTCGCATTGGTGACTCCCTCACAGAGGGCCTTATACTCCATTTGAATATGGTTCACGGCCCGTCTGATGAATTTATACTCCCACTTGATCTCGGTAGCGTGTATACGGGTCAAATGCTTCACAGGTGTAACCTTGGGAAAGGAATGCGATCCAAGTGGAGTGTGCAACGAAGGTAGAACATGCAAAAGGAAGAGTGTACAAGCCAGTTCAACTGGGCAATGCAACACAGGTTGAATGCGCAATGCCGGCATGACGAAATAAATTATACGGACTGAGACAATTGGTTGCTAGAAATTTGCCCAACAATGCTTCTCGTCTATGTTTGCTTCCGCGGCCGACCTCGAGGTTTCTTCCCTTGCTGGCCACTCAAGGCTTTGGCTTCCACACTCACTTTCTGCTTAGTCTTTGATCCTAGTCCGCCTCGCTTGTTGTTGACCGCGCGTTGTGCTCCAATGCGGGCCTCGAATTTATCTACCAACTCCTTTGCATGACCTAGTGAGTGCACAGGAAGTAGTGTGGGGTGCCAATCCACCAAGTAATACGAAACACCATCAAAGTCCTCTTTACCAATAATGTCACGGACGTCCCAGTCGGGGTCGACATCGGTAACCACTGGGCAGACTTCAAGTTCTGTTGGAGAAGTGACTTCAGACGCAGGGGTACTTCTGGAAGAGCTGATAAGTCTGGCGTCAAGAGAAATGC